>JAABUR0100000383.1_pt1 | contig 97981 bp, 84 predicted proteins | sample 5560091 | NCBI WGS metagenome assembly JAABUR01 (sample SAMN10711879, study PRJNA513375) | rock metagenome | isolation source: Antarctica rocks | place: Antarctica: Victoria Land, University Valley sud | reverse complement strand
TGGGTAGCAACTCTTTGATATGCTCCCATTGGCTGTCAGTCAGATCAGAAGGGTAGTTTTTGTTAGGCATAACTTAAACATACCTAACTGAACTGGCTGGCAGTCAATTTTCAAACAGCTTCTCAGAAACGGCTAATTGTGGATAAGCAAAAGCTGAAACATTTATTGATTGGAGAATTCACTCTCAGGCGACTTGTGCGATCCGTGCTGCTCATTATCGCGCTCGTTTATATCGGTATAGGAATTTACGGTTATTTCTTTTCCGATAAGCTTATCTTTCAGCCGCCGCGCGCTACTTATAAAGATACAAAACAGATTCTAAAGTTAAAGACCGACGACGGTTCGCAAATCGCCGCGCTCTATCTTGCGAATCCTAAAGCGACTTACACAATTCTTTACAGTCACGGCAATGCTGAAGACTTGGGCACTGACCTTGACACTTTCAAAGAACTTAGAGATTTAGAATTCTCTGTTTTCGCTTATGACTACAATGGTTATGGCACAAGCGCAGGCGTACCTTCAGAGAGCAATGCGTACCGCGACGTGAATGCGGCGTATGATTATGTAACGGGGAATTTGAAAACTCCTCCCGAACACATTATTGCTTACGGGCGATCATTGGGCGGCGCGATGGCAGTTGATCTGGCTTCCAGAAAACAGTTGGCGGGATTGGTCATCGAGAGTTCATTCGTTTCGGCCTTTCGTGTCTTAACTCGCATTCCGCTTTTTCCATTCGATAAATTTCAGAGTGTCAACAAACTCAAACAGGTGCATTGCCCTGTGCTTGTGATTCACGGAAAAAGCGATGGAGTGATACCATTCTGGCACGGAGAAAGGCTTTACCAGCAAGCGAACGAACCGAAAACGTCATTGTGGGTGGACAGAGCGGGACACAATGATCTTTTGGAAGTCGCTGGCGAAAAATACGACATCGCTCTACGGAAATTCCGCGACCCTATGAAAAAGTCAAGCGGAGATTCGCGCATCACGACTCGTTTATGAATCTTACTCGCCTTAAAGTTCAAAGAATGACGCGCGAGAATTTCGCGCCGTTTGGTGTGTTGATTGATAGTCGCGGATCAGTGGAAATTGATCTGGGACAGGAGATGCAGAGTTTGACGGGCGCGACCGCCGAGCATAGACCTCTGCGGTTCGAGTTTATGGCGCGTCACAGGCAAACGATGCAGGTGTTTTCGCCGCTCGCGTCGTCGCAGTGTGTGATCGCGGTTGCGCCGCCGAATGAAAAAAACGCGCCGGACGTAGAGCGTGTGACGGCCTTCTTTGTTGACGGGCATTTGCCGTATGCGTATCACAAGGGGACTTGGCACACGCCGCCGTTTCCCGTCGGCGTGTGGGCGTCGTTTCTCGTCGTGGATAAAAGCGGAACGCTCGAAGACGATTACGAGTTAGTTGATCTGCGCGCAATGCTCGATTGTAGTTTCGAGATCGAGCTATAAAAAGATAGCGCGCACTCTTGCCCTAAGATAACGTTCGTGTAATGACGCAAGATGAGTGCTTGTAAACAATCACGCTGGCTTTCGGCTTAATGCTGGTCTTCTACTTTTTTGCGACGCTGATTGTCTGGCAGGGAATCGTTTCGCTGCTCGGCGGCTTTCGCTATCTAACCTTTGTGCACCGCGAAATGACATTAGACGGCGATGCGCGCGAAACTTCATACACTCCTTTCGTCAGCGTAATCGCGCCGTGTCGCGGTCTAGATCAAGGCTTGCGCGAAAATCTCTCGGCGCTCTTCACGCAACGTTATCCGGCATACGAGATTGTTTTTGTGACGGACAAAGAAACTGACGCGAGCGTTGCCGTGTTTGAAGAAGTTAGGCAGCAGTGGAACAACGCTGAAAATTTAAGAACGCGTGTTGTCATCGCGGGCGCGGGCGTCGAGAGCGGGCAGAAAGTTCACAATCTGCGCGCGGCAGTCGGGCAAGTTGATCCGTTAAGCGAGGCTTTTGTGTTTGTGGATACGGACGCGCGCCCGCGTGAAGATTGGTTGTGTTCGCTCGTTGCGCCGCTCGTAGATAAAAGCATCGGCGCAGCGACGGGCTATCGTTGGTACGTGCCGACGAAAAAAGGTTTCGCGTCAAGACTGCGCGCGGTATGGAATGCTTCGATTACCTCTGCGCTTGGCGAACGAGTTAATAGAAATTTTTGCTGGGGCGGTTCGACGGCGATTCGACGCGATACTTTCCAGCAACTCGACATGCTGGAACGTTGGCGCGGGACGCTCTCGGACGACTTTACGCTGACGCGCGCGTTGCGTGAAGCGAAATTGCCGATTCGCTTTGTGCCGAACTGTTTGACTGTTTCGCATGATGATTGCACGCTCGCAGAAGTTTTTGAATTCACGACGCGGCAAATGAAGATTACGCGTGTCTACGCCGCGCATCTCTGGAAAATATCTTTGTTCACTAATCTCTTCTTTGTCATAGTTTTCTTCGGCGGCATTGCACTCGTCTTTATTCGCGCCGCATACGGTTTCTCATACGCGCTGCCGCTTCTGTTCGTATGCTGTATTTTCATGCTCGGCAGCGCCAAAGCTTACGTGCGTTTGCAGGCCGTCCAGTTGCCGCTCGCGCAGTATCGCGCAAAGTTGCAGCGAGATTATTTCGCGCACATCTTGTGGTGGCCGCTCGCGTCTGCGCTGTTTCTATACAACGCGCTTTGTGCGACGCTCTCAAGACGCATAGAATGGCGCGGATTAATCTATGAATTGAAATCGCCGACGGAAACAGTCATTATCCCTAACGCTCAAGTCGAGAAAAGCCTGAAGACGGGCGGAGAAGCGCGCGGTGTCTAACAGGGCAGCATTCAGGAGACAGAATTCTGGAGACAGAATATAAGCAGAAGAAGGCATGAACGTTTCCGGCATCATGGAAAACTTCATCGCTTCTCCATTGCCGCTTCATGCTAATCTCTGACTACTGTTTCCTGACTTTTCGAAATTATGTCCAACTCGAACGACAAAGATGGTGCGCGTCAAAGCGGTCTCGCGTATGCGGCGGCACTCGCGCTCTTTTTTTCGATTGCGGCGTTTCTCGGCATCGGCTGGGCTTTGGATCGCTGGCTGAACACAAAGCCCTGGTTGCTTGTCGCAGGCATCGTCGTCGGGTCAATCATCGGGTTTTATCAGTTCGTTCGCCTGATCTCAAAAATTTCCTGACCGTCAAAGACCATAGATAATAGACTGCCTTTTGTGACGAAAGTAAGCGTGGGAGCGTTCATTCGCCAACTCGACAGCCGGTACTCGCGTGTGTAGAATAATGGGCTTTGCGATGAACGAAATAATGCACAGTATGAAGCCGGAGAGGATTGCGGACAACGCAGAGGACGCAGTGCTTGAGCGGCGTTTGTTCCGCGCGATGTGCGTTGCGATTGCGCTTGCGGTGATTGCGAGCACGGTGTTCGCGTCGTGGCATGTGACGACGGGCTTACTGCTCGGCGGTGTGCTGTCGCTCTTTAATCATCACTGGCTGCGCACGTCTGTGATGGAGATTGTGAGCGGCGCTGCGCTGCCAGCCAAACGAATGCGCGGGCGAATCGCGGCGCGTTTTGTGTTGCGTTATTTTATCGTGGCTTCAATAGTATGCGCTGCGGCGCTACTGAATTTGATCTCAATTCCTGCGACGCTCATCGGGTTAAGCGCGTTTGTCGCCGCGTTGATGATCGAAGCATCGGTGCAGATGTACGCGGCAATTGTTCATCGCGAGAGATTTTAGAGTTCATGCGCGCGAAAATCAGGCGCGGATAAATCGTTGAAACGGAGCTGTCATGTTATTGCAAGCTGGCGAAGCACATCACGAACCCATTCTTGTCCAGTTCGTGAACTATTATATCGGCGAACCATTAAACAGATTTGAGTTGGCGTATACGAAGCCTTTGTGGGATAGGTTCTTCGCGTATTTTGGCACGACCACGGAAAATATGTTCGGCGCATACACGCCGGAGAACGCCGTGCCTTGGTACACAGTGATGTTCGTGGTGGCGTGCATCGTATGTCTGACGTTGATCTGGATTTTCAAAGCGAAGTTATCGGAGGACGAGCCGACGGGCGGGCAGCAGACTCTGGAAGTCGGCGTGCTGGCGATACGCAACTTGATCGCGGACATTATCGGCGAGCACGGCCTTAAATATTTTCCGGTGGTTGCGACTTTCGCGCTCTTGATCTTAGTGTCGAACCTGATGGGCTTTTTCCCGCTCTTCGTATCGCCGACGGCTTCGACAAGCGTGACGTTTGCGCTCGGTATCTCGTCGTTCGTTTACTATAACGCTATCGGCATTAAAGAGAATGGATTATTTAACCATCTGAAACATTTCGCCGGGCCGATCTGGTGGATTGCGCCGCTCATGTTTCCGATTGAGATTGTGAGTAATCTGATTCGCCCGATGTCGCTTGGCATACGTCTCTTCGGTAACATCTTTGCTGACGAACAGGTTTCACACACCATCGCCAACCTTGCTCCGGGATATACTTTCTGGTTCGTTCCCGTGCTGCTGATGCCGCTCGGTTTGTTCGTCGCGTTTGTGCAGACGTTCGTCTTTACGCTTTTGTCTATGCTTTACATCAGCGAAGTAACGCACGCGCCGCACGGCGAGCATCATGAACTCGCGCCCGGAGACGAAGATGAAGGCGGCGGCTTTATTGCGGCCGTGCTGACTTAAAATCTTCCGACTTGAAAATTTTAGCAACGCGCTTTCGAGCGATGCCGACACGCGCGCCGGCGCACGTTGAAGCGCACAATTCTTAACAATGAGCGGTTCAAAGCTTAGATAAAAAGCGCTCTCTCGTGTGCATAACAATTGCCGAGAATGAAAGTCGTCAATGCTTTCTGTTGAAGAAAGCTTTCTATTAAATGTCCCAGCGTCGCAGGAGCGTCGTTCTTTCCCAAAAGAGCGATGGATACCGGAGGCGGGCGAAATCATAAACGGCTTTGATTCAACGCGAAACTCACGCGCCGCGATTCGCTTTGAAAGTGATTTGAACCGATCACAAATTACGGAGAAATAAGATGAGCAAATTTAGAATGATGTTCTTCGCGGTAATCGGCGTTTTGTTTGCCGCCGCCCCAACGTTTGCGCAGACAACTGCCGCTGTCGCCGACAATGAATTTAGTGTGGGCAAGTACGGAAAGATTGCTGCCGGAATCGGTTTCGCGATTGCGGCGGGACTCGGCGCGCTCGGACAGGGACGCGTCGCAGCAGCGGCGTGCGAAGGCGCGGCGCGTAATCCGGGAGCCGCCGCGCGCATTCAAACATTAATGATTCTCGGCCTCGCGCTGATCGAATCGCTCGTGCTGTTTGCGTTGCTGGTCGTCTTTACCAAAGCTTCATAGTAAGGACAAGATAAAGAAAGCGGTGCGGGCGCGGCAGCGATATGCTTTGCGCCCGCATCTTCATTTTGCGAATTCGACACAGCGCCCTCGCAATAAATCGCTTTGCCATTTCAACGATCAAACCTTCCTTAAAAATTTCCTGCCCGCTGAATTCACTTTCACCTAAACGTTAAAAACTCGCGCTTGGCTGTGCTTATAACTACTTTGAAACTTGCGTTGCGTGCGGCGTGAAGCGTGTGATACGCTCAATTTGATTCTCCTCATGGAGAGCGAAAAGGCAAGGCGGAACAGCAGATGAAGACATGTCCGAAGTGCGGTAAAGAATATCAGGACACGAACAGCATATGTACTGTTGACGGCACAGCGCTGGAGAAAGCCGGTGATGCGCTTGTCGGCCAGACGCTCGCCGATAAATACCGCATTGAAGAACATCTGAGCGAAGGCGGCATGGGCACAGTCTATCGCGGCACGCACGTCTTGATGGACAAAACCGTCGCCATCAAAGTGCTGCATCCATCGCTTGCCGCCGATGACAAAATCGTTCAGCGCTTTTCCAGAGAAGCCAGAGCCGCCTCGCGCATTTCTCATCCGCACGCCTTAAACGTGACAGACTTTGGTGAATCCGAAAACGGCGTCGTCTTTCTCGTGATGGAATATCTGCGTGGCCGCACGTTGAAAGAAGTAATCCATCAGGACGGTCAGATGTCTCTTGCGCGCGTGGTCGAGATCATGCGACAGGTGACGGGCGCGCTCGCCGCCGCGCACGCCGAAGGAGTCGTTCACCGCGATCTTAAAAGCGACAACATTATGTTGGTGGACGCAGACAACGGGCAGGACTGGGCGAAGGTGCTGGACTTCGGTATCGCCAAGATTCAGGAACCCGTCGGGCAAGACCCAGCTTTGACTGCGCCCAACTTAATCATCGGCACGCCGCAGTACATGTCGCCCGAACAATGTTCGCAGGCTTCGGAACTGGATGCACGCTCGGACATCTATTCGCTCGGTATCATTCTTTACGAAATGCTTGCCGGTCACGTGCCGTTCAGGGGCGATTCGCCGACGGCCACTATGATGAAGCACTTGCAGGAGCCGCCGCCTTCGCTGCTTGAAGAACGTGGCGACTTGCCTCCTGCGGTCAGCCGCGTGGTAGCGCGCGCGTTGGCGAAACGTCCTGAAGACCGTTACCAGACTGTCGGCGAATTAGCGGGAGCTTTAACGCTTGCCGCCGACGGTAAAGATGAATCCGCCGTTTCTGTCGGAGCAGCGACAGTAGGTGATGTGCCTGACCGCGCGACGGCACGCATTGTTGTGCCGACTGAAGCGAATTCCGTCGCGCGCGAGACGGTCAATACAGAGCATGACGAATCGACGATTGTCGTGCCGCCGCAGCCGGGACGCTCCGCGATTGTCGAAACCGAATCCATTAATCCGCAGTTAGCCGCCGCGCCGCCACCGCCTGAGAACTTTAATCTGGGACGCATCTTAGGCTTGTCCGTAGTCGCGCTGCTTGTCGTCTTTGCGATTGTTTACGCGATCACTTCGCGCAATTCGAATGCTCCCGCGACGAACAATCAAAACGCGACGCAGCTAACCAACGATCCGAATGGTCAGCCTGTTAATCCTGCGCAGGCTCCGACCGGACAAAGCGAGAAAAATATTACCGCCGCGCCACAGACTAATACGAATGTGTCCGGCGGCGTCAACGCGAACGCCGCCTCAAACGCAAACGTTAATCGTGGGACAGACACGCTGCTGCCCGCGATCGTTGAAGGCAACACGAATGCGAACGGCAGGCAAAACGATAACAGCAGTACCAGCGATAGCGCATCCCAGCAGAACAATAACTCCGCAGGGATAACTGAAAACAGTCCTTCCAACGCGAACAAAGGCGGCGTGCGGCGTCAACTGCCAACTCCACAGACTACACCCACGACTGATCCTGATTCCGATAGCGAACCACCACCACCGCCGCCTTCACAAAAGAAAAAGCCGTCGCTACCGAAACCGACGCTGCCTGCTACCGATAACACGCCACCGGATGGAAACGAGAATCCCCTCGACTAGCGCATATGTCCGGTGTCAATTTCCGGCGCTAAATCCAATCGACGCTTAATACACGCTGCTCAATTCAATCAATCAACGATGCTTTGCCAACCGCTTCGTGGATCAGTTTGAGCAAAGCCGTTTCGTCATCAAACTCTATCGCAATCTCAATCACATAACAGGGAAGCGCGAAACGCAGCGCACGCAGCTTAACGGCGTCCTTCGCAGTTGTTACAAGCGCTTGCGCGCCGCTCGCTACCGCTTCATTTGTGAGAGCATCCACGTCCTTCTGCGTGTAAGCGTGGTGATCGCGAAAGCTGCGCGTATAACTTAAAACGCATTGGTCGCGTGAGAGTTGCGCGTAAAAGGCCTGCGGATTTCCGAGCGCGCAAAAAGCGGCGAGCGGTTGCGGCAAAGAAAGTTTTGCATCCGGCGAGGATTTTTCTTTTGAGGCAAGCAACGGATATATGTGAGTTGTGCGGGTCTTCGAGAGCAACACTGTGCGACCACCGCTTAACTCACGAACGCGTGCGCGCAAAACTTCTGCGTTTGTTATCAAATCCGCGCGCGTAATGATGATGCAGTCGGCGCGTGCAAGCGATTTCAAAGGCTCGCGCAGTCTTCCTTGTGGAAGCAAATTCCCGCCGCCAAATGGATTCGTCGCATCAATCGTTACAACGTCCAGATCGCGCTTGATGCGCAGGTGCTGAAATCCATCGTCGAGAATAAACGTATCCACGCGCAGATTCTTTAACGCCCAGCGCGCTGCTGCGACGCGGTTGCGATCACTAATGACTGCTGCCACACCGCGCAAGTTCTCGGCGAGCAGATACGGTTCGTCGCCGCCAACGCGCACGTTCGCCAAAATGTTTTCGCCGTCTGAGACAACGATGCGACGTTGCGGATCGGTGCGCCCATACCCACGCGTCAACACGCACGTTCGTCTTCCCTCACGATACAATCTCCGCGCGATCCATTCGACAAGCGGCGTTTTGCCGGAGCCGCCTGTTGTGATATTGCCGACGCTGATAACAGGTGCTTCGATCTTGTGCGAAGCCAAAGTGCCTGTGCAATAAAGCGCCGCGCGCGCGCGCATCACAACGCCGTAAGCAGTAGCCAGAGGTGTGAGCATCAGTTCTGAAAGCGCACTCATTTGCGGATAGTCTTCGTCGTTCGATCAGGATGAAATCTTCCCGGATGTGGCAAAGAGCGGGGCGAGCAGTTCGACTGTGCGTTTTGTCGCGCCCTGATTGCGCTCAAAAGTTGTGCGTGCATTGCGAGCCAGCGTCTCGCGCTGTTCCCTGTCAGAGAGCAGATCATTGAAGACTTTCGCAAGCAAATGCGGTGCATCAATTTCCGTCGCGGCGGGAAGCTGTACGAGCGCGTCGTGCTCACGAAAAACGTTAACGATGGCCGCGAAGTTGTGCGTGTGCGCGCCTGTCACAATGCACACACCGGCGGCGGCCGGTTCGAGTATATTATGGCCGCCTGTTGGCGCGATGCTGCCGCCGACGAAGACAATTCCGGCGAGCGGATAAACCGCGCGCAATTCGCCGATTGAATCAAGCAGTACCGCATCGCATGTGGCGTCTTGCGCGTTCGGCACGTGTGTGCGTCGCGTCCAAGCGAAGCCTGATGCTGCAAGCAGCGCGGCAACTTCCGCGAAGCGTTCCGGGTGGCGCGGAGCAAGGAGCAGGCGCGGCCTTGAGCGTCCCACAGCGGCGCGCATGATTTCTTTGAAAGCTTCGATGACGATGCGCTCTTCGGGCGCGTGCGTGCTGGCGGCGACGATCAGCGTGCGCTCGTCTGTAAATTGAAAACGCGCACGCATTTCTGTTGTCAGCGCTTGTTCGCTCGAATCATCCTGCGCGTCAAACTTTACGTTGCCCGTCACCTGTATGCGATCAGTCGAAAGCCCCAGCGCTTTGATTCGTCCAGCATCATCTTCTGTTTGCATCAGCGCTAGCGTGAGGTCATTGACCACGCTTTTAATAAACATACCGACGCGTTTATAGCCGCGCAGGGAACGTTCGGAAAGGCGTCCGTTGATAAGCGCGATTGGAACATTGCGCACGCGGCATTCATGCAGAAAGCGCGGCCATAATTCCGTTTCCATGATGAGCACAATCGAAGGCTTGATGTGGTCAAGTGCGCGGCGCACACTCCACGCCCAATCAAAAGGAAAATAGAAAACGAGCGCGGCCTCTGCCTTGAACACTTCGCGTGCGACGCGCTGCCCTGTCAAAGTAACTGTGGAAACAACGAGTGTGTGTGTTGGATATTCTTTGAGGAGTTGGTGCGCAAGCGTTCGCGCGGCCTGCGTTTCGCCGACGGAGACGCAATGAAGCCAGACGACAGAACGATTCTTCGTGTCGAAAACCGGAAGCGCGCCACATCGTTCGCGCAGTCCTGCGACATATTTTTTATGGCGTAAAGCGTCGAGCGCAAAACGTGGCAGCAGCGCCAGCAGGCCGAGCGTGAACAGAACGCTGTAGAAAAGATACACGGGATGAAGAAGTCAGGAAACAGAAGACAGAATGAAGAAAAGAAGCGACTCTCGATTCGCGTCAACCGTATTCGTGCAGTCTGCTTTTATTCCGACTCCTGACTTCTGTCTCTTGAATACTGTCTTCTGACTTCTGACTACTCATTTAGCTCTTTCGATGTAGCGACTTTCTGTTGGATCAACGCGAATGCGGTCGCCTTCATTAACGAAGGGCGGAACTTGAACTGTGACGCCGTTTTCAAGTGTCGCGGGCTTGTTAACGTTGGAAACGGTTGCGCCCTTCAGCGTCGGGTCTGTGCGCGTGACTGTGAGTTCCATTGATGGCGGAAGGTCTATGCCGATGGGCGCGCCTTCGTAAAACTCAACCTGAATTTTGAGGCCGGGCGTAAGCCACTGTGCCGTATCGCCCAAATCTTCTTCGCTCAAAGCGGTCTGCTCGTAGTTTTCCGTGTTCATAAAGTGGTGCTGCGAGCCATCCGAATAAAGATATTCCATCTCGTGCTGTTCGAGCGCGGCGCGTTCGATTGTGTCGGATGAGCGAAAGCGATGTTCAAAACTTGCGCCGGTGCGCAGATTGCGCAACTTGCTTTGCACCATCGCGCGCAGGTTGCCGGGCGTGTGGTGACGAAACTCAACTACCTTACAAAGTTGGCCTTCAAAAAGAATAACCATGCCGCGCCGGATTTGAGTCGCTGAAATTGCCATATAAAAATTTATCTCCGTACAAATTAAGCTTCGCTCGCAATTAAACGAACTGGCGTGTTAGTAGGAAGCGCACGCCGGATGACAGCAAACTGCGTAGTCTAGCGGGAGCGTGCGGAATTTGTCCAGCGTGGTTGAAGTTTGGTAGTGTCCTAATAGTGCGTTGCTAGTCACCAAGTTTCTTGGTCAGCGCGATGGCTATTGGCTTACTGAAGATAAGCAAGCCAATACCTACTAGCGAATAAAGGATGTAAGCGACTGTACTTGCGAGCAGACTAGACTCGTGTATGGAGGCATAAGCTATCAAGGTATAAATAACTACAGCCACCATGTAGCATGTAATGCAGAACGCAATTAGCCTCAAGATGACAGTAGCAAGTTTAGTGTAGTGGCTCATCTTAGCAACTCCTTCAACTCCCAAACATGCCCCGTTATACCTGCTTCCATAGCAGGAGTACAATGTAGAATTTTATGGATACGGCAGAAGTTATCTCAGGCAGCACGGGCGCGTGGGATACCTTTGCGTAGGCGTGCGACGTGGTCAAGCCATTCTTGGGCCGCTTCGTAGTGTGGATAGCGTTGCTCGTCGGCGCGAAAAGCGTTCGTGTGGTAATAACGGCGGCCATTGATGATGCGCGCAGGATGTTTAATGTGCAGCATCTCATGGTACAGAATGTATTCGACAAACCACTCGGGAACGTCACTCGCGTCGAGAGTTTTGCTGATTACAATCGTATCGTGCACAGCATCGTGGTGTCCCAGTATGCGGCGCGTGCGGCGTTGCGACCATGTCAGCGTCGGCTTTTCGATAGAATCATCGAAGTGGCGGCGATTGACGTGCGCGAACAATTTATCCAGATCGTAAACGCGTCCCTTTGAGGATGAAATTAGTTTGCGCCCGCGCCGCCTCCGAGCAATGTCCGAAGCGCGCAACATCTGCGGCGTGTAAGCGAAATCCCTGTAAGCGCGTTCGTGTACGTCGGGCGTTTGTTTGCCTAAAAGTTTGGCGACGAGGATAAAGGCAAGCGCGCGGTGAACGTTCAGCGGCGCGTTCTTGAAGATGTCCGAGATGCGCACATAGACGCGTCCGTTGCGCACGCGAATCGTGTGATGCACGCCCGCGTATGGATAAAATCTGACTTCGACTTCCGTTATCGCGGTTTTGCGTCCGAGTTGGCGAAAAGCATCCGCGAAAAGCCTGCTCAGATGATTTAATGATTGCGACATAAAGCCTTTCCTGAATTAAACTGTGAATAAATACGAGCGATAGCCACCTGTGCTCGATCTGCTGAAGCTAAAGTCCCGACGCCCGTAAATCTCTTTTCCTGACTCTTGAATATCTGGTGTGCGTTGCCAATGAATCTTACGAAGCCTCCAGACAATGCGTCAATGATCCATCGCGTGTAGCGCGCTAAGCTATTGAAGCATCACCAAATGGATGCGCGAACCGGGTAGTGATATTTCAGAGGCAGATTTTCGTCTACGACTAAGTGTAATGTTTTCAGAGGGTTACATTAAAATAAATGACAGGAAATCTATGTGCCGCCTGTAAACCAAAGTAAACTTGTGAGTTAAACTTCGTCATGAAAAGGTAAAACAGGCGCGCGAGGGTTGCGTAAAAGATTGCAGGCAGCTTTTATGATCCGCTATAATATAAAAGCCTTGGCGCGACAGGACTCACAAAGGATGGGTCAAAGTAAATCGGCTCGGTTGAAATCGTTGACAAGCTAAAGCCGCAGATGATATTGATTTTGCTAATAGGTAGTGCGCTTCTCTCCAAGCCTACAGGTTTCTTAGCACATCTTTTTGCACTTAAATGGCCGCTCGCAGCTTAAGTTCGCCGACATCGCATACGAAATTACCTGACTCTCGTGGGCAGGCTGTTTTGTGCGTGCTCATCAACGAGCATTTAGTGACGGGCGAACCCGTCGGCTCGCGCACTATTGCCGAACGCGCGCCGCGCACCGCCGGATGGAGCGCGCCGACAATTCGCAACGTGATGTGCGAATTGGAGGAAGCAGGACTTGTCGAACAGCCGCATACTTCCGCCGGGCGCGTCCCGACCGACAAAGGCTATCGCTTTTACGTCGATCACATGCTCGCGGGACAAACGGATTTACTGAGCGCGCGTTTGTCGAAAGCTGATCTGGCGGCGATTAATCAGTTGCTCGGAATCTCGCAAAGCGAACTGAGCAGTGCGCCGAGCCGTTTGATGGAAAAGACTTCGCATCTTTTGTCTGCGCTGTCGCAGAATGTCGGAATCGTCGTTTCGCCTTCGCTTGCCGACAACGTTTTGCAGCACATAGAATTTGTTCATCTATCGGATAAACGCATTCTGGTCGTGCTGATCTCCGCGCCGAATATCGTCCAGAACAAAATCATTCAACTCGAAGAGGAATTGAGTCAGGAAGAACTCGAACGCACGGCGCGTTATTTGAACGTTGAATACAGCGGCAAAAGTCTCGTGACAATTCGCGCAGAGATTCTCGAATTGATGCAAGCGGAAAAAACGCTTTACGATACGCTATTACAAAACGCGATACTGCTCTGTGACAGAAGTCTCGAAGGAGAAGAAGAAGCGACCGGCGATGTTTACATTGACGGCGCATCGAACATCCTCGCCAAGCCGGACTTCTCCGATGTCGAGCGAATGCGCGAATTGTTCCGCACGTTTGAAGAAAAATCGCGCCTCGTTAAAATACTAAGCGAGTGCGTCGCGCGCGATCAAACGATGACCGGCGTGCGCGTCGTCATAGGGCGCGAGCACGTTGCTCCATCAATGCAAAGTTGCGCGTTGATTACAGCGTCCTATCGAATCGGTGACGGGCACGCCAGCGGCACGCTCGGCGTAGTCGGCCCCGTGCGTATTGAATATGCGAGAATGATGACCGTCGTGAATTACGTTGCACGGCTTGTCGAGCGTTTGCTGCGCGACGAAACAACTTTCAATTAAGGCAAGGCTTTAGTTTAGTAAAGGACAGAAGCGCAGTGCAGACAGTTTCCATTTCTAATTTCCAAGAGTTCAAATATGGACGTTAACAAAAAAGAGCCAACGCCGAAGAACCGCATCCCTATTCGCTTCGTGGATGAAGAATCAAACGGAACGGACGCTGCCAACGACAAGCAGGATTCGTCAGGCGGACACGAAAGCGGCGGTAGCGGCGAATTGACACCCGAAGAGATCGGGCGGCAGTCCGGCTATGAAAGCGAAACGGAAGTGCAGCGCCGCATTGATCGAGGCACAGAGCAGGACGATGCGGTGGGACGGGATCGCGCCGACGACAGAGATAGCGCTGGCAGCCCGGCTTCAAATGAACTGCCGCATAATCGTGAAGACGCGGACGCTACGGAACAGCAAGCCGCTGCTGCGCCGCCCGCCGGTAAAACTGAAACTGTGGCGGCGGCTGGCCCATTGCTCGCAGAGATGATCGCCACGCGCGCGGAACTCAAACGGCTGGAAGCGGAACGCGCCGATTTGCATGATAAGCTCGCGCGCCGCCAAGCTGATTTTGATAATTATCGTAAACGAACCGAGCGCGAGCGCGGCGAAAGCTACCATAGAATTGTCGGCGATGTAGTCGGCAATCTGTTACCCGTGCTTGATAATCTACGTCGCGCGCTTGATGTGGAAGCTTCTGCGCAAGCCAGCGAATCAAACGAATTCAGGCATTTTCTGCATGGCGTCGAATTAATTTCCAAGCAGCTTAATGATGTTCTTGAAGAGTTGGGCTTGCGTCCCGTCGAAGCGCTCGGGCAGCCTTTCGATCCGCATCTTCACGAAGCCGTCGCAACCGAAAGCTCAAGCGAGTACGAGCCTGATACGGTGATACAGGAATTGGCGCGCGGCTACATTTTAGGCGAGAAGCTTTTACGTCCGGCGATGGTCAAAGTCGCCACAAAATAAGACATGTAGACAAAACGGAAGAAGGAAGGCTTGGATCGAAGGTCAAGCGTGAAAGCAATTATTTACTAAATGTGTTTCCGCCACACTTTCTTTTTCCGCCCTTCGCCTTCCCACTTTAATTCACCTCCTAACCTCTGCTTTTCTTTGTGAAAATATTATGGGTAAAGTTGTCGGAATAGATTTAGGAACAACCAATTGTTGTGTCGCCGTGCTCGAAGGCGGCGCGGTGCAGATCGTGCCCAACAAAGAAGGCGGGCGCACGACGCCGACCGTTGTCGGTTTTACGGACAAAGGCGAGCGGCTCGTCGGGCAGATCGCCAAGCGGCAGGCCGTCACCAACGCGGCTAATACCGTTTACGCCGTCAAGCGCCTGATCGGGCGCAAATTTAGTTCGCCCGAAACTCAGCGTATGACGGAATCTGCGCCGTTTGAGATTATTGATTCGCAGAACGGCGACGCGCGCATACGCGTGCAGGGACGAACATACAGCCCGCCGGAAATATCCGGCATCGTGCTGCAACGCCTCAAAGCTGCCGCCGAAGATTTTCTCGGCGAAGCCGTCACCGAAGCTATCGTCACCGTCCCCGCTTACTTTGACGACACGCAGCGGCAGGCGACAAAAGACGCAGGCAAAATCGCCGGTCTCAACATTGAGCGCATCATCAATGAGCCGACGGCCGCCGCGCTCGCTTACGGTTTAGGCAAAAGCGAATCCGAACGCATCGCCGTCTATGATCTTGGCGGCGGCACGTTCGACGTTTCGATTCTGGAAATGAACGAAGGCGTCTTTGAAGTGCTTTCCACTTCGGGCGACACGTTTCTCGGCGGCGAAGATTTCGACGACCGTATTATCAACTGGATGGCAGAGCGATTTCGTGAAGACACGGGGCTTGATCTGCGTCAGGATCGCCTCGCGTTACAGCGTTTGAAGGAAGCAGCGGAACGCGCCAAGTGCGAGCTTTCCTCTGTGGCGGAAACGAATATCAATCTGCCGTTTATCGCCGCGGACGCTTCCGGCCCGAAGCACTTCAGCAAAACTTTAACACGCGACGTATTCGAGCAACTCGTCGCAGACCTCGTCGAAAGAACCGTCGAGCCGTGCCAGAAAGCGCTGTGGGATGCGAAACTTCAGCCGACAGATATTGACAAAGTGATTCTCGTCGGCGGCCAGACGCGCTCGCCCGTCATTGCGCGCACCGTGCAGGAAATTTTCGGCAAAGAAGCATCTGCCGAAATCAATCCAGACGAAGTTGTCGCAATGGGCGCGGCGATTCAAGGCGGCGTGCTCACGGGCGACGTGAAAGACATTGTGCTGCTCGACGTGCTGCCGCTCAGTCTTGGATTGGAAACGCGCGGTGGACTCTTCACCAAAATCATCGAACGCAATTCGACGATCCCTTTGCGTAACAGCTTGACGTTCACGACCGTCGCTGATAATCAGTCTACCGTAGAGATTCACATCTTGCAGGGTGAACGCGAAGTCGCGCAGGGCAATCGTTCGCTCGGGCGCTTCGAGCTTATCGGAATCTCGCCGGGGCCGCGCGGAGCGGCGCAAATCGAAGTCTCCTTTGAGGTGGATGCCAACGGTATTGTCTCCGTTTCGGCGCAGGATAAAACGACCGGACTTGAACAACAACTGCGTGTTACGCCCGCCTCCGGTCTTTCAGCGGACGAGATTGACCGTTTGATCGCCGAAGCGCAATCTTCCTCCAACACAGATCGGCGCATCAAAGAAGTGATCGCGCTGCGCAACAGATTAGATGGACTTGTACGCAACACACAGCGTAGCTTCACGGAGTTTGGCAAAGCGCTTTCAATCGAAGAGCATGGCGAAGGTCAAAACGCGCTGGCAGAGGGCGTCGCGGCGTCGCAATCCGATAATCCTGAAGAGATTCAACGCGCGCTCGCAGCCGTCGAACAACTCGCCGCACGTCTCACAGACGCAATGATGAACCCAGAGGGCGGCGCGGCAGGCGGCTAGCAACATCAAACCCGATCCTTTATTCCAACTTAACAGGTACGCCGATTCATCAAATTACCGCTTCGTGCGATGCCGCTTGTCTTGCGCGCCGTCGAAGTTTAGACCAAAATATACGCATCTAATTTATCAAGATTGAGAACCACAAGGTGAAAGGCATTTTATATCTCGAATGAGCAAACGTGATTATTACGAAATTCTGGAAGTGAGCCGGACGGCCACTGAACAAGACATTAAGAGTGCGTACAGGCGTCTCGCCGTGCGTTATCATCCAGACAAAAATCCGGGCGATGCAGAGGCCGAAGATAATTTCAAAGAAGCCGCCGAAGCCTACACTGTGCTTTCCGATTCAGAGCAGCGTAAACGCTATGACCGCTTCGGACACGCGGGCGTTGCCAGCGGCGCAGGTGCTGGAAATTGGGGCGCGCAAGGGTTCGGCGGCATCGAAGACATTTTGGGCGATTTATTTGGTTTCGGTGATGTCTTTAGCGGAACAGCCGGACGCGCCACCGGCGGCGCGCGTCGCAGCGCGGCACAACGCGGCGCAGACCTTCGTTACGATTTGGAAATAAGTCTGGAAGATGCTGCCAAAGGCATGACCGCGAACTTGCGTTTGCCGCGTCTCGAAGCTTGCGAAGTTTGCAAAGGCAACGGCGCTGCCGAAGGCACGCAGCCCGAAACCTGCACGACCTGCAACGGCGCAGGACAGGTGCGTTACCAGCAAGGCTTCTTCTCCGTTGCGCGTACCTGTGCGACGTGTCGCGGAACGGGACGCATTGTTAAGACTCCTTGCCAAAACTGCAAAGGCTTGGGGCGCATCGAACATGAAAAGACGATAGAAGTAAAAGTTCCTGCGGGAGTCGAGACCGGATCGCGTTTGCGCATTACGGGTGAAGGCGAAGGCGGGATGCAGGGCGGCACGTCGGGTGATTTGTACGTCGTCATACACGTTGCCGAGCACGAGCAGTTTGAGCGACAGGGAAGCAATCTTTACTCGGCTGTGCCCATCTCCTTTTCGCAAGCCGCGCTTGGCGCAGAAACGACTGTTAAAACTCTTGATGGCGAGCAGCAACTTAAAATTCCAGCGGGCACGCAAACCGGCACGGTCTTTCGTTTGCGCAGCAGCGGAATGCCTGTGCTTGGCGGACGCGGGCGCGGTGATATGTTCGTCTCCGTGACGGTGATAACTCCGAAAACCATCACGCGCGAGCAAAGACGCTTGCTTGAGCAATTGGCCGAGATGGAAACAAACGATCTTGAAGATAAAGGTCTGATGGACAAAGTGCGCGACATTTTCGGCTAACGTAAAACGCAATTTCACTTGAATTTGATGGAAGGCGACTTGTGATAAAAACAAGTCGCCTTCCATTTCTTTGGCGTTCCGCTATCGTACAAAGATCGTGATGCGCGACGTCAGTCTTTTGTATTAATACATTTCAGGACGCGTATAACAGCCCATGTCATTTCGCTTTATTCCGGCGAAATGCGCGGGTATCCAAGGCTTTTGGGAATATCAACGCTTACGGCACAATGCTTGCTCTCGGTCGCCTGTGTAACGCGTCTCTTAATTAGCAATACACGTGAGGAGCAAGAAAGATGAAACACAGATTCGCCGCATCTATTCTAACAATCTTTGTCCTGACTCTTTTCTCCGCAACAGTTTTTGCAGCCGCAAACAATGATCCGAAAGATGACACGGATGTGTATATGGTGAACGCCAGAGTCACTGAAGTGACGGACGCGCACATTTCCGTTATGGCGCGCACAGGAGTTGAACATGTCATTGCGATTGATTGCACGAGTACAAATGTCGCAATTGATGGGCGTGCGATTTCCTTGAAAGATGTGCGCGAAGGCGACGTTATTACAATCGAACTTGACGCGAATAATCCCGTCAAGTTTGCCAAAAATATTAATGTGCAACCCGCTAGAGATCAGGTTGCGAACCTTGTTCCGTAAGACAGCCAGTGCACCTCGCACGTCGCTCGCTTAATCATACGGTCAAAGGAAAGCCGCTCTCGCCCCTCGCAAAGGCAGAGCGGCTTTCGCTTTTCCAAAACCGTAACTCTTTCCGCAAACTTACAATCTGTATCTCACGCGCTGCTCTCGTAACTGATCGTCTTCGACATCAATATTTTGCAGACGCAGCGAAATATCTGCGTTGAGATCAAGACCGGCGCGTTCGCCCGCCAAGAGTTTTACTGTCCCGGCGGCGGCGATCATCGCCGCGTTGTCAGTCGAAAGATGCGGCGACGGAAAATAGACTGGAACGCCGAGCCGCGAAGCCGCGTCGCGCGCTGCTTCGCGCAAAGCGTTGTTGCACGCGACGCCGCCCGCGACGATCAACGTGCGTGGTTTATATTCAAGCGCGAGCTTCTCCGTTGTGCCGACCAAAGAACGCACTACCACGCTCTGAAAACTTGCTGCGAGATTCTTGATCTCATGCGAAACTTCATTGCCATTGACGACGGGTTGAAGATTCGTTTCGCGCACATATTTTGAAACTGCCGTCTTGAGTCCGCTGAAACTAAAATCAGGCCGCCCGTCGCCCATGCGCGGCAAAGAAAAACGCACGCTCTGCGGATCGCCCTCGCGCGCGAGACGTTCGATGATGGGGCCGCCCGGATAGCCTAGACCAAGCATCTTCGCCACCTTGTCGAATGCTTCGCCCGCCGCGTCGTCTCTCGTGCGCGCGACGACTTTGTACTTGCACGGCTCCGGCACTACAAAAAGATTCGTGTGCCCGCCGGAGACGATGAGTGCGAGCGCAGGATATTCAACCGGCGGATTCTCGAACGCAATTGAATAGATGTGGCCTTCGATGTGATTGACGCCGACGAGCGGTAATTCGAGCGCAAACGCCATCGCCTTCGCGTAAGCGACGCCGACAAGCAAAGAGCCAACCAGACCGGGGCCGATTGTGACGGCGATGCCATTCAACTCTTTCTTCGCAATATCGGCGCGCGTGAAAGCTTCTTCAACGACTGGCACGATCTTGTCCAGATGTTCGCGCGAAGCAATTTCGGGAACAACGCCTCCGAACGGTTTGTGCTTTTCGATCTGCGATGAAACGACGGACGATAGCATCTCGCGCCCGTCGCGCACGACCGCCGCCGCAGTTTCATCACACGAACTTTCAATGCCAAGTACGAGCATAATTATCAGTGGTCAGTAGGCAGTGATCGGTGGTCAGTTTGCAAGCTGAAGAGTCGCGCTGACTATGTACGTGAATTGCTTTCTCTGAACACTGAACACTGTCCACAGTTCACTGTTCGTAAAAACTCAAACATGAATCGCCCTGCTTCAGTACGCGCCAGCGCCTGAGTTGTCCGGCTTCATCGCGCAATTGATTTTTGTGATGATGCTCGACGATGAGCACGCCGCCACCGCTTGCATCATCAGCGCGTGTAAGCAGCGAGCCTTCACCGAAGGCCATTAACACGGGCGAGTAATCAAGCGCATACGGCGGATCAAAAAAGGCTATGTCCCAACTCGCTTCGCCACGTGCTGCCGCGCGTCGTAAGAACTCGCTGGCTTCCGACAACACGACTTCTGTTTGATTTTCCGGCACGCCGCACAAATCCAGATTCGCTTCGACAAGGCCGCACATTTTACGCGAGCGATCAACGAAGGTGACGAACGATGCGCCGCGCGACAAAGCTTCAATCCCGACTGCGCCCGAGCCAGCACACAAATCCAGAAATCGCGTTTCCTCTATGCGCGGCGCAAGCACATTGAAAAGAGTTTCCCGCAGACGATCCGACGTTGGGCGAATCTGCATCGAAGGCGGACTCTTCAACACGCGCCCGCGATATTGTCCACTAATGATTCTCAAGGAAAGAAAATGGTAGCACAGAAAGAACTGTATGAACGAAGACGCCGCTTGAAGTGGAAGTGATTTACAACGCGCTTAACCAATTGATGCCAACCCGAAACGCGCATCATTTCGCACGCGCTCGATTAGCAGAGATGTTTCGCGCGTCAGCTTTCGCGTCGTTAAATAATATTCGGCTTCGCGGCGCGCTTCTTCGAGAATCTGCACGTCGCGCACAAGATTGCCGACGCGAAAAGTTGGAAGCCCTGACTGCCGCGTGCCCATTACTTCGCCGGGGCCGCGTATCTCCAAATCTTTTTCGGCAATGCGAAAGCCGTCCGAAGTTTCTTCCATAATGCCGAGCCGTTCGCGCGCAACGCTTGTTTGTTTGTCAGAAGCAAGCAGCACGCAGAAACTTTTCTCTGCGCCGCGCCCGACGCGCCCGCGCAGTTGATGCAGTTGTGAGAGGCCGAAGCGTTCGGCGTGCTCAATCACCATCACAGATGCGTTCGGCACGTCAACGCCGACTTCGACGACTGTTGTCGCCACGAGAAGTTGCGTTTCGCCGGACACGAAGCGGCGCATCGCGTCTTCCTTTTCGGCGGACTTCATTTTGCCGTGTAAGAGTCCAATAGAAAAATGCGGAAACACTCTGTCGCGCAGTTGCTCGTACATGCGCGTCGCGTCCTTCAAATCCATCTTCTCTGATTCTTCAATGAGCGGGTAGACAATATAGCCCTGACGCCCTGCGCGTATCTCGCGTTCGACGCCTTTGTAAACTCCGCCGCGCTGATCTTCACCGACGACGACGGTTTTAATCGGCGTGCGTCCGGGCGGAAGTTCGTCTATCACGGACACGTCCAGATCGCCGTATGCCGTCATTGCGAGCGAGCGTGGAATCGGCGTCGCGGTCATCACTAGGACATCCGGGTGAAAGCCACGCGTGCGCAACTCCGCCCGTTGCAGCACGCCGAAGCGATGCTGTTCATCAATTACGATGAGGCCGAGTTTATCGAATGCGACGGGTTCCTGTATCAGCGCGTGTGTGCCGATGACGGCGTGGATTTCGCCCGCCGCCGCATCTTTATGCAAGCGCCGCTTTTCGGTAGCGCGTAGACTTCCGGTTAAAAGTTCGACGCGGTACGGCGTGCTCGCAAGTAAGCGTTTGATGTTGCGCGCGTGCTGTTCGGCGAGAATCTCCGTCGGAGCCATGAGTGCCGCTTGATAGCCGTTCTCCATCGCGGCCATCATTGCCTGTAGCGCGACGATGGTTTTGCCGCTGCCGACATCGCCTTGCAGCAAGCGGTTCATCGGCGCATCCGATTGCATATCGTCGAAGATACGTTTGACGGCTCGCTCCTGCGCGCCCGTGAGCGAAAAGGGAAGCACTGCGGCGAGCGACTCTCGAACGCGATCCGTAATTTCGATGACTGCGCCCTTCGGCTCTTTGATTCTTTCGCCGCGTTTCAAAGCGAGAGCAAGCGCGACCCAGAAAAATTCTTCAAAGATGAGACGCAAGTGCGCAGGGCTGCGCGCGCGTTCGTAATCGGCGAGCGGTACGTCTTCGGTTGGAAAGTGTATGCGCCGTAAAGCTTCTGCGCGACTGATTAAATGTTGGCGCGCACGCAGATCATCCGGCAGGGTTTCCGTGATTGCTCCGTCCGGCAAAAGCTCAAGCGCGGCGTGCATAATTTCGCGCAAACGTTTGGAACGAAACTCGCCGAGCTTACGATAGACAGGCACGCGCCGCCCGACGTGTATCGCTGCGAGCGTCGGATCGTCACCCGCGTCTTCTTCCTCTTCCTCAAGGGCGTCGGCTTTTTCCGCGCGTGGCTTCAGGTCAACTGCACCGGCAATGTCTTCATCAGTTTGTTCTGCCTGTGATGAGTCTTCTTCGGCGAGACGCAGCAGCGCGTGCTCGGGCGGCGTCCAAGTGCCGGGCAACATTTCCAGTTCGTCGGGCTTGTTAAGCCGTAGGGAAAAAGTGTTGCGTCGAGCGTCCCATTCCCATTGACCGAAAGCGATGAAGCGCGCGCCGCGTGGAAACTTTTGTTTGTTATAAGTGACGATGCGTTGCGCTTGCCGCCCGGAGACGAACCACCAGACGACGACAGGCTTCGCAGTTCGTTCAGGATCGGATGCAGTAATCTCAAAAATGTAAAGCGGCGGCGCTTTCGGCCCGCGATTTTTGCCGACCTGAAAGCCACCCGCGACGCGCACATACAGTTCGAGCGAAGCTTCCAAGCCATCATTCAAATCAGAGATGCGCGCCAGATTCGAGCGATCTTCGTAACGCATCGGCAAGTAATTGAGTAAGTCTTCAATGGTCGCTTCAGTCGCATCGGTTTTGCCCGCGAGCGTGGCGAGAGCGAGCGCTAGCTTGCGCGCGGACGGCTGACCGAATCGCTTGATGCCGAAACGGTAAAGCTCTACGGTAGGAGTGTCGAGTTGGATTGAGGAAACGGCTGCCATTGACTTCGAATGATAGCATAGGGCGCAAATCGAATAACGTCTGCGTTAGAAAAGGAAAGCAGTGGTGCGTCGCCAGTCTCGGCGTTCCTTGTCGTGCTGATGTCGAACACAGCCGGACATAAAAGGACGCTGTGACTTCAAGCGTCGCAGCGTCCTTTTATCAAAGCGAATTACATCTGGCGTTTTAATTGGTTGCCGCAGTTGAAGACACGCCGCAGTATTTGTCGAACGCTGCGGTTAATTCCTGCGCGATTTGTTGCGGGCCACGGCCTTCGATCTGATAGCGCTCCATCATGTAAACGACTTCTCCGTTTTTCATAATCGCGATGGACGGCGAAGATGGTTGGTAGCCCTTGAAATACTCGCGGGCTTTGTCCGTCGCTTCGATGTCTGCTCCGGCAAACACGGTGGCGATTTTGTCAGGACGCACGTCGTGTTGCAGCGCCATTGCGATGCCCGGACGCGCTTTGCCTGCGGCGCACCCGCAGATGGAATTGACGACGACCATCACTGTGCCTTTGGCATCGGCAAGCGTTTGGTCAACCTGCTCCGGCGTCTTTAACTCTTCAACGCCGAGCCTCGTTAATTCTTCGCGCATCGGACGGATCATAAGTTCTGGATATGGCATAAATGTTCTCCTACTAAAGTTATCGGTTTCCTGTCACGGTTAATATCATCAATTATCGGCCTTTTATTGAAAACGCACAACCGTCTATCGACGCTTGATCGTTATCTTTCGTGGTTCGTCTCCATCGCCTTGGATAAAGACGCGCCACGTTGTGGACGGCAGCGGATAATCCGCGCCCAATCTTTCAGCCCATTCGATGACGATGATAGTTTGTGTCTCTGATAACAACTCGTCCAGATCAACTGCGTGCGCCGACGCCGCGCCATCAGGTAAGCGATAAAGGTCAAGATGATAAAGCGTAAGGCGTCCAACATAACGATTGACGAGCGTGAACGATGGGCTGGTCACTTCGCTTGGATCAATGCCGAGCGCTGTCGCAATGCCTTTCGTGAAAATTGTTTTGCCTGCGCCAAGCGAACCATCGAGCAGAACTATTTCGCCGCCCGTGAGTTGTTCGCCGAAACGCTCGCCGAGCACTAAAGTTTCTTTGGCATTGTGGCACGTCCATTCGCCCGCCAGAAACTCCGCTTCGTTTGCCGCTTGTGCGTTCAAGGCGTTTCTCCTTCAGCGTCGAGCGCGCGGATGGCTGCACTGAAATGCTCGCGCACATCGGACGCGACGAGCGTGCGCAGACCTTTTTCGCGCGCCGCGATGTCGCCCGCAAGCCCTCCAACGTAAACCGCCGCGATGACAGCCTCAAGTGCGCTGGCTTCTTTCTTCAGCGTTCCAAAAGCCTGCGCGATGAAGCCTGCGATGATGCCCGTTAGAGTGTCACCGGAACCCGCTGTGCCGAGTCCGGCGTTGCCCGTCGGATTGACGAACACGCGTCCGTCGGGCGTGGCGATTAACGTGCGCGAACCCTTGAGCACCAGAATCAGATTATGCGCCGACGCGAAATCACGCGCGACGGCGACGCGATCCGCGAGCGGCGCTTCGTTCGCTGCGCCGATCAAGCGCCGCATCTCGCCCGTGTGCGGCGTGAGTATGAGCGGAAAATCATCCGAGCCGGGAAGATCATTAGGCCACGGCGCGAGTGCGTTCAATGCGTCCGCATCAATCACGACGGGTGTTCTGCGATTCTCAATGATAGCGTGAACAAAGCGGCGCGTGGAATCACCGCCCGATGAAAGACCGGGACCGATGGCGATGGTGTTGGCACGTTCAATTAACTTCGCTGCGCTCTCGAACGCTTCAAAGCTGATTGCTCCGTCGTTCGTTTCAGGGAGCGCTGCGGTAATGACTTCGGGCATCAATCGCGCGCTGACGGCGTTGTGCGCAGATGCGGCAGTTGCAACGGTGACGAGTCCCGCGCCCGCACGCATCGCTGCGTCGCCGCAGAGCACGGGCGCACCTGTGTAATCGCGCGAACCTGCGATGACGAGCGCATGGCCGTGCGTATTCTTGTAGGAATCAGGCGTATAGCGCGTTTGCACAAGCCATCGGCGCACGTCTTCAGGTTCAACGAGAAACAAATCTGATGGTGCTTCATCAATTAGCTTCGCGGGCGAACCAATGTTTGCGATGACAAGTTCGCCGTTATGATGACGCGCGGGCGGCAGCACATTAGCCGGTTTGGGCGCGGTGAAGGTGATAGTCAAATCCGCCTGAACCGCCGTGCCGATGATTTCTGCGGAGCCTGCATTGAGGCCAGACGGAACATCAAGCGACACGATTATCGGGGAAGTCCCGCGTGCATTCTCGTGGCGCTCGCGTATTCGAGCCAAGTGTTTGACAACTTCGCTTGGAAGTCCTTCAAGCGGTCGCGTCAGCCCCGTGCCGAACAGTGCATCTACGATAACGTCAACATTACCAAAATTAATCCACTTGATGTCTTCCCATGTCGCAATGTCATCTATTTCAAAAAAGGTCAGAGGATAAGAAAGCGTTGGTGAACCGTCAACAAAACCGTTGAGGCTGCGAACGATCTCAAAGTTTATGCGAGCGTCGCCTTTCGTGTCTTCAACGCGTCCGAACAAATCCACATCTACGCGCGCTCCGGCATTACATAAGGCACGCGCGAGCGCCGCGCCATCGCCACCATTATTTCCTTTACCGCACAGAACCCAAATGTTTTTGTGTGAAACATCACCCTCGAATTGCGCTGATATTTCCCTCGCCGCCGCCGTCGCCGCCTGCTCCATCAACAACAGAGACGGCGTGGCGTAACGCTCGGTCGTGAGCCGGTCTATTTCGCGCATCGCGGTGGCAGAGATTATTTTGCGCATCGCTTTAGGATAATAGAGAGAGAGCCGCAAGCGGGTCAATGCCCGCCTGCGGCTCTACAGAATTTCGGCGGCCTACCTATGCGGCATAATCAAAAAGCGATGAGGGATTGTCTCCTCATCGCCCGCCTGCCGCTTCGCTTTAGCCTGAACCCATTTTTTCTTCGGTAATGGAAGTAAATTCCGAACGCACAAGCTTCTCCAGAAAAAATCTTGAGAAATTTTGAAAATATTTTGGGCTTGTAAACCCTTTATTTGGCAAAGATAAAAGCATCAGCCGGAAGCGAGCGGTGAAGCCCGATTCCGGCCTGTGCTGCCTTTTCGCGCCTAGTAGCGAGGGCAGGAAGAGTTTGAGCGCAAAAGGCTAGGTGGACGCTCTTGCGGGTTATTCCGCAGAGGCTTTGCGGCGTTTACGCAGCTTCGCAGCGACTCCGGCGAGACCCGTGCCTAGCAAAAGCATCGTCGCCGGTTCGGGAACTGGCGCTGTCGGATTGTTTGCGCCGGTAAAGCCGAAGCGCTCCGGCCCGCCCTGTACATCGCTGATATTTGCAAATAATCCGAGATGTAGATTCGGATCGGCAGCCAGCGCCGCCTGCAATCGCGCGACTGCATCCGGGGTTAGCCCGAACACGTAATCCGCCGTTGATCCTTGAGCAGGTCTAAACTGTGGCAGCATCTGCGTCGAATCGAAAGAGCCGATAAAAGTCGCCCCTCCTGTCCGGCTGTTATAAGCGGTTAAGGTCAAATTATTGAGTGTGACGCCGTCTCTATTCTGACCATTCGGTTCGTTGATATTGAAAATGATTCGCAGGTCGGCGGGACTTGTCGCTCCTGTCTGACTGAACGTGATGGTTTGATTGTGCGGGCCGCTCACAAAATTTCCGGGGCCAAAGCGGAAATCGCTGCTTCCGTTAAATCCAACTCCACCGGCTTCCGTAGAGTTGTTTCCCTGATGATTAAGGTCAAGAACAGTCTGTGGAGGAACTAACTTTTGGTCGTTAGGCCCGAGGAGGACGATTCCCTCAGCATAGACGGTCGCGCCATTAACGCTGAGAAAGAGCATCGCCATGAAGCCGAGCGCGATGGTTGAGAAAAACTTTTTCATACAAATTTCCTTTCCATGAAGAAACAGTTGGTAGTAATTGCCTGTACGAACAATTAAGCCGTGCGCACAGGCGAGGGCAAAAAGAGCTGGAGCGCTCTGCCATTTCACTTTATTTCTGTGCCGCTCGGCGGCGTTTGCGCATTTTTGCCGCGACGCCCGCGAGACCTGTACCGAGCAGGAACATCGTTGCCGGTTCCGGCACTGCGGGCGGAGGTGTTCCGCCACCACCGGGTTGCGCGACATCGCTGCCGCCCGGATTAACGTTCTGGAAACGAATGAACGCGGATTGCGCGATTTGCAGCGCCGTCAACCCTGAGAAATTACCTGTCACACAGAAGGTCGCGCTCGCGCCCGGAGCGATTCCGTTATTCGGTGAGCCGCCGCCGTTAAAGTTCGGCCCGGTCAGCAGCGCAAAGTCGAGCGTCGTGTTGAGTCCGGTTGCGTTGGCGGCGACGTTTGTCTCAATCCTGTAGTTTGGATTCGTTTGCGACGTTAAACCAAAAGAACCACGATTCGTGCCGGGCAGATCAAAACCTATGCTGGTGATCGTGCCGACCGTGCCGGGCGCGACCGACGTGTTGTTAACGGTAAAGCAGAACTGATTGCCGGTAAGCGTAAAATTGGAAATCGTTGCCGTCACGCCGGTTCCGGCGCGGCCTGTGAAAGTGACTGTGTCAGCGTTGGTGACGGCGCTAACGGCCATCAGTATCATCGAGGCACTCATTGTTAAGAGAAGTTTGCGGATCATCGTTTTTATCCCCTTCAGAGAAAATCGTTGGCATTTTGCCTTTCGCTTGCATCAGTGAAAGGCTGGAGCAAAAAGAGCTTCTTGCCTTTGCTGTCTGTGGAAAAGAGGCAATCGCCAACGGCTTCCAAAACTGGAAATTGAGGTGCATTAGATTTCGCGCGGGGCTGGAGACCTGTTAAAGAAAGGAGCGAGGGCTTTCCGACTGGATGGCTTGTTATGTTCGTCTGCGGAGCACGCGCGTGAGCTTTCCGACGACGTTGGACGCTTCCGTTAATCCGAAAGCAAAGGCCAGCGCGAAGTAACTCAGCCCATACGCGCCGAGCACAAAGAGGGCGATGATGATTGGATGATGAAGGCCGATGAGTAATTTGACTGCCCAGCCGATGCCTGCGCTAAGCGCTGCCGCAGACCAGAGTTTGCCCACGTATGACAGAGGCAGTCCGGTCTGCCCGATGCGCCTGTTCAGCGTGCGGCGCAAAAGAGAAAACTCGACCCATCCGGCAATGCCCGCTGACGCTGTGAGTCCCGCTGCTCCCCACTGAATATTTATTCCGAGCAGGCGCGGAAGTGGAATCGCACACAAGTAGCCGAGAGCAATCGTAAGCGACACACGCACGACGGCGAACAAGAGCGGCGTGCGCGTGTCATGCAGCGCGTAGTAAGTCGAAGAGTAAAGTCTGCCGAGTGTGGAAGCGAGCAGCCCGACGGCTGAACCTGCGAGAATTCCCCACACGAACAGCGAATCGTTGCGATTAAATTTTCCCGTCTGGTAAAGCGCTGCGGTGATAATGTCGCCGAGCGCGAGAAAAGCCATTGACGAAGGCACAACGTAAAAAGCAATCCGGCGCAATCCAGCATCAAGACGTTGGCGCAATTTTTCAGCGACCTCTTCTTTGTTGCCGAGCGCGCTCGCCATCGCGGGCAACTCCGCCGCCGAAATGGACATGCCGAAGAGACTCACGGGCAGCGTGTACAAACTTTGCGTGTAACTGAGCGCAGTCATAGGGCCGTTGCCGAGCAAGCTTGCGAGCAGCGAATCAACGTAAGCGCTGATCTGCACGACGCCGCGACTAAAAAAGACCGGAAGAAAATTGCGTACAACCGTCCGCACACTTTGCGATGCGACATCAAGCGTGAGGTGCAAGTGTTTGACGAGCCGCAGCACGGTCGGAAGTTGCACGCCGAACTGTAGAAAGCTTCCGATCACAGAACCCCACGCGACAATCTCTGCCAACTTAAATTGCGCGATGCGTTCTGCCAGCGGAGATTGCGCCGCGTGGCTGCCCCAACCGAAAAGCGCGGCGATGATGGCGATGTTCCAGACAACCGGCGCAGTGTAGGAAAGAAAGAAACGCTTGTGACTGTTAAGCACGCCGAGACACCAGGCCGAAAGCACTAAGAGTCCCGCGCCCGGGAAAAGTATCTTGACGAGCCGAATTGTTAACGCGCGTTTCTCGCCCTCAAAGCCCGGCGCAATGGCGTTAATAATGTAAGGCGTCGTAAGCACGCCGACGAGCACTAAGATTGATGTCACGACGGCGAGCAGCGCGAAGACAGCGCCCGCGACGCGCCCTGCTTCCTGTTCATCTTTACCTGCCAGAAGTTTCGCGTAAACGGGAATGAAAGAAGCGGAGAGCGCGCCTTCGCCGAACACGTTCTGTAAAAAATTCGGGATTCTAAAGGCCGCCGTGAACGCATCGCCCGCTCCCGAGAGGCCAAAGTAAGATGCAAAAATGCGCTGGCGCACAAGCCCGATGATGCGGCTCAAGAGAATGCCCGCGCCGACGAGAAAGGCGTGGCGTCCTGTGCTCGCGTCGCGCTCGCGTTGCGCAGTTTTCTGTTCACCGATGGATTCGCCGTCCGCCGTGCCGACAGTCACTTCGGTTTCGCCTGCGATGACACCCGCATCTGCGCGCGGCTCAGTTCCTTTGAGCGATGCGTTGTCTACGTCCTCCGAATCATCAGCCTGTGTGTTATGGCTCATTATGCGTTGAGAGATTGTAGTCTTTGATTTTAGTGAGAAGCGTTTTGTAGCTGACGGAGAGAGATTCGGCGGCGCGCGTTTTGTTGCCGTGATGTGCGTCGAGCGCGTCCTGAATTTTGCGTCGTTCGACGAATTGCGCGGCGCGCAGAGCGGCTTCAGCGAGCGTGCCGGACATGTCAAGATCAGCGAACGCGTTTGCTTCGCTTGTCGGTGCTGTTGATGTAAGGAGTCCGAGGTCGCGCGGCTCGATCACAATTGTATCGGCGAGAATACAGGCGCGCTCAATAGCATTCTGCAACTCGCGGACGTTGCCCGGCCAGCCGTGAGCCTCAAGCGCGGCAAGGCTCGCGTTGCTTAAAGTAGCGGGGCGTCCGCGCAGTTCTTTGCCGAGTTGCGCGGCGAAGTGTGTGGCGAGAAGCGCAATGTCCTGACCGCGTTCGCGCAAGGGCGGAATCTCGACGGGAAAGACGGCGAGGCGAAAGAAAAGATCGAGCCGGAACTCGCCCGCTTCCGCTGCTGCACGCAAATCTCTGTTCGTCGCGGCGACGATACGCACGTCAACCGGAATCGAAGCGCGCCCGCCGATGCGATCAATTGTTTTTTCTTCGATGGCGCGCAGAAGTTTTCCCTGCACGCTCAAAGGTATCTCGCCGATTTCGTCCAGGAAGATTGTGCCGCCCGCAGCGAGTTCAAATTTACCCAGACGGCGTTCGCTTGCTCCCGTGAACGCGCCGCGCTCATGGCCGAAGAGTTCGTTTTCGATTAAGGTTTCGGGAATCGCCGCGCAGTTAATGGCGACGAACGGCTTGTCGCTTTTCTGGCCTCTTGCCGAAAGATGATGCACGGCGCGTGCGAAGAGTTCTTTGCCTGTTCCCGATTCGCCTAAGAGCAATACGGTCGCTTCGGTTTGCGCGACGCGTTGCGTTTCGGCGACGGCGCGTTTGATCGCTTCGGATTCGCCGATGATGCGCGGGAAACCGTAGCGGCGCGACCATTCCTCACGCAGCAAAATATTTTCCGTGCGCAGGCGTGACGCTTCAAGCGCGCGTTCGACGAGCAGCAGCAAATGATTCGAGTCAACGGGCTTTTGCAAAAAATCCTGCGCGCCGTCCTTCATCGCCTGCACCGCTTCGTCAATCGAACCGTAAGCGGTCATGACGATCACGGGCACGTCAGGGTCTGCGTGGCGCGCGGCACGCAGCACATCAAGGCCGCTGCCGTGTGGCATACGCAAATCCGTGAGGACGAGGCGATGCGGGGCACGCGCGATCTCTTGGGCGGCGGCGCGTGCGTCGGCGCTTTCCGTCACAGTGTAGCCAGCGGTCTCCAACGTCAAACGCAGGACGCGCCGCAAACTGTCTTTGTCTTCAACGAGCAGTATGTCGTGGCGCTCAACGCCTTTCGGCAGCATATATGTTTTTACGGCGTGGGCGCGCCAGAGTTATGCGCGCTGGCTTGATGAACGTGATGAACGATTTGAGAGTGATAGCACAAAGTTGCGGTTGATGGTAACGATGCAAATGTTCCGGTGTCAAGCGAACTATCCAAGAGCCTGCAAAACAAAACGAGCAGCTTCTATTTATAGAATGGCTGCTCGTTTCAAGATTGCCAACGGCTAAAAGCTAATACTCAAGGATACCAATCGGGCGGCTTCCCACCGTATTAAGCGCTTTGTTTACCGCGTCTGAATCATACTGCATATTGGACGTACCGCCGCCGTCAGTATCAAACCAAGGAGAGGTGAATGGATGCGGCCCAGTGTCAGTAGCAGGCCATGTACGGGCAAACTGTGCAACGACCATTGCGCCGAAAATGTCGCCATTGCCGCCGCCACCGCGATTTACCGTTCCTTCGCCAAGCACGAGAATGATACCGTCGAAGCTGGGGTTGCCGTTCAGCGCAAGATTACCTGTGACGATCAACAAACCCGCGCCGCCATCCAAACTGCAATCGCCGTTCACGAAGGTAAAAGCGGGATTGCTTGTGCTGCCTGAAGTACCGCTGAACGAGTTCTGGAATAAACGCCCCTGCGAATTGGCGAGCGACTGCATCTCATTGAGAAACCCGCGTGCGGCGTCTGCCGATTGGAGCCAACTTGGAAGACTGGCGCTTATGTCATCGGCTTTGATGGGGCCTGCGACGGTATCCTTGGTATCTGCGGAGAGGACGAGTGATTGATCGGAAGCTGAAGTCGTGCCGAATGCTGGCTTTATTACCGTACTGCCAGTGGCATTGTCGTGCCCGGAGTAATCTTTGGCGTTGCTTTGACCGAGCGTAATGTGCATGGGGTCTGCGAGGGGATCCGCTGCCCCAACCATCGTGATCGTTGAAGGCGCATTGAAAGCAAAGGCACTTCTGCTGACGACCAATTGAAGTTGTTTGACTGCACCCTTTGGGCCGTAGCCTTTTGAGATGACGAGCAAACGGCTGGGCAGGCTGCCCGCCGGAGTAGCGTCCGGGTCAGTGATCGTGACGCTATAAGCTGCGCCGTTATCAACGACCACGCGGGAAGTCGCATTGGTGCGCGGAGAATACGGAAGCCAGTTGGAAAGACGCGCCACAGTTGACGGATCGTCCGAAGCGTTGGAAGTTTGACTTGCAGTATATGTAGCGTGAGTTGGATCAGCCGTGACCGCTTTGCGGAAGTCAATTGTCACACCCGCAGGATTAATGGATGTCGTATGTTTGCGCAGCGTATTGAGCGTTTCTTGTAGCCCGGATTCCGCTGCGTAGTAAGCCTGCGCTTCGGCTGTGGAATCATAAGTGTTGGCGGTGGTCATGGACGTCGAGGCGATCAACGCGCCGCCCGCCGCCAAGAGCAACATGGAAATAAACAGCGTTGTGAGCAGCGCCGCGCCGCGCTCGTTTTTGCGCCGTTGGGCAATACAGTTAAGGTCTGTTGTGATGTACATCAAAATCTTCCTCTCATCTTGCGATTAACGACCGACTCAGTATCCGTCTATCACGTTCGGCGCATTACGCAGCGAGACTTCGGATGTCAACTGCTCGGTTGAACCCGGTTCGCCACTCATCGCTGGCAACGTCACGCTCACCGTAATCTTGACTCTCACAGTGTTCGCTGTCGGCGCTCCCGCCGGTGCCGCTGCCACATTGCCCGCAGCATCAACGTCATAGTATCCAAAGGTCAACGTATCAATTCGGTTGGCGAGGAGCGCGGTCGTCTGGCTACCGGCAGCAGCAAACCGATCATACCGTGCAAGCCGGTTGTTATCTAAATAATATGTTACGTCTTCGCCCGCATCGGATATGGCGTCGTTGCCGTTACTGTTGACGATGTTGGCGCGAAAGCGTATTTGTGTTTCTTTGGAGCTAGCCGCCTCAAGAACGATTCCATTGTTATTATCGGTGCCATCCAATAAGCCAAAACCGGAATTCGCAATCTCGCGCGACATTATATTAAGCGCGCGTTGCACATCGGCGAGCGAATCCGATTTACGATTTTCGCGCGAACGTGTGCCGAGCGATTTGGACAGCAGCGTGCTCGCCGCCACCATTATGACGAGCGTAATCGTCATTGCGATCATTAATTCCAGTAACGAAAAGCCCGCTTCGTGACTTTTATTCCGGCGCATCAAACATCCTGTCTTAGCTTTTTTCATCGGCGTCCATCCCGTCGTTGCTGATAAACTTTTAGAAAGATTTAGCGCGTTCCGTCACAACGCTGACTGTGTCAACCGTATCAACACCATTGACCTTTTTCGCCCACTCAGTCCTAGCGCCCATCGGCGTCGCCTTCACTATGATCTTTTTCAGTGTGCGCGTTGCATCAACATCAACCGCCGTTGTCGTCGGATTGTCATCAACAATCGCCGTTACCGTATAACAGCGCTGCCCGGATTGCCCGGCAATGCCAGCCTGACACAATGCCGCCGTGGTATATGACGCCCCCGCACTGGAAATATATTGCGTCGTGGTGCCGCCAGCGAGGTTTGCAAATTTGGTGTTTCGTAGCTGTTCTAAACGCAGTTGCGCAATGGCAAGCGATTGCGCGCGGTCATTACTCGCTGAATTGTAATTGACTGAATAAGCGAAAAGTGAAGCAGCGCCGAGCGCAACAAACATCAATATCACGAGGGCAATGCTGATTTCGAGCAGCGTAAATCCACTCTCGCTCGTTTTGTTCAGGCGCTTTCGTTGTTGCTTTCCGCGCCACGCACGCACTCTTTTTTGTCCAATCATCTTATCAACTCCACTCAAACTATATTTAATACGAAACCGAATTTAATACGAAACCGATGTCGGTATAACCGTGCTTGGATTCACGGCCACAGGCACGTTGTTACTCCCCGTGGGAGGAGCTGGCGCTGCCGTTACATTACTGTAGCTGGACTCTCCACCGTCACCGGAACTAACGGACGCATCACCCCAGTCTGATATGGCGATTGTGTCCTTCCACGTCTCACCCGAATTCACCACAGTAAACGAGTTGACGGCCTTTTGAGGAGCAGATGAATCCATGCAGGTGGCACGTCCACGCCAGTCAAAGGTAAGAGTGATCGGCAGCTTGGCGGCGTTACCGTCGGAAGCGGTGGCGCTGAAAGCGACGCCCGTCTGCAATTCCCTTAAAGTATCTGTCACACCGTTGCCGTCGAAATCTCCTGTAACGGTGTAGGTCGTCGCATTGTTGATCGTTACCGCCGCCTGATTCGCTGTCGCGTGGCGGCGGATCGAGTCCAAACGCGCCTTCTGCACGAAGTTTGTGAACTCGCGTGAAGAGTTTGTGACGCGCATAACTTCACGTGCTGTTGCAAGGCGTATATAAGCGAATGTCGAAACGACGCCGATGACCGCCACGACGAGAATAAGTTCCAGCACAGAAAATCCGCTTTCGCGGCTCGTCGTAGATAATGTTTGTGTGCTGCTCTGTAAACTCTTGCTCATACTTTAGTCTCCGAAAAAGAGAATCATTACTGCGGCGGCGTGTATCGCCTGTGAACTGCCTCGCCGATAGCTGCGAGTGCAATCCCAGTGCCACTATAGTTTTTCTTAAAGTAAGCTTATCTATATAACTTCATTCTCTCTCCGCAAACATTGCGGGTGTTACTCTTTGTGACACATCCGGTAAAGCGCTTCACAGTCACAGCGTCAGCCAAACACGAGCGGGTACAAGCACGCTCGCTACATACCCATGTAACTTATGGAAACAAGATAGGAATTTTCAACGGCATCATTGTCTGTTGTTGAAAACCGATTCGTGCGCGCCGTATCAATTAAAGTTTGGGTTTTGCGGGCGGCGTCCATCCCCTTCTAACAAGCGGCGTAGAAGTTGCAGTAGCGCAGGCGGGCGCAAGCTATATGACTCGTGCCTGAAGGCTGATGAACAACAAGTGCGTTTGAAAAGGCCGGGAAGTAGAGTCGCTATTTTGCAGCAGGGAATTTGAAGTGCGGTGTTCCCTGAAGCTAAAGACTCTGCCGCTCGGTAGTGCGCTTAAAAATTAGTCAGCCGCAGAATCGTCCTTATGTTTTGCGCGCGGTGCCGCACGCTGCGTGTGAACTGAGGACGTAAAAGCGCCCCGGCGACTCTCAGGCCGTCCGGGGCGCAAAATTTTTCAGCGTCTCATGCTATACGTTGTTTGAACATCAGTGACAGCTTAGTTTGATGCCGGTTCGTACTCGTCTTTGCGTGCGGAACTGACAGCGCCCGTCTCTGTGTCGGCGAGGCGCATTGCGAGTGCGAGCGGGCGATAAACAAATGACGCGGGGCCGCCGTGCGAATTCTGAATCTGCGTGACGAGCCGGTCTTGGTTTTCGCGGAAACGCACGACGCTGCCACGCTGATTGAAGATCACGAAAAGCAACGTTTCGTTTGTCGTCGTGTGCATTTCGCCGACAAGCGCGCTGGCTCCGCCGTCCGTGCGTGTGAGCGTGCCCGTTTTGGCAATCACGCTGCCGCGCGACGGATACGTTGTATAGCGTTTATGAAGCGTGCCCGGATCAATGCCCGCAACCGGCAGAATATCCGATAGCTCAAGATTGTTCTTCGCAAGTTCGGCGCGTAAAGCGCGCAGCACTTTCATCATTGCGCGCGGCGTAACGCGGTTGACGCCAAGCCCGCTTGTTGAAGCCAGCGAGACATTCCATGACGGAACGCCTGCGCTTGAGATGAGCGTGCGGCGCACACTCTCCGGGCCGCCCAGCGTATCGCCGATGCGCTCGGCCATAAAGTTGTTTGAGTAGCAAAGCAAAACTTTCAATACATCAACAAGTTTGCTGGAACGATGTATGAGCAATGTATGCGCGTTGCGTGGCACGGAATCAACGTAGACCGCGCCCATCACCGCAACGCTCGGCGCGCCTTGGTTAATTGCTTCGTTCCCCAACAGCATACCGTCATCGCTGATCGTGCGCTCGGAATTCAGCATCGCATAATCCTGCACCGCGCGTATCGCTGCTGCGCTGCGCCGTGTGGCGTCGAGCGTGTCGTAAAGTTGCTCGCCCGAACGCTGCGTTGAAGAATCGAAGTTCATCGTAAAGCGCGGCGCAACGATTAGATCGCCCGTCACTGTGCGTACACCCTGACGATTGAGTTCGCGCGCGATTTGCACTGCGTGTTCGTAGTGAAACGACGGATCGCGCCCGGAAATATAAAGGTCGCCTGTGATTGTGCCGGTCGCTTTATCAAATGTGCCATCTGTCCAGACGGCGGTCGTAAAGCGATACTGCGAGCCGAAAGTGCGTAAGGCCGATAGCGCCGTCGCGAGCTTAACGGCAGACGCAGGATTGAACGCTTGATCCGGCGCCGCTTCCATTACCTTGCGCCCGTCTAAAGTTTCTACGAGCAACCCTTGCGATCCGGCAAGCGGCGTTCCGTCGAGCGGCGGCACGACGACGGGCGTCGGAAACGGCGCAGGCGTCTGGCTCGTTTGTGAAGGGGTTTGCGGAAACGTATATGGCTGCTGCGATAGTACGTTTACGGGCGACTGTGGCTGCTGTGGCGACTGGTTCGCTGGCGTGCTGTTTTGCGCGCGGATGATTGGGTTAGCCGCCGCGAGTAGCGTCAGGAACAGAAGCGCGGAAGCGAAGCGGTATGAAGTTTTTAGTTTCATCATTACTGATCCGTTCAAACATTCAAAAGTCGCCGCGTGTTAACATTTATTTTGCTTGCCATATTTCACGAGAAATTTCAGGCAAGCCAAACGGCGCGGGTTTTAGATGTTTGGGCGTGTGGCAAAAGATGCACGCGGAAAGGTTGGCGAACGTTTGATAAGGGAGTCTTTATGATTGAATGCGTTGACAGCAGGCAAACCGCGCTCCTAAAATCTCACTGTTGAAACACTCCGTGCGAAAAGAACGTCTCCCCGTCACCATTGATAACATACGCGCCACGCATCGTACGCGACGTGCGTTGATAAAGACGCGGCTCGCGGAGTTTCACGAAGTGTGGCGTGAAGGCACGGACGCGCGGCTCTGGGAAGAATTGGTCTTTTGCATTTTCACCGCCGGAGCATCGGCGCGGATGGGTTTGCGCTCAATCGAAGCCGTGCGGCATCTGCTCTTTGAAGGCAGTCATGAAGAATTGACGAAAGCTTTAACGGGCGTGCATCGTTACCCGGCGGCGCGTCCCGGCTACATCATCGTCACGCGCGATTACCTGCGCGAAGAGTGCGACATGCGTTTGCGCGAAAAGCTGTCGAGCTTCAGTGATCCGCTGGCTCGCCGTGATTGGCTGGCGAAGGAGCGGCGCGTCAAAGGACTCGGCTACAAGGAAGCGAGTCACTTTTTGCGCAACGTAGGTTTAAGCGGCTACGCGATTCTCGACAAGCACATACTGCGCAGTCTCTACGAACTCGGCGTGATAGAATCTCCGCAGCCGCCTTCGACGCGCGCGAAATATTTAGCGACCGAAGAGCGGCTCAAACAATTCAGCAATGATGCGCAAATTGATTTCGATGAACTCGATCTTGTGCTGTGGTCAATGAAGACGGGCGAGATACTGAAGTAAGAAGTTAGAAATCAGAAGACAGGAGTCAGAATGAAGAATAAGAAGATGTTTAGTTCGCGTTCAATGTTTCTCTCCGGCCTTCATTCTGTCTCCTGACTCCTGAATACTGCGTTTCCGGTTATGCTGTTGCCTTTCACAAAAAACAGTTTCGTGGCGGTGGCTCTTTTGGCGTGCGTGCTGTGTTGTGCGTTGAAAGAAAACGTGTGGGCTGTAACGCTGGTTGGCGATTCGACGCGGAGCCGTGCCGAGCGTTTGCTGCGTGAAGGCGAATTTGAGAATGCGGAAAAGTTGTTTCGCGAACTCCTCGTCAAAGATGCACATGATAACGCCGCACGGCTCGGTTTAAGTTTCGCGCTGCTCAAGCAACGAAATCTTTTGGACGCTTACGATCACGCGGCGCGTGTGCTCGCAAGCGACCCGCTGTCGCCGCGCGCTCATGCGCTGCTCGGCAGTGCCGTGCTCGCTTCCGGCGATTTTCATCAGGCCATCGAAGAGTTTCGCACTGCGCTGAGTTTCAAAGAAACAGAAGCGCTCGCCATCGCAGGCCTCGCGATGGTGGATTTTTACGAGAATCGTTTAAGTGAATGTGTCAATGGTCTTCATCGCGCCATCGCGCTTGACGGTAACGAGCCTGATTATCTTTTCAGTTTAGGTCAGGCGGCGGCGCGCTCGCAGCACTACAGGGAAGCCGCAGACGCTTATGAACGCTTTTTGCAAATCGCGCCGCGCACGGACGCAGACAGGCGCGCGCGCATTCGCGGCCTGATTGATTTCCTGCGTTATCTCGGCGCGCAGAAACCGCTGTATCAAGTGCAGAGCGGCGAGCGCGTGAGTGTGCCCTTTGAAGCAATTGGTGAGCGCCCTGTTTTCAAAGTCTACGTGAACGGAGCGAAAGAGCCTTTGCGGTTTGTGCTCGATACAGGCTCCGGCATGTCTGTTGTTTCGGAAGAAGCTGCGCGGCGTTTGAATCTGCGTCCCGTTGCGCGCGGCGGTATGGCACGCGCGGTTGGCGGCGGCGGACGCTTTGAGATTGTTTACGGCTTTCTGCCTTTTCTCGAACTTGGAGAAACGGACACGGCGCGCATCGAAAATGTGCCCGTCTACATACGCCGTTTTTATAACGACAAAGAAAAGATCGACGGCTACATAGGCCTTTCTGCGTTAAAGGGTTTTGTTGTTGTGGTTGATTATGGCGCGCGCAATATGACGTTATTGCGTGGTCGCGCGATGAAGGATGATGCGGTCATCGCAACGCAAACAAAAACCGCCGTTGAGATTCCCGTGCGAACAACGTCGAGCGGATTTTTGAGCGGCGAAGTTCGCCTTGACGGTGTCGAGCGTCCGCTCAGTTTTGTGGTCGATACGGGGGCGAGCGTTTCCGTGCTTTCGGAATCACTCGTTGCGCGCGAAACTGAAGTTGATCGTTATGCAGAAGGGGCGCGTTTGCGTGTGTACGGGGCTGCTGGAATCAGTGAAAATATCCGCACACTTCTTTTGCCGAGTCTCGTCTTCGGCGCGTACCAACAGAAAAATCTGAACGCTGTCGTGCTCGATCTGGGGCCGATTAACGAGACCGCCGGATTCGAGCAGACGGGCATTATCGGTGCAAACTTTTTGCGCAACTTTCGCGTCACCTTTGATCTGCGCAGAGGCGTCGTGCGGCTCGAACCTTTGAATAACGTCCCCACATCAACTCAAACTTCGCAACCGGCGCAAACGGGTGGAACGAGCGAGCCATGAAGCAGAGCTTGTATCTGGAAACGTCCGTCGTCGGCGCATACCTTGATAATGGCGAGCCGTTTCGCCGTGATCTGACGATTCGCTGGTGGGAGCGCGAGATGCCTGATTATCGCGCAGTCATTTCACAACTTGTCGCGCGCGAACTGGAACGCGTGCCGGAGCCGCATCGCACGGGCTATCTCAAACTCGCAGGCGCGCTCGAACAAGTCGAGTTGACGGATGAAGCCGCGATTCTCGCAGAGGGTTATGTCGCGCGCGGAATTTTTCATCGTAAGTATCTCGCAGACGCGCTGCACGTCGCCGTTGCTTCCGTACACAAAATAGATTATTTAGTGACGTGGAACTTCGGTCATCTGGCGAACGTGCGCAGGCAGGCACGCATACGTTTATTCAACACGGCGGCGGGATTCTTCGTCCCGATGATCGTCACGCCGGAGTTTTTAGTTTCAGAAGCAACAGAGTTCAGTGGTCAGTAAACAGTTGTCAGTCAGCAGTTCTCACTTGATTGTTAAAGCTGAAAACTGACAACCGAAAACTGAAAACTATTTTTATGTACCGCAAGCCAATATTTCTGGAGATGCTGCACGCGATTCGTGAAGAGATGTCGCGCGAAGCCGATTACGATATGGATTTGTTTGCCGAGATGGTGCGATCCGGCAAGCGCCCCGCACGCGGTGTGGAGCGCAACATACGCGGTTTCAAAAGCCACGCGCCGCTTGCCGTTGATGATAAGAGTTCGCAGAAAGATACAACCATCGCGCAGAAGCAAACTAAACGGCGGCGACGCGCGGCTGGATAATGCGATGGATGTTATATATTCGTTTCTTGCTTTTCACGAACAACTGTCATCTAATGCTTATCTTCTGATTTACAATTATGGACATTACGTTTGAAACCATCGGGCTTGAAGTGCCGAGTGAGAAGGCTTTCAACCATCTCGCTGAACGCGCGGGCGATCAGGGCGAAGCAACGAAGTTATTTCGGCGCGGCGCTGTGCTGCACGGGCGTTGCTGGAAGTTAGGCGAAGGCCTCGAAGTCTGGACTGTGCTTTACGAATCGGGCACGGGCGATATTTTTTACGCCGATTGCCGTCCGGGTTTCCGCGCTCGCTATGCGCAACGCATCAGTCCCTGGGCGCTCACGGAATACGACGAAGAAGGCGAAGCGGTCGTGCATGGCTACTGTGACAATACGGAGACGGAAGTGCTCTTCGAGTTGCAGAACATTACGGAAGTAGGCAGCCTCGGATTTCGCGCGCACGAATTGCACGTAGGCTTGTGCGGCCTTGCCTATCGCGCGCGCGTTTGTGATCCGGCGCGCGCGGCAAAAGTGCGTTGGCAGCCGCTCGAAAAGTATGCGCCGACACGCGCCGCGCATGAAAACGATTGGAGCTTGTGCGGGCGCATCATCGCCTTCAAATCACTACGCAATCCATTGTCCGGCAGCGAGCTTTACTGGGTCTATCTAGACCTTGAATGTTTGCGGCTCGAAGTGCTTGTCAATCGCCGCGCGCTTCGCGGCAGCACATTAAAAGTCGGGGCATTGATGTCTGCGGAAGTCTGGTTGCAGGGACACGTGCTCGACGAACAAGCCGTGCGCGCGCGCTACGAAGGCGTTGATAAGGCTTATGCTCCCGTCGCTTTCTGGAATCATTTGAAGCGCCACAATTAAGACAGATGCCGGATGTTAGTTGTTCTGTTTAGTCCAGCATCTAGCATCTAATAGCTAACATCTTTTCTTCATGAAACGCCTCGTCATCCTTCTGCTTCTCCTCGCCATCGGTGCCGTCGGACTCTACTATTTTAATCAATTGTGGCTGCATCGCTACGACGCGATGATACGGCGGCAGGCAAATGTCTATCGACTTGATCCAGACCTCGTGTGGAGTGTCATTTACGAAGAAACTTATTTTCGTCCGTGGAAGATCGGCGGCGATAGTGAGATCGGTTTGATGCAGGTGACGCCGACGGTCGGGCGCGAATGGGCAAATGAAACGGGAATGCGCGAACTCGAACGCCAGATGGCGCGCGATCCGCGCACTGTGCTGCGCGATCCTGAACGTAACATCAGCGTTGGCTGCTGGTATCTAGAAAAACTCTACGAAGATTTTCGCGATGTGCCGGGCGTCGAAGCGCGCATGGTCGCGGGCTATAACGCCGGGCCGAGTCGCGCTGTCGAATGGAATCGTGCAAACGGCAATCGCCCGCTCACGGAAGCCGAATTCATCGCGCGCATTAATATTCCTTCAACGCGCGCTTACGTGACGGATATTCTTGAACGCTATCACAAACTAAAAGATGCGCGCCGTGTTTCCCGAACTGAAGCAGAGAGCCGAGTCGATCTTAGTGAACAGGACGAACGCTTAGTAACAATGGGGAAGGCGCGTTGACGTATCGCCAACTGCTTAAGGGGAACACGGATTTTCGTCGCTTGTGGATCGGGCAAGTCGTTTCCGAGATTGGCGATTGGCTCAATAACATCGCCGTACTCGCACTGACGTTTGAACTCGCAGGTGTGCGGCGGCAAGGAGTAGCGCTCGCCGCTTATGCTTTGGCGCGGCATCTACCGCTCTTCTTCTTCGGCCCCGTCGCGGGCGTCGTGGTAGATCGCATTGATAGGCGGCGCGTGATGATCTGGGCGGATATGGCGCGCGCCGTGCTCGCGCTCGGATTCATCATTGCCGGAAGCTTTGCGAAACTCTCGGCCATTTACGTTGTCGGGGCGCTCCTTTTCAGCGTCTCTGCTTTCTTCAATGCTGCCAAGCGCGCGGCTATTCCAAACATCACACGCGGCCATGATGAACTCTTGAGCGCCAACGCGCTTTCGGCTTCAACGACTGCCGCGACGATTGCCGTCGGTTCTGCGCTCGGTGGCGTCATCGCGACCTTCGCCGGCCGCAACACAGTTTTCTATATAAACGCCTTTACGTTTCTCGTCTCTGCCGAAATGATCCGCCGTATTCGCTCTCACACAAGCGAACAGCGCTCCACCGTCGTTCCCCAACGTGAAGGTGAGCAAGCGAAGATTGAGCGAGTTGTAGATAGCAAAGCGTTGAACGCAAACACGGTGAGCCGCATGGAAAATCGAATCGTGCCGCTTGAAATCGCCGAACCGGAAACTGTTGCCACTGCTGCTTCGACGTTCAGTCGTAGTAATTCTTTCGTGGATTCGTTGCGGCGTGCTAACACAGAATTTCGGGAAGGTTTGCGTTACGTCAAAAGCAAGCGCATGTTGGCGAGCATCTTTATCGTCGCCGCCGGATGGGGATTAGGCAACGGTGTGGCGCGCGCTCTTTACAGCATCTTCGGTGCGCGGCTTGGCGCGGCGACAGTCGCGGGCTGGGTCGCGCGTCCGGTGGATTTCGGTATCTCCATACTCTTTATCGCGATGGGCGTGGGCGGCGTCATCGGCGCTCCGATTGCGCGGCGCTTTAATAAAGCATCCGGCGATGAACTTGGCGGGCGCATGGGACGTTCGATGGTCTTTGACGGATGCGGCCTCGCGCTGTTTAGCTTTATGCCGACGCTGTGGACGGCGGCGCTTGTGTTGACCGCACGCGAGGCAAACTTTGCGATTTGGTGGACGGCGCAACAGACGATTATGATGAGCCGCACAGAAGATCGTTATCGCGGGCGCGTCTTCGCTTCATACGAAACGCTGACGACGTTGATGATGGTCGGCTCAATGCTCGCGGCGGGCGCGGCGGCAGATGTTTACGGCATACGAATCGTTGCGGGAACAGGCGGCGTGGTCATCGCGCTGTCGGGTCTATTATGGTTTGCGCTTCAACGACGAAAACGCCGTGCGAATAATTTGTCCGCTGTCGATTCAGAAGAGATTTCCGCGTGACTCAATCAGAAGTTCAATCAAAGCCAACCGAAGTTTCAGCGAGTTTAAAAGAGACTTCAAACGTGAAGCTTTATTGCGCGCGCTATGTGCTGCCTATCTCGTCTGCAATGATCGACGACGGCGCAGTTGCGATTGCGGGTACACGCATCGTCGGTTGCGATACGCGCGAGCAGCTCATCAAAAAATTCCCGCACGCGAGTTCACAAAATTTCGGCGAGGCGGTGATTCTGCCCGGCTTCGTTAATGCTCATTCGCATCTTGAGTTGACGATTTTTCGCGGCTTTCTCGAAAAAGAGGAAAACGATTTTCCGGCGTGGCTCAGAAAATTAACAGTCACGCGCGCGGAACAATTGACGCCCGACGACATACGCGTTTCGGCAACGTGGGGCGCACTCGAAGCTGCACGCGCAGGCGTCACGTGCGCCGGCGACGCGTCGGATTCGGGCGCGGCGAGCCTACATGCTTTGCGCGATGTCGGATTGCGCGGCATCGTTTATCAGGAAGCCTTCGGCCCCGATCCTGTTTTGGCGCGCGAACAGTTCACGAAGCTGCAAGAAAAAATCGCCGCATTGCGTACCAGTGAAACAGGCCTTGCGCGAATCGGTGTTTCGCCGCACGCGCCTTACACCGTAAGCGCGCCGCTTCTACAACTCATCGCCGCATACGCGGAAGCGGAACATCTGCCTTTGATGATGCACGCGGCGGAGTCCGTAGCAGAGACTTTGTTGATGCGCGAAGGGCGCGGCACTTTCGCCGACGGGTTGGCGCGGCGTGGCATAGCTTGGCGCACGCCGGGTGTTTCGACGATTCAGTATCTTGCTGCGCTCGGTGTCTTGAACGTGCGCCCGCTGCTGGCGCATTGCATACAAGTTGATGACACAGACATCGAAACGATCCGCGAAACGGGCGCGCGCATCGCACATTGCTCGAAATCAAACGCCAAACTTGGTCACGGGCGCGCGCCCTTTGCGAAATTCATCGAGCGCAGACTAACGGTTGGTCTTGGCAGTGATTCGGTGGCGAGCAATAACGCGTGCGACATGTTGGAAGAAGCGCGCTTCGCCGTGCTCATCGCACGTGCCGGGCGCGATGACTCTGATGTTCAGGAATTGATGAGCGCAGATGCTGTGCTGTCAACCTTAACGCGCGGCGGCGCTCGTGCTTTAGGACTGGAAAACCAAACGGGCACGCTCGCCGCCGGTCACGAAGCGGATTTGACAATCGTCAAACTTGATGGCGCGCATCAGTTGCCCGTCTTTGATCCGGCGACAACGCTCGTTTTCTCTTCATCCGGGCGAGATGTGTTGTTGACGATGGTTGCAGGAAAAGAGATTTACCGTGATGGGCACGTTCTGACCGTTGACGAAGAACGTTTACGCGCCCGCTTGAAAGAGATCAACGAACGGCTTTGAGCGTAAATCATTTGGGGCAGCTTTTATTGAAAAGCGTGCATCTTGTTTCTAACGGCGCAACTTTACGCCGCCTCGCGCGTTCAGTCCTTAAGCGCCTTCTTCCTTTTGCCAGAACGTGCGCGAGAAATTTAGCGAAGTCAGGAGTTTTATCAAATGTTGAAATGGAGAACCGGCGTTTTAATTGCGTTGCTGCCGCTCATCGTGAACGGAGCGAACGTCGCCGCGTGCGACACAACGCAATCAAACAAAGCGACGACGAACGCAGCGTCGTCGCCAGCGCGAACTAACAAAGCTGCTTCCAACAGTAATGCCGAGACATCGCGCGGCGTGGAGAAAGCTGTGAATAAAGCTGTGAATAATGATTTGAAAGTTCTGGCGGAAGGCGGCTTCAGTCGCGTCGCCGATACGCTTCTTATCGTTGCGCGTGATGCGGAAACCTATGCTGTGTTGCGCGCGGATGCCGCACCCAACTTGCCGGAACTGAACGCAGACTTTTTCAAATCCAATGCAGTCATCGCGGCGTTTCTCGGCACGCGTCGCACAGGCGGCTACGCGGTTGAAATATCGCGCGGCGTAAATGGAGTTACGCGCGTCTCTGCAATTTCGCCAGAGGCAGGAGGCATAACAGCGCAGGTTATTTCGTCACCATTCAGGATCGTCGCCGTGCCGCTGACGGATGTTAACGCGAGTCTGTCGCTTGATGTCGGCGACGCATGGAAGTCAATGATGCGTCCGTACCGTGTGACTGATGGTGACTTTACGATGTCCGGTGGGATCGCCGGACGAGCCGAACAGTTTCGCTTCGGCGGCGAACTGCGCGTGATGCGTTTCGGCAAACTCGCGACGTTTGCGTTCGCTCTGAAAAATACTGATAACGCGAAGGCGCGCGCATTAAATAGCATCTCAACCGGCCTCGTCACGGAGAACGGAAAAATCAGACTCGCCCTGCTCGATGCTAATTCGTTTGTGGATAATCCAAGTAGCGCGCTGTCGGCCAATGGGCAATTTACAGATGGAGAAAACAATCTTGCGCTTGCCTTCGCCGCGCTGTCATCGAACGTCGCGGACGGATATAGCGGACAGGGAAATCTAAAAGCCGTCGCCACCGCACCGCCGCTACCGAAAAGAAAGCCCGCGCTGATCGACGAAATGTAAAGAAGCGCTATTCACATCTTTTACGATGAGTGTGAAAAACAAAAGAGCCGCAAACGTGCGCGGATTGACATGAATCAAATTGATTTGAATTCGCATCGTCAGCACACATTTGCGGCTCTCTTATCTGAGATTCAGTTCAGGCGCGCGCTGCCGCAATCGCTTCGTCGAAAATCTCTAACGCGACATCGACGTTTTCGCGCGTGAGGATAAGCGGCGGCGACCAGCGAATCGTGTTTGCGCCCGCGCCGAGCAGGATTAGCCCGCGCTCGAAAGCGTTGCGCTCAACTCGATCACGAAGTTTTGCATCCGGCTTCATCGAATTTTTATTCTCGACGAATTCCACGCCGATCATCATTCCAAGCCCGCGCACATCGCCGATGCAATCGTACTTATCCATCAACTTGCGCAGTCCGTCCTGCAAGTACGTGCCCGTCTCCGCGCTGTTCTGCAAGAGTTCGCGTTCCAGTAATTCAATCGTCTTGAGCGCGGCGGCGATGGCAATCGGGTTGCCGCCGAAAGTCGAAGCGTGTGCGCCCGGCGGCCACGTCATCAGATCGGCGCGCGCGACACATGCGCCGAGCGGCAAGCCAGACGCGATGCCTTTCGCAATGCAGACGATGTCCGGCTTCAAATCGTAATGCTCGCTCGCAAACATTTTCCCTGTGCGTCCCATGCCGCTCTGCACTTCGTCAACGATCAGCATAATGCCGTGTTTGTCGCAGATGCGGCGCAACCCTTGCAAAAATTCTTTCGGCGCGGGAATGTAACCGCCTTCGCCCTGCACGCATTCGACGACGATCCCGGCGCATTCTTCGGGCGGCAGCGTCGTATTGAATAAACGCTCTTCAATCCAATCGAGTCCGCCGAGACAGCACGAGCCGTCTTCGCATTTCCCCAGATTGAAAGGGCAGCGCAAACAGTAAGCGTAAGGCACATGCGTGACGTCGAGCGCCTGACGATGAAAGCCTCTGCGTTGCGCGACTCTGGACGAAGTCAGGGACAGCGAACCGAGCGTGCGCCCGTGAAAGCTATTGAAAAAGGCGATGAATCTGTCGCGTCCCGTCGCGTACATCGCAAGCTTCAAAGCTGTTTCGACGGCTTCCGTGCCGCTGTTGGCAAAGTGCGTGCGCGTAGGGCTTGGCACAGGTGTGATTTCATCCAGCTTGCGCGCGAGGCGCGGCATCAAGTCGTAATAAAAATCCGTGCCGCACATGTGTATGAGATTGGCGGCTTGCTCTTGAATAGCTTGGACAACTTCTGCGTGGCAATGGCCTGTCGAGCAGACGGCGACGCCCGCGTTGCAATCTAAAAAGATGTTGCCGTCAACGTCCGTCACCCAGACGCCGGCGGCGCGTTCGGCGACGAGTTGCCAATCGGGACGTGGGTAAGACGGCGTAACGAATTGATGATCGGCAGCAACGATCTGCTGACCTTTCGGGCCGGGCAGAGCGGTTTTGATTTCGGGTCTTTTCGGTGGTGCAATAGTCGTAGACATGTATCTCTCCTTCACGAAAGCGAGGGACAAAGTTAATTAGATAAGTTTTGAAAAGCGATGGAAAAAGTCGGGCGGATGCAAGGCTAATCGCCGAATAGATTAGCGCGTATGTCTTGTGGGCGAAGATGAGAATCCTGCAATTTGAACATAGCGAACATCCGAAGAAGGCGAACTTAGCGATTGTCCAGACCGGACGATAAAGCGTGTGCCTGTGGCGATACGTTTGGTTTGACTGCTTACTACGAAGGCGTTGCTGTTTCGAGTTTGTCAACGCGTCGCAGAAGTATGACTTGCTCTGTTCGTATATCGTTGAAGTCTTTGAAAAAGATGTCGAGCTTCGTGTTAAGACGCTGGAGCTGTTCCTGCATACCTTCCCAGATAGGGCGCGTCTCACGAAGCCGCATGTCAACTTTTTCTTCAAGCGTAGCCAATCGCGTCTCCATTGTGTCAAATCGCGCGTTCAATGCACCGATTTCAGTGCGGAACTCGGTGCGAAATGCTGCAAACTCTGCAAGCACGCGCTCTTCAAATGAGCGGGATGATAAATCGCGCGTAGTATCTTCGTTCATCATTGCTCCTTTCGGCGGCTTGGCTTATGTCGAAAGCCTTCGTTGACTTCAATCATAACACTTTAGTTAACGTCGTTTCCAGCGCACGCCGTCGCGCGTATCTTCGAGAGTGATGCCGCGCGCGGTGAGTTGGTCGCGGATTTCGTCCGCGCGCGCAAAGTCGCGTCGGCGGCGTGCTTCCTGGCGCTCGTCAATCAGCGATTGAATCTCTGCGTCGAGCATCTCTGCTGGCGCGTCGCCGAAAATATTGAGCACTGTGTCGAAGCGTTCGAGCAGTGCGAGTATCTCTTGCTTGTTGTCTTCGAGGACTTCCTGACGCGTGAGCGCGGTGTTTACTTCGCGCGTTAGATTGTGGAGCGCGGCGAGCGCCACGGAAGTATTCAAATCATCGTCGAGTCCGGCGGTGAATTCTTCGAGCGCGCGTTCGGCGGCTTGATGCAGACGCGGATTGTTGCCCTGTTCGACGCGCGCTTCTTTGAGACGCGAGCGAAAATCGCGCAGACTCATCACGGATTTTTCGTGCCCGCGTAGTGCTTCGAGCGTGAAATTGAGTTGCTTGCGATACGGCACGCTCAAGAGAAAATAGCGTATGCCGACGGGCGCGAACCCCATTCCGTGCAAATCACGAAACGTGTAGTAGTTGCCTTTTGATTTCGACATCGTTTCGCCGTCAACTTTGAGATGTTCGGCGTGCAGCCAGTATTTGACGAAGGGCTTGCCTGTCGCGCCTTCGCTTTGCGCAATCTCGTTTTCATGGTGCGGGAAAACAAGATCAATGCCGCCCGCGTGTATGTCGAACGTCTCGCCCAAATACTTCATGGACATCGCGGAGCATTCGATGTGCCAACCGGGACGCCCGCGCCCCAAACTTGTATCCCACGCAGGCTCGTCCGCTCCGGCTGATTTCCAGAGAGCGAAATCACGCGCATCTTCCTTTTCATATTTGTCCGTGTCGATGCGTTCAGATGCGCCCGCAATGTTGCCCGCGAAGTTTATTTTCGAGAGCTTGCCGTAATCGGGAAACGAACTGATCCGGTAATAAACTGAATCGTCCGACTTGTAAGCGTGGCCGCGCCGTTCGAGTTGTTCGATCAGCGAAACCATTTCCGGGATGTGGCGCGTGGCGCGCGGCACAACGTCGGGGCGCTCGCAACCGAGCGCGTCAAAGTCTTCCCAGAGCGCTGCGATATATTGAGCCGTGTAGTCATCAATTGAAAGATTTGCTTCCATTGAACGCGCGATGATGCGGTCTTCCACGTCTGTGATATTCATCGCGTGCGTGACTTTGTAGCCTTTGAATTTCAGATAGCGGCGCAGAATGTCTGCGAAGATAGTTGAACGGAAATTCCCGATCTGCGCGTAGCTCCACACGGTCGGGCCGCAGAAATACATACGCACTTCGCCATCTTTGAGCGGGCGAAATTCTTCGAGCTGACCGGACAGCGTGTTGTGAAATCTAAGCATTAGTTGAAACTCAGGCGCGCTCAATTCGCACTCATATTTAATCGCTATTTAATTATCGTACCCGTGCGACTCCAGCGTATGCTCGAGAGAAAACTGCCGATGCCGCCTTGCGAAACGCTTTTATCGTAAGACCACAAAACGAACATCGGACGCCCGAAGATCAGTTCGCGCGGCACAAGTCCCCAGACGCGGCTGTCCGCACTGTTGTCCCGATTGTCGCCCATCATAAAATAGTTACCGGGCGGAATAATGATGGCCTTGCCTTCTGTGCCGTAATGAAAATAAGTGCGGTCAAAATCATCCTGCGCGGATTGGCCTGCGCGCGGCCTGTAATACACGTTGTACTTGTCGTCGGCTTTGCGCGCGGTTTCGTTGATGATCTCGTCGGGCGTTTTATCGTTGCGGTCAATCGCTGAAATAAGATGTTCGGGCAACAATTGATCGTTGATGAAAACCTGCGTGCCGCGCGTTTCGAGTCTGTCGCCGGGAAGCCCTATCACACGTTTGACGAAAAAGGTTTTGTACGGCGGCGTTTCAGGATCGTTAAGTTCCGGGTGCTCGCGGTTGCCGGGATACTTAAAGACGACGATGTCGCCACGCCGTATTTCGCGTTGCGGCAAAAAGGGCAGAGTCGGGCCGAGCGCGAAAATAAATTTATTGACGAGCAGATGATCGCCGATCAAAATCGTGTTCTGCATTGAGCCTGTCGGCACTTCGACGGCCTGCACATTAAACGTCATGCCAAACAAAAACATGATGAACGTCACTGCAAGAAACTCGAAATACTCGCGCCAGACTGTTTTGCGCGGCGCGGTTGATGGAACAGCCGTATCGTCGATAGATGTAAGATTGGCCGGATCGGGAGACGGCGGCGCGATGTGCGTCTGTGCTTCTTTGCTCATAGGAAAATCACTCTAGCACGGAGCGCCGCAGGGCGGTCAAGTGAACAGCTTTTCAGCGTGTGGGGTGGAAATGCGTGAATCCGTGTGGAAGCAATTTACGCGCGCGCCCGTTTTCGATAAGGCGGATGCTGCCACGCTTGTTTGTAATGACACCGATTCGAGAGATGGGGACGCCTGAAATTTTTTTCGGCAAACGCGCCGCGTCGCGCGGACGCACTGTAAATAGTAACTCATAATCTTCGCCGCCATTGAGCGCCAATGCGAGCGCGTCCTGCGCCGTTTTCAATTCGCCTGCTTTCGCGATAAGCGGATCGACGGGCACGCGCGCTGCTTCGATGTCAGCACCGACGCCACTTTCTTCGCATAAGTGAAGAAGATCGGATGACAATCCGTCGCTGACATCGAGCATAGCCGTCGAGAGCTTTTTCGCGCCGAGACGTGCGCCCCACTCGATGCGCGGTTCGGGACGCAGTTGGCGAAGCAAAAGCGCGTCATGCATGTTCGTTCTTCGCAATTGTTTTCCATCACCGAATCTTGCGCCCGCTTCGAGTAAGTTTAGGCCGCAGCTTGCGCCGCCCAGCGTGCCCGTAACAAAGATCAAATCACCGGGACGTGCGCCCGCGCGTGTGACGGCCTGCCCGCTTTTCGTTTCACCGATTACGATGGAATCAATAACAATGCTTTCGGGCGTGCGCGAAACGTCGCCACCGATGAGCGCGACTTTGTATGCATCTGCGAGCGCAAAGAAGCTTTGATAAAATTGATCGAGGAATTTCGAGCGCCAGATGTTTTGCGGCACGCCGATGGATAACAGCGCGAAGCGTGGGCGCGCGCCCATGGCGGCGATGTCGGAGAGGGAAACGGCGAGTGCTTTGTGGCCGAGCATTTGCGGAGTCGTCCACGCGCGGCGAAAGTCTATATCTTCGATAAGCAGATCAGCGGTGACAACGGTTTCGCGTCCGGTGTGTTGTTTGAGAATGGCGCAGTCGTCGCCGATGCCGTGTGTGAGATTTGGGACGAGACCATTCTTTTCGATGGCGCGTCGGCGTATGCGACGAATGAAATCAAACTCGCTTGCCATGCTGAAATCTCAAAGATGGCGGCGCATGGAATCGAGTCCGGCTTCGATTGTTTCGAGGGCGGTTGAGAAAGAGAAACGCAGATGCGATTCGCCGTGTTCGCCAAAGATAACGCCGGGAAGCGTGGAGACCTGCGCTTGTTCAAGAAGGATTTCAGAGGCGCGACGGCTGTCCGTGTCGATACGTGAAGCATCCGGGAAAACATAAAAAGCTCCGGCGGGCGCGTCGCACGTCAAGCCTAATTCGTTTAATCCGGCGACCAACAAATCACGTCGTTTGTGATAAGCGGCGCGCGATTCTTCGAGAAAGTTTGAAGTGGTTGTGAAGGCAGCGAGCGCCGCCCATTGCGAAGGCGTCGAAACACCGTTTGTTGAATACAGCGTTGTTTTACGTAAGCCCGTCATCCATGGTTCAGCCGCCACCGCATAGCCGATGCGCCAGCCCGTCATTGAATAAGATTTCGAGAGCGTGAAGGACGTAATCGTGCGCTCGTACATGCCCTCGAGCGAGGCGATGGAAACGTGCTCGCCGTCGTAAATCAAATCTTCGTAAGCTTCGTCTGCGACGACGATTAGATCGCGTTCCTGCGCAAAGCGTGCAACGTGTTCTGCTTCTTCGCGCGTGAAAACTGTGCCGGTTGGATTCTGCGGCGTGTTGTAATAAATGGCGCGCGTCTTGTCCGTTGTGTAGCGCGCGAGCGTTTGCATGAATCCGTCACGGCGCGCGTCCATCGTCGGCACAAGCACGGGCGTGGCCTGACAGTTGGCGATTAAATCTTTGATCGGCGTCCAGTAAGGCGAAAAGACTAAGGCTTCGTCGCCGGGATTGAGGACAGATTGAAACGCGCCGAAGAGTCCCTGCATTCCGCCGTTCAACACGATCACGTCTTCCACACGCGCCGGAATACGATTGCGCTCGCGCAGTTTATCGGCGATAGCAATGCGCAGTTCCTGTATGCCGGACGAAGGTGCGTAGCGTGTTTTATTTTCATCAAGGGCGCGTGTCATCGCGGCTTTGATGTAATCGGGAGTGTTGCTGAAAGGTTCGCCGCCCTCGAATTGATAGACGCTTGCGCCGCTTGCGCGCAGTTCCATAATCTTATTGCGGATTTTGACGATGTCGGAAAACCCTACTTCATCGAGGCGCGCGGCGAGGCGGAAAACTGTTGACGGCGTAGTCACAAAGACAACTGACCTCCGAAAAATTTAGCGTGAATATGAATCGCCGAATTATAGCTTGCTGTATCAACAAGCGTCTACTTGGCGTGCGCTGTCAAATAAGGCAGTTAAATAAGAAAGCCGCTTCGTAAAACTTTTATCGAAGCGACTTCCTTCTGATATGGCTTTGCAGTCAAGCGCTGCGAAGCTCGTGTTGCAATCTCACTTTATTGCAACAGTGAATACAGCAGCCGGTTCGGTGAGCCTGTGCCGATGCTGGTTAAACGTCCCGTCGTCGCGGCATTGGTCAACGCGCTTCGCACCGTCGCAGGAGAAGCAGTCGTGTGTAGCTGCAAATAAAGCGCCGCCGCGCCCGCGACGTGTGGCGATGCCATAGATGTTCCTGAAATCGTATTGGTCGCCGTGGTGCTGGTGTACCAAGCGGAAGTGATGTTGAGGCCGGGCGCGAAAATATCAACGCATGTGCCGTAGTTGGAGAAGGACGCGCGTGCGTCCGAACTCGTCGTCGCGCCAACGGCGTAAGCGCCGGAAGCACGCGCCGGAGAAGTGTTGCAGGCGTCTTGATTCTCATTGCCTGCGGCGACGACATACGTGACGCCGGAATTGACGGAGTTCGTGACGGCCTGATCGAGCGCCGAAGATGCTGCGCCGCCGAGACTCATATTTGCGACAGAGGGACTGATATGATTATTCGTCACCCAGTCCACGCCCGCGATCACGCCCGAATTGCTGCCCGAACCTGTACAGTTGAGCACGCGGACGGCGCGCAGGTAAGCGCTTTTGGCGACGCCGTAAGTCGAGCCGCCGACCGTTCCGGCGACGTGCGTGCCGTGACCGTTACAATCCTGACCGTTGCGTCCGTCACCGATAGCATCATAGACGGCTGACGCGCGGCCTCCGAACTGTGTGTGGCTCGTCAGAATTCCCGTGTCAATAATGTATGCGCGAACGCCAGAGCCTGTGCTGTTGTAACTGTACGTGCCGTTCAAAGGCAACGCTCGTTGATCTATGCGGTCAAGTCCCCAAGTGGCGTTTGTTTGCGTGGCGGTCGCGTACATCGTTCCGTCTTCTTCGACGTAGGCGACGCGCGGGTCTTGGCTAAGAGTGAGCGCTTGCTCCTCAGACATATAGGCGGCGAAACCGTTGAGCGCGTGCTGGTACTTGTGCTTGATTTTGCCGCCGTAAATATTGACCATCGCATCCGCAAGTTGAGGGGCAAAGGAAGAAACGCCGAGTGAGCCGGTCGCCTCGTCATTGAAAACGATGATGTATTGTCCGTGGACGGCTGCCGCGCCTTTTCTGAGAAACTTGGCGGCGGGAGCTTTGTTGGCTTTGAGTTGTTCCTCTTGATGCTGGCCTTGTGTCCGTGCGGGCACGAGTGTAGCGAGGCAGACGGCGACGGCAGCAAATAAAATGAAGAGTCTTTTCATTCATCCTCCAAAGGGTTAGGGAGTTTAGGGTAAACAAAAAAGAGTACGTTTTTCATAACGCAGGCGCACGCTCTTTTGCAGGAAAATCATGGCGATGAACTTTCTCAACAACACGCTGGCGGCAGCATGATAGGGTTCGGCGCTGTGTCCAAAAACGCAACGTGTGTCCGGCTCCATTGCCAAACAGCACTGCGCTTTCGATCAAGCGTCAGACGAAATAAGATTTAAGAACTTAAAAGGGTGCGGCGCGGCGATAATGCTCGGAAATAGCATTGCCGCTTGTGGAGGACTCGCACTATAACACGCTTTTCTAAAGGCGCAATACTTTTTTCGTGCCTAAAACGCGCGGTTAAAATTAACGAAGCTGGCGAGCATTTGGGAAAAATATCTGCCCGGCTGAGTCGGCAACACCTTTAGCCGACAGCATGGCAGCCGTCAGTTTTAAGTACTTCCTCTTCAGAGAAAGATTGACACGTTTACGGAGCGTGGTAACATAGGACAGCAGATCGTCCCGGTTAGTTCCATTGTATCCCTGTTTATGACCGTGCTCGCGGAATCGGCACGTTTGCGGTGAGGTCTCCCGACTATGATAAATCTAAATCGCGCGGCTGTTCCCATTCCTGAAAAACTGTTTTTCAAAATCGGCGAAGTCTGCGACATCACGGGCGTGCAGGCGCACGTGTTGCGCTACTGGGAATCGGAATTCCCGATGCTCGCGCCGCAAAAGAATCGCGCAGGGCAGCGAACTTATCGTAAGCGTGATGTGGAAATGGCGCTGCGCATCAAGGAATTGCTCTACGACGATCAATACACGATTGCCGGAGCGAAAAAGAAACTCGCGTTGGAATTGCGCGGCGCAAGCAAATTGAAAATGGTGACGCCCGACATGAGCGCGCCGCAAACTAACGCCCAGCCCACGCCGCAACTCGCGCCGACTCCGACGCCACACGCGTCGCCGCCTTCAACAGAAGCAACCACCGCTGCCGCGCAATCGTCCGTTGTTGAAACGCAATCCACCGCACCTGAATTCATCGCGGCTGAACAACTGGAACGCGCGCCCGTCAGCAACCAGCAGCGCACGGCGATCCGCCGCCTCTCAAATCAATTGCACGAGCTTTTGATGTTGCTCGATTCCAACGGAGAAGCTGCCGGATCAAAATCGCATAAGAAATAGTGTGCGCCACGTTGAAGTTACCTGCGGCGAATCGCTCAACGACGCGCGCGGTTTGACAAAATTCTTTTCCAGCGATACTTAATAAACAGTAACGGAACGTGGCGCAGCCTGGTAGCGCGCTTCCTTGGGGTGGAAGAGGTCCCGAGTTCGAATCTCGGCGTTCCGAGGGTCACAAGTTAGGGAACCTGCTCGTTGGTGTGACCTGCACGCTTCTGTTTGGAAGTGACTAATTCCTTAACTCTCGCCCAGTATTTCTCTTTAACATGCTGCGTCGTGTGAATCTCCTGCGAAACATCTATGACAAACAGCTTGATGCCGGTTTGTAAGCATCGCTCAACCTTTTCTTTGTCACGATTCTGAATCCGCGTTAATTTCTCCCGCCCGTAAATCGGTTGATAGTGAAAGATTCCATTGAATTCAATTGCCATGCCGAGTTGTGGAAAATAAAAATCTAGTTCCGTCCCTATTGCGTGAGACGCATTGCACTCGAAGTTAAGTTCAGGTAGTTCATCATGCAAGCGTTGTTCGATGAAGGCTTCTAGCTTTGAGCGTCTTGAGCCGTAGGTCTTATGGCTATTGTTGTAAAGAGCCGCGCATGATTTCGAGCAGAAAGTATTTTCTTTGGTCTGCCGGACTTGTGCGGGAGTTTTGCGAACGACCTTCCGGCATTGAGCGCAAGGAATTTCAGTGGCCTTTTCCTGATAACCGTAGCGGCAGGCGATACAACAAAAGAAGTTCCAATTATTTTTGACGGACTCGTTATACCTGCCGTTCGATTTCAGGATTTGCCTATCACACTTCTTGCACTCGACTGCCTTCATAAGGCATCAATTATATACCAAACGCCGCTTCTGATTCGGGACGGCGCTCTGCGAAGCAAAAGGTATGTCCGCAGTTGCGGCAAAGAAATTCCGCGTAACCCGCGCGGCGTTCTTTGTTCCGCTCGACGAGACGCAGAAGAAATTAAGACAAGCGTCTGTTTTTCTTTCCCTCGATTTCCGGCAACTTGCAGCCATACGGTGCGTGCGGCTACACTCCAGAGCGTTTTACATTAATCAAATTTAACTTAATCGGCAGCAGCGAAACGAGGGCGCGTTATGAAGATTCATGAATATCAGGGCAAAGAGTTGTTGAAAAAGTTCGGCGTCGCAGTACCGCGCGGCATGGTCGCGCGCTCACCCGAAGAAGCCTATAAAGCGGCGAAAGAATTAGGGACGGATGTGGTCGTCGTCAAAGCGCAGATTCACGCGGGCGGACGCGGCAAGGGCGGCGGCGTCAAATTAGCGAAGAGCGCCGACGAAGCGCAAAAGATTGCGGGCGAAATGCTCGGCATGAAACTCGTCACGCATCAGACGGGGCCGGAAGGCAGGGAAGTGCGCGTGCTGCTCGTCGAAGAAGGCTTGCCGATTGATAAAGAATTTTATTTAGGCATCGTGCTTGACCGCACGACTGGCCGCGACACGTTCATGGTCTCAAGCGAGGGCGGCATGGACATAGAAGAAGTCGCAGCCTCTACGCCGGAAAAGATCGTTAAGGAAACAATTGATCCGGCCGTCGGCTTTCGTCCGTTTCAAGCGCGCAAGCTGGCGTTTGCGCTCAATCTTCCGCCGGAATTAATTAATCAGGCGGCGAAGTTCATGCAATCTCTTTACACTGCTTACGAGCAGATGGACGCATCCCTGATGGAGATCAATCCATTTCTGTTGACGAAAGACAAACGCCTCTTTGCGCTCGATGCTAAAGTAAATTTCGACGACAACGCGATGTTTCGTCACGCGGACTTCGCAGGCTTGCGCGACCTCAATGAAGAAGAGCCTTTGGAGATTGAAGCGTCGAAGTTTGATTTGAACTACATCAAGCTCGACGGCAACATCGCGTGCATGGTCAATGGCGCTGGGTTAGCGATGGCGACGATGGACATCATCAAACTCGCGGGCGGCGAACCCGCAAATTTCCTAGATGTCGGCGGCGGCGCATCGCAGGCACGCGTCGAAGCAGCCTTCAAAATTCTGCTCGCGGATAAAGGCGTGCGCGCCGTGCTCATTAACATTTTCGGCGGCATAGTGCGCTGCGATATGGTGGCGCGCGGCGTCGTCGGCGCGGCGCAAAACTTAGGCATCAAAGTTCCCGTCGTCGTGCGTCTCGAAGGCACGAATGTCGAAGAAGGCCAACGCGTCATCAAGGAATCCGGTATGAATTTTACGGTTGCCAAAGGAATGCAGGACGCCGCGCAAAAAGTCGTCGCGCTCGCCAAGTAACAAGAGGCTTACAGGAGAATGCTGACATGAAACATTGCCTGCGCACAGTTGTTGGTTGTGCCTTTGTGTGCGTCTTGGCTTCGCCGTTGTTTGCTCAAAGCGGAAAGCCAAATGACCAACTACAAAACAGCCGCGCTGTCACAATTCCTACCGCGAGTGAAAAATCGGATGATTATAATTTTCAGGCGGAAGCAGGGAAGGTTTATCAATGTGACGATAACGGACGACCGTTTGACCCGTTAAAGCAAAACAAATCTACGGCACAGTCTGCCACCAACAACGACCAAGCGAATGCCACTCAGAATGTGCCGAAACAATCTTCAGATGCAGAAACGATTAAACCGTCGCCAAGCAAAGCAGTGGTAGAGACAGTAATTATTAGAGCTGTTCTAACTTCAAAAGGGAATGTCGCCGATGTTAAAGCTGACAAAGACTTGCCAAATGGTTTGACGGGCAAAGCTATCATTGCGGCTTGCAGGATTAAGTTTAAGCCAGCCATAAAAGACGGGCATCCTGTTTCGCAAGCTGTTAAGTTGGAATTCAAGTTCGAGGCTTATTGAGCTACTGGCTTACTCAATTAGAATAAGCTATTCGGTGGGAGAAGATTGATGGCGATTCTTTCATTCTGGGGCGGCGTCGGCACAGTCACTGGATCAAAGTATTTAATTGAAGCCGAAAACGCGCGCGTGCTCGTTGACTGCGGTATGTTTCAGGGCTTGAAGGAACTGCGCGAACGCAACTGGCAAGACCCGCCATTTGATCCGAAATCTTTAGACTGTGTGCTTATCACGCACGCGCACATAGACCACACGGGCTATCTGCCGCGTCTTGTCGCGCTTGGTTTCAATAATCCGATTTACTGCTCACGCGGCACATCTGACCTGCTCAAGATTTTGTTGCCAGACGCCGCGCGCCTTCAGGAAGAAGACGCCGCTTATCGCAATCGCCACAATTTGACAAAGCATCAACCGGCGCTTCCGCTCTATACGGAAGAAGACGCGCGCGCTGCTTTGAAATTGATTCAACCTTTGCCGAACACGGGCGAGTCACGCGAAGTCGCAAAGGGAATTCGCGCGGGCTTTCGCATCGCAGGGCACATCTTAGGTTCAAGCCTTGTGCTCGTTGAAATTGATGGCGCAGGGACGGATGGCACGGGGCGGCGCATTCTTTTTTCCGGCGATCTCGGGCATTACGATCAACCGATCATACGCGATCCGGTTGAGCCGCCCGCGTGCGATTATTTGCTCGTCGAATCAACCTACGGTAATCGCCTGCACGATGCGGAAAAGCCTGACGACGCGCTCGCACGAATCATCAATGATGCGGCAGAGCGCAAAGGCGTCGTGCTGATTCCCGCCTTTGCCATCGGGCGCACGCAGGAACTCATTTACCTTATTCGCCAACTCGAAGACGAAAAGCGCATACCTATATTGCCTGTCCGCGTTGATTCGCCGATGGCTGCGGCAGCGACACAGGTTTACAGTAACCGCACAGAGGAACAGGACGCTGATTATGCGAGCGTGCTGGCAGAGCATAAGCATCCGCTCCGCACGCACTCGATGATAACGGCTTCGTCGCGTGAAGAATCAAAGCGGCTGAACGATGAAAGAGGCGCGCGCATTATCATTTCCGCGTCGGGGATGATGACGGGCGGGCGCGTGCTGCATCACGCTTTGCGATTTGTGCCGGACGCGAACGCGACCATCGTCTTCGTCGGCTATCAAGCGGCTGGAACTATCGGGCGGCACATTTTAGACAACGACCGCGAAGTAAGAATTCTCAAACAGTTTGTTCCTGTGCGTTGCCGCATCGAACGAATCGGCGGCTTTTCCGCGCACGCTGATTGGAGCGAAGTGTTACGTTGGCTGTCGGGTCTGCCCACACCACCGCGCCGCACCTTCGTCACACACGGCGAACCCGAAGCGGCGGAAGCGATGCGCGGGCATATTGTCGAGCGTTATAATTGGACTGTGGAAGTGCCGCAGTACGGCGAGCGTTTTGATTTGGCATGAAGCGGGACGATTTTCGCGGGCGGCGATGGATCATGCTATACTGTCGAATCTTTTCATCAATCCTTCAACTTTGAGGAATAACCTTGAGCGTACTTGTTGATAAAAACACGCGCCTGATTGTGCAGGGAATCACAGGCAAAGAAGGCACATTTCACACGCAGCAGATGATCGAGTACGGAACGCTTGTCGTCGGCGGCGTGACGCCCGGTAAAGGCCGCACGACGCATGAAAATGTGCCCGTCTTCGATACCGTCGCAGACGCCGTGAAAGAAACAGGCGCGAACGCTTCCGTCATTTATGTGCCGCCGCCGTTTGCCGCCGACGCGATTATGGAAGCGGCTGACGCTGGCCTTCCGCTCGTCGTCTGCATCACGGAAGGCATCCCTATATTAGATATGGTGAAAGTCAAAGAATACCTTGCAGACAAGCCAACGCGACTGATTGGCCCGAATTGTCCCGGCGTTATCTCGCCCGGCAAATGTAAGATCGGAATTATGCCCGGCCACATTCACAAAGAAGGACGCATCGGCGTCGTCTCGCGTTCCGGCACGCTCACCTATGAAGCCGTCGGGCAACTGACCGCGCTCGGACTTGGACAATCGACTGCTATCGGCATCGGTGGTGATCCGATTGTCGGCACGACGCACCTTCATGCGCTCGCAATGTTTCAGGACGACGACGAAACGGACGGCATTGTGATGATCGGCGAGATCGGCGGCAGTGCGGAAGAAGAAGCGGCTGCATTTGCCAAAGACAATGTGAAGAAACCCATTGTTGCTTTTATCGCAGGGCAAACCGCACCGCCCGGTCGCCGTATGGGACACGCCGGAGCAATCATCTCCGGCGGTCACGGCACGGCGGAAGAAAAAATGAAAGCGTTAGAAGCAGCAGGCATTCGCGTCGTCCACTCGCCCGCCGATATCGGCACTTCGATGAAGGATGCGCTCGGCGCACACGCAACGGCTTAAGTAGTAACAAGGAGTTTGCGATGATCGAAGATCGAACGAGAGACTTACCGGACGCGCGTTCATTTGAAGAACGCGTGCTTGAGCAACTTGGTCAAATCAACAATAGGCTCTCCGGCGTTGAGAATCGCCTGACAACTTTGGAAGACAAAGTCGAACGGCGGCTAATGGAAACGCGCCCAATCTGGGAAGCGATGCAGGCGCAACTCAACGATGTGCAGGCACGGTTCAATAATCTTGAAGCGAAAACGGATAGTATACAAACGCAACTCACTAACGTTGAGTCGAAAGTGGATGAAGTGCAGGAGCGGCTCACTCATATTGATTCAAAGGTTGGATCGATTGACGTTCAAATGGGTGAACTTGCTATTGATCTGCTCGAATTGCGCGGAGATTACCGCGGAATGCAAAAGCGTATCGTCAAGTTAGAGAAAGTGCAGCCACAGCCATAAGATGCTTAATCGTCAACCGGCTTCGGCAATCAAAATTTAATCACAGGAAACGAAATGGCAACGGAACAAACAGGCAATCTTACATTTGGAATTATTAAGCCCGACGCGGTGCGCGGCGGTAAAACGGGCGCGATCATTCAGCGCATTACGGACAGTGGGTTCAAGTTGCGCGCGATGAAGTTAATGCACATGACGAAGCGCGAAGCGGAAGGTTTTTATGCGATACATCGTGAGCGTCCGTTCTTCGGCGAGTTAACAACTTTCATGTCGGGTGAGCCGTGCGTTGTCATGGCGCTTGAAAAAGACGACGCTGTGAAAGCTTGGCGCGATTTGATGGGCGCGACTGATCCGGCAAAGGCAGATGCGGGAACGTTGCGTAAAGATTTCGGCAGAAGCTTAGGCGAAAACGCTGTTCACGGCTCGGATTCGGAAGAGAACGCGGCGATTGAGATTGCGTACTTTTTTAGTCAACTCGAACTTGTTTAAGAGGCTCTATGTCAATCATCACAGACGTTATCGAAAACACAAAAGCGATCATCAAGGGCATGGGCGTGACCCTTTCTTATATTCCGAAAGAGAAGTGGACGGTTCAATACCCGGATGAGCCGATCACTGTGCAGCCTCGTTATCGCGGTCAACATTTATTGCACGTTGACGAGCGCGGCAAGGAGAAATGCGTCGCCTGTTTTCTGTGCGCGGCGGCGTGCCCGTCCGATTGCATTTACATTGTGGCGAAAGACGATCCACGCTCGAAGGATGAACGCATTGGCGTCGAAGAGCGTTTCGCGGAAGTCTATAATATAGATTACGGGCGCTGTATTTTTTGCGGTTACTGCGTCGAGGCGTGCCCGAAAGACGCGATTACGCACGGCTACAACTTTGAACTCTCTGTTTATAGCCGCGCCGATCTGCTCAAGACGAAGGACGATCTTTTGATTACCAAGCAACTGCAATCGAAAAACTATCGCGTCGCTTCTTCGGACGAAGATGTGAATTCCGAGTACAAAGAAGTCTAAGAGCAGATGTCGGATGCTAGATGTTAGATGTCAGTTAATACCAGCATCTAACATCCAATATCTGTCTTTTCATCTTTCCGCTTGCCTCCCTGCTATTTCATGTCTTCATTGATCGAAGCGCGCGACGTCTCGAAAATTTACCGGATGGGCAGCACCGAAGTCGTCGCGCTTGACCGCGTGTCAATCGGTGTCGGAGCAAGGGAGTTCGTTGCGTTGCAGGGAACTTCCGGTTCCGGTAAATCAACTTTGCTGAACATGCTCGGCGGGCTGGATCAACCGACGAGCGGCGAAATCGTTTACGCAGGTCAGGCCATTGCGCCGTTCAGCAAAAAAGAGATGGCGCGTTACCGGCGCGCATCCGTCGGGATGATCTTTCAAAATTTTAACTTGATTCCGACGATGACCGCCGCCGAAAACGTTTCGCTCGCGCTCGCCTTTAACGGGCAACGCGGCAAGCAGCGCGAAGAATTGGCGGCGCAATTGCTTGAACGCGTCGGACTGCGGGAGCGCGTCAATCATAAGCCGACGGAACTCTCCGGCGGCGAACAACAACGCGTCGCCATTGCACGCGCAATCAGTAATCGCCCGCGCGTGCTGCTCGCAGATGAACCGACGGGCAATCTGGATTCAACGCGCGCCAACGAACTGCTGTTGCTTTTGCGCGAGATGGTCAAGCTGGATGATTTGACGATTATCATGGTCACGCACGATAAAGAACTCGCCGCGCGCTTCGCAGACCGCACGATTCAGATGAAGGACGGGCGCATTATCAGCGAAGAGTGAGAGCGCACGAACAGATCAAGGCGTTAACGACATTTGTTATTCAAGTTTTCGTTTACCACTTCACTTTCGTTTCATCGCTTCGCTTTTGTTTACCGCTTCACTTTTGTGTATCGCTTCGCGGGGCTTTACCGTAATCTGCGCGCGGGCTTACAATAACGCGCTCGTTTTATTCCAAAATTATGTTTCATTCGCAAATAATTCTATGATTAAGGCCATTTTATTTGATTTCAACGGCGTCATTATTGACGATGAAGAATTGCAGAAGAAAGCTTATCAAGAAGTGTTAAGGTCGGAAGGCATCACGCTGACCGACGAAGATTATTACGCGTCGCTCGGCATGGACGACGAAGGTTTTGTGCGCACCGCATACCAGCGAACGCAGCATCATTTGTCCGACGAAAAGCTGCGCTCGATCATCGAAGCGGAAACGGAATTGCACCGTCGTATGATCGAAAAAGAGTTGCCGCTTTTTCCGGGCGCAGTCACGTTCGTCAAAGCGTGCGCGCGCCATTTCATTGTCGGCCTCGTCAGCATGTCGCGCCGCACGCAGATTGATTATGTGCTCGAACGCATCGGCCTCGCCAACGCATTCGACGTAATCGTCAGCGCCGAAGATGTGACGGCCTGCAAGCCCGATCCGCAGTGCTACAAGCGCGGGTTTCAACTTGTGGACAAAGCGCGTCAACGCAAGAATCTATTTTCACTTCTTCAGGATGAATGCCTCGCCATTGAAGATGCGCCGCAGGGCATTAAAGCCGCACGCGGAGCGGGCTTGCGCACGCTCGGCGTGACGAACACTGTCACGGCGAATGAACTGCGCGCGGCGGGCGCGGACGTCGTGACCGCGAGCCTCGCCGATTGGACGGTGGACGCAGTGCATCATGTTTTTGAGTCCACTTTGCAAACCAACGAATGACGCCTGCCGAAAAACTTCTCGCACAACAGGCGCGTGAGCGTTTCGCCGCCGCGATTTCCGTTCCAGAAGAATCCATTGATCTGGCGCGTGCCGCGCTGCTCGTCGCCGCCGAAGATGAACCGCACACCAACGTCGAGCACTACCTAGCGCTGCTGGATGAATTGGGAGACACGGCGCGTGCGCGCAGCGCTCAACAATCTTTCAACGCCGCCGTCAAAGCCTTTAATCAGTTCATGTTTGAAGAATTAAATTTCGCGGGCAATCAACTCGATTACTATGGCGCGCGCAACAGTTTCTTAAACGAAGTGCTTGATCGTCGCACGGGAATTCCGATTACGCTTTCCATCGTTTACACAGAGATTGGACGCCGCGCGGGACTTCGAGTTGAAGGCGTCGGATTGCCCGGTCACTTTATCGTGCGTGTGAATGATATAAATGATCCTGATGAAAGGATTTTTGTTGATCCGTTTCACGGGCGCACACTCTCAAGGGATGACTGTCAGGATTTGCTGGACACTGTTTACGGCGGGCAAATCGCGCTCGCCGAAGAACATTTGCATCGCGCGACGAACAAAGAAATTCTTATACGCTTACTAACAAACTTAAAAGGCATTTACGCTTCTGCGCAACTCTTCAAACGCGCGCTGGCAACAGTTGAACGTATACTGCTGATCGCGCCCGAATCAGTGAATGAACATCGTGACCGCGCAGCGCTACTTGCGCAACTAAGCCGCACAACGGAAGCTATCACAGAGCTGCGTTACTATTTGCGCAACGCGCCGGAAGATGCGCCGGACAAAGAAAATATACGAGAACAATTAAAGAGCCTCCACGCGCAACTTGCGGCGCGCAACTGAAAGCGCATTCTGTAAATGAACTTTTTAGATATTCTGCGGCTTGCTTTGAGAAATCTGCGCGAAGCGAAACTGCGCGCGACGCTGACGACAATCGGCGTGACGGTCGGCGTCGCAGTCATCGTCACAATGGTTTCGTTTGGACTGGGCTTGCAGCGCAACACCGTTTCGCGCTTCAAGGATTTGGATTTGTTCAATGAGATTTCCGTTTATGGACGCAGCCTCACGAGCCTCGCTTCTTCAGCGCGTGACGAAAAAGCAAAAAGCGAAGAAGCTCGAAACGATAACGGGCGGCGAGCGAATAGTCCGCGCGTGGAACAAGATGCGACGCGCGTGCTGGATGATGCGGCGATTGCGGAGATTAGCCAAATTCCAGAAGTGGCTTACGTTGAGCCGAGCATTTTCTTTTCCGTTTACATGCGCTCGAATAATCGCGTGTTGACACAATCGGTCGGCGGCGCGCTGATTCCGAATTCATCTGCGCGCTTTAAGAATTTCGTCGCCGGTGCAATGCTCAATGCTGTGAATGCGGATGACGCTATTGTGAGCGAACAGTGGACGCGCGATTTCAATTACGCGAAGCCGTCGGATGCTGTTGGTAAGACGTTGGAATTTCTTGCGCCGCAGTCAACAGAGAAAGATGACAAAGACAGTGCTGCGGAAAAAGATGAAGAAGATTCGTCCGCCAGCTTTTTTGGTTTGCCGCTTGAAGAAGACGCGCCGGAGAGTGAATCCGCAAACGCTGGCCGTCTCGTCGCGCGAACTTTTCGCATTGTCGGCGTGCTCGGCAAAGAAACGAAGGGAAATCCATCAGGCGGAAACGGCTTTCGCGGATTGGGCACTGACGCGAACGTTTACCTGACGCTGCCTGCCGCGAGCGCATGGAAACGAGCGCATCGCAGCCAGATGGACGAAGTCGCGCTGGAGCTTGCGCGTGGAAAAGGCACACTTGACAAAGATCAAGCGGAAGGCTACACGTCCGCCACCGTGCGCGTGAATAATCCCGTCGCCGTCCGTGACGTGACGAACCGCTTAAAAGAACTAGGCTTCGGAAGCTTCGCTCTCTTTAATCAATTGGATCAACTGCGCACGTTTTTTCTGATCGTTAACTCTGCGCTCGGACTGCTTGGCGGAATCTCCTTGCTCGTCGCATCGTTCGGCATCGCCAACACAATGATTATGTCCATCTTTGAGCGCACGCGCGAGATCGGCATTATGAAAGCCATCGGCGCAGAAGACCGCGAAATTAAATTGATTTTTTTTGTTGAAGCGGCCGTCATCGGGTTTGCGGGCGGCGTGCTCGGCGTGCTGGCGGCGTGGGCAATTGACGCGCTCTCGAACGCACTGGCCTATCGCTTTCTGCTTAAGCCGCGTGGTGCGTCGTTCGTCAACTTCTTCGCGCTGCCACCTTACTTGTGGCTCGGCGCAATTCTCTTCGCCGTACTCATCGCTATCATCGCCGCACTTTACCCGGCTGTACGCGCCGCACGCATTGATCCGGTGAAAGCTTTGAGACATGACTAAGAAAAAGTATCCAGAAGAATGTCGGACAGCTTTTTAGAAAAGAAATTGTTGACAATCAGGCGTCGCAGTGGTAAAAGACTAGACCATTGTTGAACTGAATATATGAATCGAAGCAAGCAGAGCTGTCTCCGCCCTCGTAGTTACGTCTCGAAAAACCTCGGTTGGCCCCGCTCGAAGATTGCATTTAACCCCTGTGTTCTTCTTGCCCAAGCCTGTTTAGTTTTCAACAATCATTGAACCTTAAAAGGTACGAAAGTGCATGTCTTCGTGCTTCGCTACGAATTGCTACAGTATCAATGGTGACTAGCGAGATATAGCGATGTTTAATTTTGTTAAAGAAGGCAGCATTATTTTCACCGGTCAAATGATAGATAGTTTCGCGCGAGCCATACGGTGCTCGTGTAGAGTGATCGAGGTTCGGCCTTTGGCTTGAGATTACGCTTGATAAGGTTGATTCAGCAGCATAGTTCCGAGTTCCTTGATTTCGCTCCTTAATAAATCCCCCTGAACGAGGAGAATTGAAGCGATGAATACGAAAGCGATGGTCTTCCCCCTTGATGAAACGGGCAGTGTTTACGTGCTCGTTGATGAGAATAATCGACAAATCGGCACCGGCTCGCGCGAGGCTTGCTATCGAATGCTGGAAATTCTCGCCAAACCAATCAACGCCGCGCCGAAACCCAAGCCTGTGCGCCCAGCTTTTAATCACGATTTTAACGCTACACCACTGCGTGCCGATCCCGTCTCCGGCGGTACAGCAGTCTTTCCGCAGACGTTTAAGGATTCTTCGGTTGAACGCGCCAACGATTCACCGGCAATGCTGTTGGGCAGAAGCTTTGCCGGGGTTGCTGCAAAATTTCGCAGGCACAGAGTAGCGGCGGATAATAACGAAATATAGATTTGTTGGCTCACCGGAGCAGGATTCGGTGATGTCAGCGCTTAATATCTAAGGTGAAGCATGGGCGGTGCGGTGTTCGTGAACATGAATAGAAAATTATGTTAGCAGAAAATACTCTCGCATTCTGTAAACAACGAACGTGCATGGATCATCTGACATCAGCAGTTGATAGAGAAAACGGCTTACCGGCACCGACACGCTGGGAAATCGCGGCACACGTCGCCGGTTGCGATTTTTGCGGTGCTGAAGCGCAACTGCTACGACAAAAAGGCTTTTTGGTGGTCAACGAAGCTACCCCGCCGCCTCTACCTTTCGCGTTGCTCGTATTGGCTAAAAGTTTGTTACCTGCGCCTGCCTTCACCATGCAGCAATACGCCGCACAGGTTGAGTATTTAAGTTTAATTCAGGCTTAATCCGGGCGTAACTGAAGCGTAACCTTAAGGGAGTTTAATTCGGATCGCTAAGATGTGCGTGACCTAAAATCTTCCTCCTTAGAGGCTATAGCTTTGAAGGACGAAGAACACAAAAAGTTTCTTGGAAGCCGACGTAAAATAAATTCCGGGATTTCTGGAAACCCGTTGGTATTAGGATTTTACTTGGTTTACATCTGGAGTTTTATTGCCCTGCGTTACCTGACTTGTCCCAGCAAGGTCGCCGGGCGGTATTTGAATCAGCTTTAGGCAGGAGTAACGCTTTCCCCGCTTCCGTACTCCTATTTTTAAGCGCTCTCGGTTCGTCTATGTAGAATGGCGAAACCTTAATGAGGGAAGCCTCAAATTTTTGCGATGGTAAAGACTTGTCCGATATTTGCAACCGTCGCTTTCTTCAAACCGCAGGAAGCCATAAATAGCTTCATGCCCCCTACACTATGCATAGGAGTAGAAAGATTATGAGAAATTTCTTGAAACCAATATTCGTTATGGCGGCTCTGGCCATCACGATGACTTTCGCAGCCACGTCTGCCAAAGCAGATATCGTTACCTTCACGTCAACCGGCATTTTCACGAGCAGTGGGGCGACCGCCGGTAGCGGCACATCGGCCATTACGTTCGGCACTGATGGAAACCAAACAACGTTGACCTTTGCCGATGGCGCTAATTCGATTTTTTTGAATCCGGGTCAATCGTCCGTCGTTAACTTTGGTACTATCGGAATCACGACGACCGGCACCGGTGCGGCACTTAGTGGTACCCTTAGTATCAATATCATGCAGACTTCACCGACTGGCGGCAATGGCTCGTTGGTAGGTACGCTATCGGGAACGATCAGCCAGATTCCTGCTCCCGGCAGCAGCACCGGCCAAATCGTTTTCACCGTTAGTACTGTGACAATCGGTGCTGTTACTTACAATGTTCAATCTCCGGTTCTGCTTCCAGCACCGGGCACCGGCAGTACGACGACAGTTCAGGGAACTGCCGCATTGAGTGCCGTTCCTGAACCGGCGACGATGGTGTTGCTCGGCACAGGTTTGATGGGTGTTGGCGCAACAGTGCGTAGACGCCGCAAAGCGAGCCAAGAAGCCTAGTTTTCAGCACTCGCTCTGTACAATTCCGCATTGTGCCAATGCGCTAACTAACGACGAAGGCTAGACCTTTGAGTTCACACACTTGCTCCGTGCTAACTCATTTGGTTTAGCCTTTCGCTTTCATATGCGATGAGATTAGAATTATGCACCTCAAAATAACTGTAGGCTAGCCTCGCGAGACGCACTCCCCTGCCACTCCCCAGTCCAGCGACATAGCTCTATAACAACGCGCCTCAAGAGTTGAATTACGTGTTGATATTCAAGGACTTACGGGTCTTGTCGTGAAATCTACGAATCTGATTCCGGTAGTCCTTCAATACACGCATTATACTCTTGCTTGCATTGCCTCTAGGGTTAAGAATTAAGGGGAACAAAGCTTTGAACATCATTAAGCATCAACTCAAAAAACGCTTCAATTCATCGTTCGGCATTACCACTATAATCACTGGTTTGGTCTTTTTGTTAATGTCGGCTAACCAAGCCGTAGGTCAAACCCCATCGCCGACGCCATGCAGCCCTGTAATTTATGACTTTAACGTAACAGCGCGTACTGGCAATGTTGCCGCCAGCGGCGATAGTATTGCAGTAGGCGTTTATGCGTTAGTCTATTATTACTGTAATAACGAACTCAATACCCTAACGGAAACGATTTATGAAGGCCACTTAGGTGACGCGTCCCGTCCGATTTATAGCATCAGCGGCGACATCAGAACCTTTCCTTTCGGCAGCGAATACACAACACAACTCACCAAAACTACGTCTTACTGGGTAAGCTATACACTAACCTCCGCAAGTTCTCCTCCGGTAGTTAAAAATTCATCCAACGAGGCTACTATTACAGTAACGGCAGCCCCAATGCCGACACCGACTCCGTTGCCGACGCCAACTCCGACACCAACATCAAAGACCGTGCAATTTCAACAATCGAATTTCAACATTGGTGAGAACGATGGCCGTGCGACGATTACCGTCACACGTTCAGGCAATCTGTCTGCCCCGGCATCAGTCAACTATGCAACATCTGATGAGGCTGGATCAATTACCTGCGGCGCAGGCAGCACCGGTAAAGCATCAGAGCGCTGCGACTACGCAACTGCTTTAGGCACACTTAATTTCGCCGCAGGGCAACAAAGCGCCACGTTCAATATACCGATTATAGATGACACCTATACAGAAGGAGCAGAAACTTTCACCGTCAGCTTGAGCAATGCCGTGGATGCAGCAATCGGCGCACAATCAAGCGCGACAGTGACGATCATTGACAACGACCCGGTAACGTCCATCGCTCCAACAGGCGGTGTGCCGTTCTTTATCCGGCAACAGTATTTAGATTTCTTCAACCGTGAGCCGGACACGACGGGTTATACGATCTGGCAGCAAACGCTCGGGCAATGTCCCAATGGTGGATATGGCGAGTTTGATAATCCATCGTGCGATAGAGTGCATGTCAGCGCGGCATTTTATCAATCGACGGAGTTTCAAGGGCGTGGCTACTTCGTCTATCGCTTTTATCAGATAGGATTAGGCAGGCGACCTACTTATGCGGAGTTTGTGCCCGACATGCTGCGAGTCGGCGGCTCTCAATCACCGGAGCAGGAAGCGGCGTCAAAGACTGCGTACACGGCGGAGTTTGTGCAGCGCGCGGAGTTCACGGCTAAATACAATCAGGCGCAGTTTCAGGATGCGGGAGCGTATGTCCGGGAGTTGGAGCGAGTAGCGGGGGTGACGGTGGCGAATGAAGGGCAACTGATAAGTAATTTGCAAGCTGGCACGCAGACCAGAGCGGGTGTGTTGCGGGCTATTGCAGAAAGCACAGAGGTGTTCAATAAATACTACAATCAAGGGTTCGTGGCGATGCAATACTTTGGTTATTTGAAGCGTGATCCAGACCAGACAGGATTTGCCAATTGGGTACAGACTCTGGATAGTTCGGGAGATTATCGTCACATGATCTTCGGCTTTCTCTATTCTACCGAGTATCAAGGTAGATTCGGAAAGCCTTGAGTTTCGCCTAAGAAATTAGGAAGAGCGCCGCATCAACTGCCGTTAAGGTATTTGATGCGGCGCTCTTCTCTTATACAGGCGCAGTACGTAGATTGCGGGTATTATACGGCGAGCGGTTTGCCACAGCGATTGCAGAAGCGTGCGGTCGGGTCTGTTTGCGGTGCGTCGCAGGACGGGCAGGTGCGGCCGACGCGCAGGTTTGCGCCGCAGACGGAACAGAACGCTGCGCCTGCCTGACCTGCCGCGCCGCAGTTGCCGCAGCGCCCCGGTAGCGGCGGGACATAGCCGCCAGCCTTTTGCGCGATGTGCGCTTCGATGATCTTCCAAGCGTCTTCTGTGATCTTGTATTGCCAGTATGCGCCAAGCGCGGGCAAAGCGAGCAGTAATCCCGAAGTGAGCAGGACTGCGACTGCCGCCACCGCAGCTTTATCGAACCACTTCTGCATTCCGATTTCAACGCGCGTGCCGCCGTGTTCGGGCGTGATCTTGATCGTCAGCGCAGAAGAAAGTCCCGTCAGGTCACGCAACATGCTCGATTTTCTCGCCTGCAAAACCGTCGTTGCGGAGACGTGCATCGTCTGCACTTCATAATCTTCGGCGAAGATGTCGCGCAGTTCGTTTGCCAGTTGCACAACGTCTGCTTCGACGCCGGGATAATATCGGTTATCCATAATCCTTACTCCTTCGTAAAATTCCTTTCGTTTTAATAGCGGAGCATAGCGCATCAGCGCGCCGTATGTTGTATTCTACGCGACAACACGCTTGATAGTTCAATTCGTATGCACAGAGGAGATTCCTGAAGTGAAAACAATCTTCGCTCGCCAGAGCCTTGCGCTGGCCTTTGTCATCGCCATTGTTTTGACAAGCAACGCGACGCTTGCGCAGAACAATTTGACGAACACGCCAAGTATAGACGGTTTCGCGCCGAGTGAATTAATGCAACAGCGACGTTTTGAAGAACAGTTTCGCAGTGTGCCGAAACCTGCTTCGGCGCGCGAGCACCTGCGTATTTTGACGGCAGAGCCGCACGTCGCAGGATCAATGGAAGATTACAAAACGGCGATCTACGTGCGCGATCAATGGCGAAGTTACGGCATCGCGGCTGACATAGAAGAATATCAAGTGTTGCTGCCGTTGCCTAAAACACCCAGCGTCGTCGAGATGATTGCGCCGCGCCGCGAACGCTTAAAAGTGCAGGAAGAAATCATCGCTGAAGATTCTTCGTCTTCGAGCCGCAAGATTGTCCCGCTCTTTAACGGCTATTCTGCGTCGGGCGATGTGACCGCGCCGCTCGTTTATGTCAACTATGGATTGCCGGAGGATTACGCGGCGCTGAAAAAACTTGGTGTGGACGCGCGCGGGAAGATCGTGATCGCGCGTTACGGCAATTCGTTTCGCGGCGTGAAGGCGAAAGTCGCGGAAGAAAACGGCGCGGTAGGAATTTTGATTTACTCCGATCCGGCGGACGATGGATATGTGCAGGGAGACGTGTATCCGAAAGGGCCTTGGCGTCCCAGCAGTTCGGCGCAACGCGGCTCTGTGCAATATCTGTTTCAATATCCGGGCGATCCTTTGACGCCGGGCACGCCTTCCATCAAGGGCACACCGCGTCTCAAGATGCAAGAAGTGACGGACATTCCGCGCATTCCCGTGCAGCCGATTTCTTACGGTGATGCGCAAGTATTGTTAAGACAACTCGGCGGCGCTGTTCGTCCAAAAGGCTTTCAGGGCGGATTGCCGTTTGCTTATCACACCGGCGGCGGCAGTGGCGCAAACGATGTCCGCGTGCATTTGCGAACAGACATGGATTATCAAGTGCGAACGATCTGGGATGTGATCGGGCGCATTGATGGCGCGTTGGAAAAAGACCGTTGGGTGCTGATGGGCAATCACCGCGACGCATGGACGTTCGGCGCAGTTGATCCAAACAGCGGCACGGCGGCGCTTCTTGAAGCCGCGCGCAGTTTCGGGCAGTTGTTGAAATCAGGTTGGTCACCACGCCGCACGATTGTGTTGTGCAGTTGGGACGCGGAGGAGTACGGCTTGATCGGCTCGACGGAATGGGCGGAGCAACACGCAGATGAATTGCAGCAAAAGGCCGTCGCGTATCTCAACGTGGACGTCGCCGTGTCGGGCGCAAACTTCGGCGCATCATCTGTTCCTTCATTATGGAAACTGATTCGCGGAGCGGCGCGTGATGTGCGCGATCCGAAGACGGGCAAGAGCGTCTATCAGGCATGGCAGGATAAATCACGCGATGCGCAACCGGAAGCTGACCTGACCAGCGTTTCGAGCGGCGCACGCGCAAGAATTACAGAGGCACGCATCGGTGCGCTCGGTTCGGGTTCGGACTACACGCCGTTTCTGCAACACTTGGGCGTGCCGTCAATTGATATGGGCTTTGGCGGCGATTACGGCGTTTATCATTCGGCGTATGATTCGTTTCACTGGATGGAAAAATTCGGCGACCCGACGTTTGAGTATCACGCGGCGGCAGCGCAACTCTGGGGCACGATTGCTTTGCGTCTCGCGATGGCAAGCGGTTTGCCGTTCGACTACACAGACTATGCAACGCAGATTCGTGAGTATTTGACGGAGACGGAGCGCACTGCTGGCAGACGCAAACTCGCCGATTCGTTTGACGCGAAAACGCTCTCGGCAGCCGTCAACGATTTCGCGGAAGAAGCCGCGCGTGTGGACAAACGTCGCCGCGATACGATTCAGGAATTTGGGAAAGCCGCACCGCAAGCTGAAAAGGAAAATGCTAACTCGGTTGAACTCACGCAGCGCCTGCATCGCATCAACGATGCTTTAATTGCCACCGAACGCGCATTGACTGATACGAGAGGTTTGCGCGGACGCCCTTGGTACACGCACCAGATTTACGCGCCGGGATTTTATACCGGCTACGCCGCGCAGCCGCTGCCCGATCTGCGGCAGGCGATTGAAGACCGCAACGCTGCGAACGCACGTGAAGCCGCCGGGCGCATCACGGAAGCGTTGCGCCGTGCGACAAACGCTTTGAGAAAAGCGCGCGAGTAAAAACATTATGCACGCAAGCTTTGTTGAAGAAAATTTAATTCGATTCTTAGATGTTTAATTTTGCCAGTGCTGCATCGCACTTAGCAATTTCGCGTGCGGTCTCATCGGGTTTGCTGGTATCGATGACGCTTAAAATATCTTGACTACGCATTTCGAGCCAGACATCTAAACTGCGTTGGTAACAAGAACGCGCCGCGCGCCAGTAGTCAATGCTTTGCCGTGCAGGAGTGAACTTGGCGGCTGCGACTAACGCGTAGGCATCACCAATTTCATTATAAGCAGCGGCACGATATCTACGAAAAAAATATATCTTTCAGGAAGTCGGGCGTTGCGGCGGCCAGCGTTTCCGCTTTGCGACAGTATTCGAGCGCGTCCTGGTTATCGCCGACGACGGCGAGCAAGCGTGCAATCCTAGCGACGCTTTCAATCACGTCCCAACGTTTCCATACGTTCGGTGAATCTTGCGCCGCTAATTCTTCGCGCAGTTTCAGAGCTTTGCGGTGATAGGCGAGAGCTTCGATTGGTTGATTCAATCGAGCAAAAGTTTCACCAAGTCGTTCAAAGGGCGATGAAAGTTCCTGGCGGAGTTGCGCGTTTGCGGGATCGGCGTCCGCTAAACTTTGACAGATTTCCAACTCCTGACGATAGTTTTCCAACGCGCCTTTGATGTCGCCGAGCCTTGTCAGCATATCGCCGATTTTTTCATGGCTGATTTCAACGCCGCGCCGAAAATCCGCGTTCGCCGGATTTTCATTTGACAACGCGCTGCGAATGACGAGCGCTTTCCGATTAAACTCTAACGCGCTCGCTACATCTGCGTTTTGCAGCATGACGTTTCCGATCTTTTCGTAAGCGCGCGAGACGGCGCGACGTGCTTTGTTATCTTTCGGATCGTGAGCCGCTAACTTCTCATAAATCAGCAGTGCCTGTTGCTCGTTTTCTAAAGCTTCGGCAGTCTTACCCTGCTCCAAAAGAATCATCCCCGCGTTCAAATAATTGTTCGCTAAATCATTTTGCAAGGCGGCGTTTTCCGGGGATTCAATCGCCAACTGCCGGTAGCTTTCCAAAGCCTGTCGAGTGTTCTCCAAAGCCGCATCGCGTTCGCTGGTTTGCCAAAGCAACATGCCTATCTTGCTATAGCTATCGGCCAGAGCGCGGCGATTCGCTGCGCTTGAGGCGTCGGCTTTCACTAATTCTTCTCTTAATTTCAACGCCTTACGATAACTCTCCGATGCGCCTGCGGTGTCGCCGATGTTGAAGTCCAAAGCCTTTCCCTGAAGATCGCCAAACTTTTCGTAAGCGGTGGCTAACTCACGTTGTAGAGCCGGATCATTTCTTGATTCTTGAGAAAGACTATCGAGATATTCCAGTCCTCTTTGCAAAATCAAATGGCGCGCCGGAGTTGCGCCCTGCAAATCTTTGATTGAATCATGGAACTCAAAGAGAAAAGAGTTGGCGAGTTTGCGCACGTCGTTGAACCTTCGCTCGGCGCGTGCGCGTTCGACATTGGCGCGGTGCGCCTGCCATGCGGTTGCCGCCGTGCCTGCGACCAACGTCAACAACACAAGCGCCGCCGCGATGACACCCGCTTTGTGTCTTTGAATGAATTTGCTGCTGCGATAAGCGAACGTGTCCGGCAGCGCTGTGACGGGCAAGCCTTCGAGATGGCGACGGATGTCTTCCGATAATTGTTCGGCGGAAGCATAGCGGCGCGACGGCTCTTTCCGCATCGCTTTAAGAATAATATTGTCTAGGTCTCCCGCGAGCCTGCGTCGCAAACGCTGCGGTTGGCTGCCGCGTGACGTCGCCACATGTTCAGGCGTGAGCATGATTGGCGCTTCATCGACGGCAATGGCTGGAAACTCTTCGGCGCGGCTGACGGCGGCGCTCGGTCTTTCAGGCTCTTGTTCGCAGACGGCGCGCACAACTTCCTCACGCACGCGACGGCGCAAGCGATACGGACGATGTCCGGTCAAGAGTTCATAAAGCAGCACGCCCAAGCTGTACACGTCGCTGGCGGTTGTGATCGCTTCACCGCGCACCTGTTCCGGCGAAGCATATTCGGGCGTCATTAAACGGAGCGCCGTCGCCGTGTGATCGGCTGTCTCGGTCAGTTCTGGATTAAGCAACTTGGCGATGCCGAAATCTAAAAGCTTCGGCGTGCCATCTTTTGTGACGAGAATATTCGAGGGCTTGATGTCGCGGTGGACGATTAAGTTTTGGTGCGCGTACTGAATCGCCGAACAGATTTGGCGAAATAGTTTAAGCCGCTCGTTGATCGAAAGCTTGTGCGAGTCCGCATACTCTGTGACGGATGTACCTTCAATGTATTCCATCACGAAATAGGGAAGTCCATCTTCCGTTACCCCGCCATCCAGAAGCTTCGCAATGTTCGGGTGATCGAGCGAGGCAAGCATCTGTCGTTCGCGCGTGAAACGACGCAGCACAAATTCAGTATCCATCCCGCGCTTGATAACTTTGATGGCGACTTGTTTATCAAACAGCTCATCGGCGCGTGCCGCCAGATAGACTGCGCCCATCCCACCGCGCCCCACTTCGCGCATGATCTCGTAATGGCCGATGCGTTGCCCTGCCAGTGCGCCTGATTCGTCGTCGGCAAGCCATTCCGCGCCGCTTTCTATAAATGCCGGTTCGTTGATGAAGTCTCCGGCTTCTTCGTGCGACCGGATGAGTGATCCGACTTGCTTGCGCAGAGTTGCGTCATTTGCGCACGCTTTGCTCAGAAAGGGCACGCGTTGATCTGACGCGAGTTCAATCGCTTCGTGAAAAAGCGCTTTGACTTGTTGCCAATTTTTGGGGGTCATGGCCGTTGCTCACTGTAAGGCTACAAATGGCGCGCTTTGCGAAGCGTCGTCGCCGCCGCCGAACGCTTTGAATCGTTTGCTCGTTTGCGTCACCGCTTCTTTACATTAAAGCGGAATTTGCAACCAAAACGGCTCACGGGAAAGATCGTGTTAGCTGCCGTGCGTGAGTTCGCGGTGTAGCCATGCACGCGCCATTGCCCATTCGCGTTTGACTGTGGCGGGCGAGACTTTTAAGACTTCGGCAGTTTCTTCGATGGTGAGACCGGCAAAGTAGCGTAGCTCAATGATTTTGCTTTGCTGCGGGTCGATGTCGGCCAATCTCGTCAGCGCTTCATCGAGCGCGACGAGATTCACGTCCTCTTTTTCGCCGGATAGACTGACGGCTTCATCCAGCGACAGTTTGTGTCCGCCGCCGCGTTTTTGCGCGCGAGACGCCCGCGCCATGTCAACGAGGATGTGCCGCATCGTCTGCGCCGCGACGCCAAAGAAATGCGCGCGGTTTTGCCACTGCACGTTTTTCGTGTCAATCAAGCGTAGATACGCTTCATGCACGAGCGCTGTGGCTTGCAGTGTGTGATCGGCGCGTTCCTGTTGTATGTAGTGTTGCGCAAGTCGCCGCATCTCCTGATAAACAATCGGCAGCAATTGTTCGAGCGATTGTTCATCGCCGTTGCTCCAATCAAGAAGCAGCTGCGTGACGTCTTGCTGCGAGGGTATTGGCATCGGGAACCACCGTTGACGAAGCAAACGAAGAGAAGCAAATGTGCGTCCAGCGCGGACGACAATCTATTCGTGATGTGGCGAACATTGTAGCCTAATTCGCTCGATTCCGCAGCAATTTTGTCGCTTGAATTTCGAGCGGTAAAAATTTCGATTCCGCGTGAGCCAGTTCCCCCGCGCTTTGCGCTTTATGAGCATAGACCGTGATAGTTGGCAACGCCCAAGCCAAGTTCTTTGAGTTATCAATGGAGTGATTCCTGCCGCGCATGTGTTTGAACGGACTGCGCGCCACCAACATCACGTTCGCCTAAACAAATCGGTCATGTCTAACCCAAATTTGTAACCCCTAACCCCCAAAGGAGAAATGAAATGCTAAGAAGATATTTACCCCTCATGCTGATGAGTTTGTTCTGCCTCGCGTTTAACGCAAGCGCGGCGACAGCAGCAGCGCAGACAACGCAATCGCAAATCAAAGAGGAACAGCAGCAGGCCAAAAAACAGATTGAAACGGAGCGCAAAGCCGCCGCCGCGCAGCGCAAGCAGGAACAACAAGATCAGAAACAGATGGTGCGAATGCGCCAGCAGATTTCCAAGCTCGGCGTCGGTGAAAAGGCCAAGCTCGAAGTCAAGATGCGTGATAAAACGAAACTGAAAGGCTATCTTGCGCAAGCGAGCGAAGAGAATTTCATTATCGCCGATCCTAAGACCGGAGAGCGAACCACTGTCGCCTACAAAGACGTGGCGGAAGCCAAAGGCAAGAACTCCGCATCGGGCGCGAAGATCGCTCTCGGCATTCTGACCGGCCTTCCATTCTAAACACGCTGCCCCTGAAAAATTCTCCCCTAACTGGAAGGCTGACCATGCGCGTTCGGCACTTGCCTCCGCCTATCGCGCCTCTGCGAAGCCTTCCAGCACATCAACAACCGTGTGCCCCAAACTCAAAGAGAAATACCATGTCCCGAATTAGTAAACTTATTCTTGCTTCATTAACTTTGGTCGTTCTTTGTTTTAGTTCAGCGTCTGTTGCGAATGCTAACCCAATCACGTTCACTTTTCAGGGAACAGGGAGCGGAACTCTCGGTAACCAATCGTTCACAGGCAGCGCTTTTTCCGTAACGTTGACGACTGATACAAGTACGGTAATGCAGAGTGGTGGCATATACTCCACGCCTATATCGCCGACAACATTCAACATCGCCGGGATAGGCTCTGGAGCGTTCGTTACTCCTGTATTCGTGTTCAATAACACAAGCGTGTCCGTCGTCGGACTGGAGCGAGCGCCTAATCCGGGTGGTGCCGACATATTAGATTTATTCAGTTCGTCGCTTGCCTCTTACAATCTGCAAACCAACTTTGGGCCGATAACTAATTCAACTCCTTATTCTTTGAATTTCGGAGGTATCCTCACGAGCCTCGGCACGCTTAATATCTCGTCGGCGACCAACGTTTCATTCACAGCAGTCACGGGAACTCCTCCCGCAACAGTTCCCGAACCAACCACGATGCTCTTGCTCGGTACAGGCTTGGCGGGAATTGCGGCGCGTGTGCGCAAGCAACGTCATGACGGTAAGCGCGAAGAAGCATAGTTTGTTCCAACCCACATACCGAACCACTTGCGAGTATCTGACACGCTCCCAAGTGGTTCGGCCATCTCCCCTGTGCTCCGGCGAAAACAGTTTAACTTTGCGTGAGCCATTTTTATCTGCTTTTACGCTTTATGAGCGTGCAGACATTTATATAGGCGCGGAGTCCAGCGGCGAGACCCATGAGTGCCAACTATCTCTTTAACTCGCCGCCGGTCGTGTGAAGAGAAATCAGAGCTGCGAGCAGAGCCTTCAAACAAGGCCTCTTTCGATTCGACGCCGTGCGCGCCGGACTGTTTCGGTTTCCGAAGTTAAAGCAATTATTTATCGTGCCGCGCTCGGTGAGTACGGCCATCAATTTAGAACCATCCCCAACTTGCACCTTCGCGTGCCACATAGGAGTTAAGAAAATGTTCGATCCCTCTTTCAATAACCACCGGCAAAAATTCTTTCCAAGTTCATCCCCCATGGCGTTGCCTATACCTGCTGAGCTTCACAGTCGTTTGTTCACGCCCCGCTCCGCACCTACCGATAATATTAGATTCCATATATCGAGAGATGGAAGAAAAGGTATTTCGCGGCGAGCAGCATATTGGTCAATGGTGGCCTGCTTTCTAATTTTAAGCACGCTGATGAGCGTTACCGCGATGGCACAGTCGAATAGCTCCGGGTTCGCACTTCCAATGTGCTACGACACTGTATCCAACGCTCTGTGCTATCAGGAAAACGGCACGGCGGGCACTTTTTCCGTTACGACGGGCGACTTCAACAGCGACGGCAAGCCCGACATTGTGACGGCGAACTTTTACCGCAACAATGTCAGCCTGCTGCTGAATCAGGGTGGCGGAACTTTCCAGAGCGCAACTACTTTTGCAGTCGGCGCAACTCCCATCGCAGTTACAACGGGCGATTTTAATAACGACGGCAAACTCGATTTTGCGACGGCAAACTATAACGCCAATAGCATCAGCATACGGCTCGGCAATGGCAACGGTACGTTCCAGAGCGCAGTCAACTCTGCTGTCGGAACAAACCCTCAGTTTGTTATGGCAGGCGACTTTAACAATGATGGCTTGCTCGACATCGCCACTGCTAACTATGGCAGTAACAACGCCAGCATTCTGTTGGGAAATGGCGATGGCACATTTCAATCGCGTGTGAACTACCCTGTCGGCACGAATCCCGTTTCGATCACAATCGGCGACTTTAATGGTGACGGCAAACTGGACTTTGCGACGGCGAACCAAATCAGCAACAACGTCAGCGTCTTGTTAGGGAATGGCGATGGCACGTTTCAATCCAAAGTCGATTACACAGTTGGCACGAATCCTGTATCGGTAACAACAGGTGATTTCAACAACGACGGCAAGCTTGATCTAGTTGCAGCTAACAATGGCACAAACTACGTCAGCATACTGTTGAACAATGGTGACGGCACGTTTCAGAATGCTGTGAATTATACGGTCGGCAATAATCCCGTATCAGTAACAACAGGCGATTTCAATAATGACGGTGAGCTTGATGTCGCGACGGCAGATTACACCCTAAACAATACGGGCGATGTGCATATCTTGCCGGGTAACGGGGATGGAACTTTCTTAGCAGCGCTTGAATACAACACGGATGCTCAACATACTATCGGCGCTGTCAATGCGATTACTACCAACGACCTTAACGGTGACGGCAAGCTCGATCTGGTAACAGCAGACAGAGATAGAAGCGTAAACGTGCTGCTCAATATCGCCGCGCCAAGAATTGTTTTCTTTGATGTTCCCGACAACTTTAGCGGTTACGTTTCCATCATGAAGAAGGACGGCAGTGACCGCAGGCACATCACCGCTAACTTTGGACTTGTTGGTAACGTGTTTCCGTCGCTTTCATCGGATGGTCAAAAGATCGTGTTCTCATGGAATGGTGGCGATGGTACTCGGATTTATACGATCAACTCCAACGGCACGAATCAAACCCAAATCACAAGCAGTGCTGACGGCTCCTTCCAAGACATCTTGCCCGCATGGTCGCCCGACGGCACGAAAATCGTTTTCGTCAGACGCCAAATAACAGACCATAGGGACAAGATTTATGTGATGAATGCCGATGGCACGAATCAAACGCAGCTTACAAACGGGCTGGGAAATGACCCATACCCTGCGTGGTCGCCTGACGGCACGAAGATCGTCTTTTCGAGCAGCCGTCATAACGGCGGTGAGGGCGGCGGCCGTAATCTTTACGTGATGAACGCTGACGGCAGCAACGTGACGCGCCTGACTGAAGACAACCTAAACAACTTCGACGAGCAAGCTTCGTGGTCGCCCGACGGCAGCAAAATTGTTTTTCGCAGAGCCTACTATAATCGCCTTCGTGTCTCAGACATCATCGTTATTAACGCCAATGGTAGCAATCCGCAGACGCTTTCCATCAACAACGGAACGACTGATAACCAAGACCCTTCATGGTCACCGGACGGCGATAGAATCGTAATCTTTGCGCAGTTCTACGATGACGAAGGTCATGCGAGCGGGTCGAGTCTTTTCCTGATTAACCCTGACGGCAGCAATCCGCAGAACATCGGCGACGGGGCACTCGCTTCATTTCAAGTACCGCACTCTACTGCTGCGCCAACGCCGACACCAACTCCTACTCCTACGCCCGCACCGACAAATATATCCATCACCCTCAACGACTCGCCCGATCCCGTGACCATCGGAAACAATTTGACCTACACCATCAATGTTACTAACAACGGGGCTTCGACGGTCACAGACCTGCTCATTGCGGATCGAATTCCCTCAAGTACGTCTTTTGTTTCAGTCACTTCATCTGGTGGTTTTTGTAATCAGGAAGAAGGCAACGTCGAATGTAGTTTCAGTAGCTTAGCAAGCGGAGCGACGGTAACAGAAACAATTGTCGTTAATCCCACCGTGGCCGGAACGATCACGAACACGGCGAAGGCCAGACTTATAAACGAAAGACCTCCGAGCAATCCCAATGCTACAGCTACTGAAACCACAACAGTCTTAGCCGCACCGATGTCGTCTTACACGATCAGCGGGCAGGTAACGGACTCAAACAACAACGCGCTTAACGGCGTGACCATGACTTTGAGCGGTTCGCAGTCCGGCACAACGACGACGAACGCTGGCGGCCAGTATTCGTTCAGCGTCACGGCGGGCGGCAACTACACTGTCACGCCCTCGCAGTCCGGCTACATTTTTAGTCCGTCTTCGCAGACCTTCAATAATCTGAGCGGCAACCAGACGGCTAACTTCAACGTGACGGCCTCGAACGTGACCAATCAAATGAGCGTCACACGTTCAGGCTTGATCTATTCACGCACGACGCGCACCTTCAACGGCACTGTGACGATCACCAATACAGGCAATCAACCAGTCTCTGCGCCGTTGCAACTTGTGTTTGCGAATCTCACTTCCGGCGTTGATGTGGTGAATAAGACGGGCACTTTCCAAGGCAGTCCATATATCACTGCCTCCGTCTCATCGCTTGCGCCCGGCGCATCGGTGAACGTCGCTGTGCGGTTCAGCAATCCGTCGAACGCGATGATTGACTATACGCCGCAAGTTTATTCCGGCAGCTTTTAATTTCCCCCAAAGTCATAAGGAGCAAAGATCATGAATTCGATTCTCAACCACGTTCGCCCCCGCCGCGCGAACCTCGCGGTCATCTTAACGCTACTGTGTCTCGGCGCATTCGCCGCCACAACTACGGCTCGCGCTGACTCGATCACTTACAACATCAGCGTCAACACCAGCCAGATCGCCGGAACGAGCGGCTTTCTCGATTTTCAGTTTAATCCGGGCGGCACTGGCGCACAGTCGGCGTTGGTTTCAATTCTCAATTTCTCGTCGAGCGGTGGAACTCTCTCCAATACGGCGCAGACTTCGGGTGCCGCAGCGGGAATGCTGCCTGCTACGGTCGCGCTTAACAACAGCACAAGCTACAACGATCTGTTTCAGGGATTTACTTTCGGCAACAGTTTCAATTTCCAATTGACGATCAACGGCCCGACGACAAGTAGTCTGGATGGCAGCGCCTTTGGCTTATCGCTGTACGCGGCAAACGGAATGACGTCGTTATTAACGGATGATGAGAACGGCACCGTGTTGACGATCCTCATCAACCCGAATGGTAGCATCGCGCAGCCAATCACGTTTGGCGATGGCAACGGCGGCGAATCAGTTGTCACAATCTCAGCGCCGAATGCGCCTGTGCCGGAGCCTGCAACCATGCTGCTGCTCGGCACAGGCTTGGCAGGCATCGCCGCGAAAATGTGCAGGCGACGTAGAACCGGCGCAAGCGTCGTGGCATAGCGTCGTTTCAACTTTCGGCACCGCGAAGCGAGGCGCGCTGCCGAGCCGGAAGCGGCGATGACATCGCTTTACGTCGTCGCCGCTTCGTAATTTATCTGCCCGGAATTCAAAACCTCCGCCGTTCGCCTCTTTCACACGGCGCGCACCGACGGCGAAACGCTTCAACAACAATTCACGTTCGAGGACAATTGTCTGCGCCGGTTTTCGCACGCTTTACGCTTTATGTGTGTAAGGCACCGACATGCCAACATGAGCCGGAGTTCTTCAGAATCCTGCTCTTAACAGTAACTTTTATTTACCGTGTTCCGAGACAAGGTTTAGCCAAAGAGATTGCCCCAACCCGAAAGGAAGAACCATGAAACACTCGTTCCCCTCATTAAAGAGATTCGCCATAAAGAGATTCGCCATCGCGCTGCTCACCTTGTTCAGTTTAATGAACTCGGCGCTTGCGCCAACCTACGCGGCTAATCGAACGCCGCGCCGACTCGACAAAAATTCTGCGCCGTTACGCACGCAGGCATTCGCGCAGGACTTGCAAACGCTTGCCGTGCCCGGCACAAATGGCCGCATCGCGTTCACAAGCAATCGCGGCAAAGGCAGCGTCCTTCTTTCGGACTTGTACACAATGAACCCGGACGGCACAGACGTGCGGCGCATCGTTGACACAGGATCAAACACGGTATTGCATCCTTCATGGTCGCCGGACGCCACGAAGATCGTCTTTTCAGGCGGCGCTTTCAATGGCTTGCAGTCCGGGCTAAAAGTCGTTAACGCCGATGGCAGCGGATTGCAACAGCTCACGACGAATGGTAACGATGACTTTCCATCATGGTCGCCGGATGGAAGCCGTATCGTATTCGTTAGACTTGCCAGCAACGGTGTGCCTGACTTGTATGTGATGAACGCGGACGGCTCAAACCAGACGAAGATCACGAACACCCCACCGCCGCCGGATGTTAGTTCTGACCTCAATTATCTGCGCCCGCGCTGGTCGCCTGACGGATCACGCATCGCTTTTACTCTTATCAATATTTTTCAAACGGGCGGGGACTTCATTGATTTAATCAACCCGGACGGCAGCAACCGCACGCGGTTAGCGAACGCCAACCCAGACCTTCAAGGGCTTGACTGGTCGCCCGATGGCGCGAAGCTCGTGTTCGTTGACGGTCAAGGCAATGGCTTAGTAACAATCAACCGTGACGGAACTAATCGAATCGTTATCCCTAATACCGGAAGCAACGCCGAAGCCGGAGACACTGCGTTCCCGTCATGGTCGCCCGACGGCACGAAGATAGTCTTTGGGCGCGCCACCGATATCGGTTCGCAGAGCAACGCCAGAGGGGAAATTTACGTCATCAATGTGGACGGAACAAATCAGCAGAACATCACCAACACGCCCGGCTCAACGCTCGAACTTTATCCAGACTGGGGCAAAGCGGTAGCCGCGCCGACCCCAACTCCAACTCCAACACCTTCGCCGAGTCCAACTCCGACACCCACTCCATCTCCCACACCGACACCTAGCCCGACGCCCACACCTACGCCAACGCCCGGCTACACAATCAGCGGGCGCATTACGGACACGCGCTCTTTTGGCGCTGGCGTTAGCGGTGTCACCATCACCTTGAGCGGATCGGCAAACGCCACGACAACGACCGACGCGAACGGAAATTACACGTTTGCAAATCTTGCGGCGGGTGGCAACTATACTGTCACGCCATCGAGCGGCAACCTGACGTTCAATCCGCCCAGCCAAACTTTCAATTCGCTCAGCGGTAATCAGTCGGCGAGCTTCACCACAGCAGTTCCACCAACACCTACTCCGACACCCACTCCAACTCCTACGCCAGCATCGGCTACGGTGCAGTTCAGCCAGCCGACTTATAGTGTCAGCGAGGATGGCGGCGGCTTGCAGATCACTGTCACACGCTCTGGCGATACAAGCGGCGCGGCGTCTGTAGACTATGTGGCGAACGACGCTTCGGCGAAGCAAAAGAATGATTTTACGCTTGCGCTCGGCACGCTCTTCTTTGCCGCTGGAGAAACCAGCAAGACCTTCACCGTTCTGGTCAACCGGGATTCTTACATTGAAGGAAACGAAACATTGACTCTCACCTTGAGCAATCCGACTAATGCTTCGCTCGGCGCACAACTCACCGCCACGCTAACCATCCTTGATGCAACAACGGATACGGGCGTCAACGCGATTGATAATATCCAGAACTTTATCCGGCAGCAGTACCACGACCTTCTCAGCCGTGAACCGGATCAGACAGGCTACGCCAATTGGGTAAGCACGCTGACGCCATGTCCGAACGGTGGCTATGGCGAGCGAGACAATCCGCAGTGCGATAGAGTGCGCGTCTCGGCAGCTTTTTATCAATCAATTGAGTTTCAAGGCAGAGGTTATTTTGCGTACCGATTCTATCAAGCGGGGCTTGGCCGAAGGCCGACCTACATCGAATTTATGCGAGACATGCAGCGTGTGGGCGGCAGCCAGTCGCCGGAGCAGGAGACGGCGAGCAAGGCCAGATATACGGATGACTTTACGCAACGCGCCGAGTTCAAGGCGCTCTACGATGGACTGTCGAACCAAGCCTATGTAGATAAGTTGGAGAACGTGGCGGGTGTCATACTCTCGAACAAAGCGCAGTTAGTGAGTTCGCTTGATAACGGACAGCAGACTCGCGCGCAGGTTTTTAGAACTGTGGTAGAAAGCCAGAGTGTCTTCAACAAATACTACAATCAAGGATTTGTGGCGATGCAATACTTTGGTTATCTGAAGCGTGATCCAGACCAGACAGGCTTCGCTAACTGGGTGCAAACGCTTGACGCATCAGGTGACTATCGCCACATGGTTTTTGGTTTCATTTACTCCAGTGAATATCGCAACCGGTTCGGTCAGCCGTAATAAGGTCGGGTAATCACTGTGTAGAATGACTTTCTTATTTCTTACAGAGAGTCATCAAGGAAAGGGAGATGTAGATTAAAGCTCCGTCTCCTTTTTCTTCACCGTCCAAAATGGGTGCGGCGCAAAGGCGCATGACAAACAAGATTAGCCCGCCGCCCGATCCTTCGTTACGCTATCTATTTCTTCTTTGCAGGCGGCGGCAGCTTCTGCGCGGCGGCGATAATGGCTTGAGCGTTTTCGAGGGCTTGATCGATGGCTTCGCGTTCTTCGTCTAATTGAGCGGCGGCACGCATGGAGGTTAGTTGCGCGAGAAAGCGCGTGGAGGCTTCGGAGAGTTTGCGTAGGGATTTGGCAAGCAGCGGATTTTTGGCTTCGCGCTCGGCAACGTCGTCAATGTTAGTAATCGCTTCGTCGAGAATTTTGGCGATGTCACGGAGGAGTTCTGTGCGCGTGCCTTTGGGTAGTTCGCCCCACTTCTCCAAATCCTTCTGAACAGCTTTTGAGGTCGCCGCGCCCGGATCAGTTAAAACGAGAAAACGGCGTTCGACGGCTTTGATGAAGACAGCCGTGCGGCGGTCAAGCGTTTGCTCTTCGCGCACAAGGTCTGCTTCCTGCGTGGTGAGATGATCGCGTGCGGCGGGCGCAATCGGATAGGTCAAAGCAGCGAGCGCGAAGCTGTGCGCTGAAAGCAGAATGCAGAGCAGGCAAGCGAATCGCGTGACGTTGTATTTGCTGTGCGTCATGGTTCTTTCTTTTCAGTTGAAGGTTCCTGTATCGTCTCGCGCGGCAATGCTTGCGAGCGCATCTCCGGGTCGTCGCGCAGCACTGTGTCGCCGTAAAAAGCTTCGAGCGCTTGAGCGCGCGCATCGCGTGTGAATTTACCAATCTCCTTGACGTTGACGGCGTATTCAAAAGGCGTCATGCGGCGAATTGTCTCGATGCGCGGAACATGAGCGCGCAACGCGAGTTCGATCTTGCGGTACAAGTCACGTGTCTTTCCCGACTCCCGATTCGTATTTTTGAGAAAGCGCAGGGCATCTACGATAATACCTTGATAGTTGCCCAACTCAACGGCGGCTTCGTCGTATTGGCGCGCGGCGGAATGCTCTTCGGCGCGCCGCAAATGTGCTTCAGTTAAATCAAGGCTAAGGCGTGTGCGCGCTTTGGCATCGCGCGCGGCGGCGAGTTGATCGCGTTCGGCGCGCGCCACAAACTTCATCGGCGGCGGAGCGGTTTGCGGCGCATCCTGATTATCCTGCGCCCGCGCTGTGCAGACAGTAAGCATTAGCATCAAACAACTCGCGTGCAGGATAAGCACGTGGCTGGCGTGACGGCTAACGTAACGGCAAAGTTGTGTCAGATGTGCGGCTTTCATGTGCGTTGTCTCGCAAACAGATAACGCTGATCGTTAAGCGTCAGGCGCAAGTTGGATGCGGTTAGCTCGCTTTGCGTTTCTTCATTCCGACACGCTGTTTGATTTGATTGCGCAAAGTCGGCAAACGCAACTCCACTTTTTCGATCTCCAACTTATTAACTTGCGCGTCGGCGCGAGCGAGAAATTTTTCGTAGGCGGCGAGCGCTTCTGGTAGTTCGCCTATGAAATCATGCGCGCTGCCGATGAAAAAATAAGTTGCGGCCAAATCAGGTTTAGCATGCGCAATCCATTCGTATTCCGGCAACGCTTCGGCATAAGTTTTCAGTTCGTAGAGCGCCGTCGCAAGATTGGCGTGCGCCGCATAGTTGTCGGGCGAAGCGCCGATAATGCGCCGCAAAATATCTCTCGCTTCGATGAAGCGGCGTGACTGCACAAGCGCGGCGGCATAACCCGTCGCGTAATCGGCATTGCGCGGCTCAAGCTCTGCGGCGCGGCGAAAAAGTTGCAGCGCGTGCGCCGGATTAGTCGTGCGATAAGATTCGCCGAGACGTGCGTAGAGCGCCGCATCAGCCGTTCCCTGTGCGAGCAGCTTTTCAATCATTGCGCGGCCTTGCGCATCATTGAGCGCCTGCTCGTAAAACACTTTCAGCAACGTCGAAGCGTCAGCGGCAGTTTCAGCGTTGCGTCGCGCAGCCTGCGCATCTTCGATAGCGCCCACGTAATCGCCTGCCTTTGCGCGCAACTGTGCGCGTTCGACTCGCGCCATTGCATTAGCCGGATCAATCGCCAGCGTGTGAGTAAAGCTCGCTAATGCGGAGCTTTGATCGTCAAGTGCCCGTTCGATTCTGCCGCGCGCCATCCACAGCAATGCTGCCTGTGTGTTTGAAGCAGTGGTTGTCGTCACGTTCTGTAATTGTTTGAGAAGAGTTTCAAGCGCCGCGTGCGAAGGCTTTGTGCGAAGACGTAAATTCGTCAGCGCCAGCAGCGCGACGGCGTTTCCTTTGTCCGATGCCAGCGCGCGTGTGAGCACCTGTTCGGCTTCGTCAAAGCGGTCTGCGTGTTCGAGTAGCGCGCCGAGCGAGGCCAGCGGCAAAGCCCAGTCAGGACGCAATTCAATGGCGCGTCGAAAAGCTTTTTCCGCTTCCGGTAAACGCTTGAGCGAGGCGAGAGCCGCGCCGCGTTGATATTCTGCTTCGGGAAATTCAGGGCGCAGCTTCAATGCCGCTTCATACGCGGCGAGCGCCGTTTGCCATTCGCCACGCGCATGTGCGTCTTGCCCGCGCCCGAACAATTTAGCGGCAATTGCGCTGTCTTCCGCAACAACATCGGCTTGCGCAAAAACAATTGGCGCGTAGCCAAGCAGCAACAGCAACGCGAGCGCCGTAACAATCCTGGTGCGGAAGCGAGAGCGAAAAAGCATGACGAAGAACTACAACTTGTTAGAAAAATCGGACGTGCAGAAACACGACAAAGAATCGTGTGGAATGATTATCTTAACATGCGATTTCGCGTTGCGTCCAATTGCTTCACTCAACCGAATAGAGAAGGCTGAGCTTGCCGCGCTTGGCTGGCGTCAAGGCGAGTTGCGCGAAAGCAAAAGCATGGGATAACATGCGCAGAGTTTCTTAATTGCAGCCATCCAATATAAACTTTAGCCATTCAGTTGCAGTCAACAAGATCGAAGGGTAATCAAATCAGTGAGCAGTTGCGCGATTAGTGACGAGCCTTTAGAGAGCGCGGAGAAGGCAGGTATTGCGCCTGAAACGCTCGCCAAGGAAGCACTCTTGCGCGAGTTGTTAAGGCATATGGAATCGGCGCTCGTGGCTTTCTCCGGCGGCGTTGATAGCTCTTATGTCGCCCTCATTGCGACGCAGGAATTAGGCCGCCGCGCCTTGTGCGTGACCGGAGATTCGGCGAGCCTTGCGCATTATCAACGCGATGAGGTCGCTCGTCTCGCTGCGCAGTTTCATCTTCAACATGAAACGATTCACACAGCAGAAGTAAGCGATCCGCGTTATCAAGCCAACGCTTCTAACCGTTGCTATTTTTGCAAGACGGAACTCTACGGCAAACTCGCGCCGCTGGCACAGACGCGCGGGCTTGCTTTTGTTCTGGACGGTTCAACGATGGATGATCTGGGCGATTACAGGCCGGGACGTACCGCCGCAAGCGAGCATGAAGTGCGCAGTCCGTTGATTGAAGTGGAGATGAGCAAAAGGGAAGTGCGCGAATTAAGTCGTCTGGCGGGACTGCCGACGTGGAACAAGCCCGCGAGTCCATGCCTTTCTTCGCGCATCGCTTACGGCACGCCGGTTACTATCGAACGGCTCGGCACAGTTGATCGCGGCGAAGCGATTATGCGCGAACTGGGCTTTCGAGAGTTTCGCGTGCGGCATCATGATGAACTTGTGCGTCTGGAAATTGCGCCCGCTGAAATTGATTTGGCGCTCAAGCGCGAAGTTGTTGACGAACTCGCACGGCGCTTTCGCGCTCTCGGCTTTCGCTACGTGACGCTCGATTTGCATGGCTATCGCACGGGCGCGATGAATGAAGTCTTTGAAATCAAGAAGTCAAGAGACAGAAGTCAGGAGACAGAATAAGAATCAAGTAAGACATGCTGGCTCATGCGGGCACATTCCACATGAGCCGAATAGTTTTCCTTTCTTCATTCTGACTTCGGACTACTGGATTCTGTCTCCCGGAGGTGATTATGGCTAATCCGATGGTGGATGACGCGCGGCAGGTTAAGGAAGACAATCCGTTTGAGTCTATGATGTCGCGTTTTGATCGCGCGGCGCAACTGCTCGATCTCGATCCTGATCTGTACGCGGTGATGCGCGTGCCGAACCGCGAACTGAAGGTTTACATTCCCGTGCGGATGGATTCCGGGCGCATCGAAGTCTTTGAAGGCTTTCGCGTGCAGCACAACTTTGCGCGCGGCCCTGCGAAGGGTGGCATACGTTATTCGCCCGACGTCAACATCGACGAAGTGCGCGCGCTCGCCGCTTGGATGACTTGGAAGTGCGCGGTCGTCAATGTGCCGTTCGGCGGCGCGAAGGGCGGCGTGATTTGTGATCCAACGCAAATGTCAATCGGCGAACTAGAGCGTTTAACCAGACGTTACGCGTCGGAACTACTCGACTTCATCGGGCCGGAAAAAGATGTGCCCGCGCCCGACATGAACACCAACGAGCAAACGATGGCGTGGATCATGGACACTTACTCGATGCACGCGCGCCATACTGTGACAGCCGTTGTGACGGGCAAACCGGTTGATCTCGGCGGCTCTGCCGGAAGGCGCGAAGCGACAGGGCGCGGGCTGTTGTTCGTCATCAATGAAGCGATCAAAAGATTCAAGATGACGCCACCCTCCACGCGCGTCGTCGTGCAGGGCGCAGGCAATGTCGGCGGCATCGGGGCGCGCCTCCTACATGAATCCGGTTACAAAGTGGTCGCCCTCTCCGATATTCGCGGCGGCATTTATAATGAGAATGGAATAGACGTTCATGAGGCTTTGGGGCATTTGCAAACCACCCGCTCGCTGGAAGGCTTTCCGGGAGCCGAGCGCGTCTCTAATCAAGAGATACTCGAACTTGAATGCGACGTGCTGGCACCGTGCGCGACGGAGAATCAAATTACTTCGCAGAACGCGCACCGCATTAAATGCAAAGTTTTGGCCGAGGGAGCAAACGGGCCGACGACCGCCGCCGCCGATCAAATCCTGCACAATAACGGCGTCTTTGTTGTTCCAGACATCTTAGCCAACGCGGGCGGCGTGACCGTTTCTTATTTCGAGTGGGTGCAGGATCGGATGGGCTATTTCTGGAAAGAAGACGTTGTTAACGAGCGCCTTCAGGACACGATGGTTGCAAGTTTCAACGATCTCTGCAAGTATGCCGACGCGCATTCGGTGGACACGCGCACGGCAGCCTATATGCTGGCAATCGACCGCGTGGCGTATGATACGCGGATGCGTGGGATTTACGCGTGATAAGAAAATAAGAAGTTTTTACGCTAAGTTGTGAAAAAGTCTTGATTTCCGGCTCAATGTAAGGTATGGTCTGCCAGAATTCAGTACGCGTGGAAAAGTCCATGCAAGCGACGGACTTGAAAACGCGCACTGAAGATTAAGGGTTAAGCTGCTGTTTGCGTATCAGCAACCGCAGCTTTAGATTTACAGAAAGTGAACAAGAGAACAGTCGGGAGGCGCCACAGATGGTCTGCCAGTCAGCGCCTGAAAGAGCACGTAAGATAGCTCTAGCTCCTCTCGCTGCTCCGCTCCAGCTACAAAGCGATTTGGTCGAGGGCGGTAGCAGTTCTACTTAAACTTTGTCGTTGCACGCTTGTAGTTGGAGCGTCCGCGCGCCGCTGGGGAAGCGATCTCGCGCTTGATGTCACAGAAGAAAACTTAATGCACAGAAAGACATCTGCCGAACTCGTCGCCTCATGGAGCAAGGTCGCCCTTTCCGAAATTTTCTATACTCATTTCGCAGGAGGAATGCGATGAAAATCGCGAGAAGAGCGCTCGTTGCCGCGCTTATTACGCTGATGGTGTGTGTCGCAGTATCAGCTCAAACTTTACGCTCGGAGAATGATCCCAGAAATCTTGCTCCGACCGTCGGCACAGGCGGCCCAGTGGGCGGCCCAACCGGACTCTTCACCATCTATGATGGACAGACCCTGCGTCGCGGAGAGTTCACTATAGATCTTTCTTACAGTAACTATGACCGTGATCCGGGTAACGTTGACCTTACCAAGATTACGAGCAGCTTCCAGATCGGTTTGAACGATTACCTGGAACTGTTTTTCAATGCCGATCATTACACAGGCGTTAAGGTTAACAATCCAAATAATCTGTCGGGCTTTTATCTGCCGAACACTGCATTTCAGTCGGGTAGCCCGGGGCTGCCTTCCGGCAGCAGTGCCGCAATTGTGCTTGCGCCGATTGACAATGCCGGTAATACGAACGGAGCAGTCTTCCGTCCGGCGTTTAACCAGCCGTTTGTCCAGTTTCCGTTTATCGGCGGCTCGGCTGGCACTTTCGGGCAAGGCCCCGGTGCAAGAGGAACGCTGTTTGGCTTCCCTGGTTTCGCTGCCACGCTCGGCGCTGTCTCCGGTGGCGGTGGACGCTTCGGTTCCGCCAGCCAGTTCCCCGGTATCGGTTCGCCTGTCGGCGGCATTCTGCCGGGCATCGTGCTGGCTACCAGCGCAACGACAGCAGGGCCTACTACCCTGCCGATCACGTTCCCGACAACCTTTACGGTTGCGCCGAGCTATTTGCCTGACGCGCCGCTAATTAACCGCACATACGGCCAGTCGGCCTACGGCACTTTCGTCGGGGGCGCGAAGATTCGCCTCACCGGAGCTAACAATCCGTTCGGTGTCGCGGTCATTCCTTTTTATCGTTTCTATTACGATAAAGCGAACGACTTTCAGGGATTCAATCAATTGCAACGTGGCGCAAGTCCCGGTGGCAACTTCGGCGACATCGGTGTCGTCGGTGTGATTGACGGTCGCCTTGCGCGCTCGGTAAATGTATCCGTCAACGTCGGCTACATTCTCAACAGCAGCATTAGAAGTAATGCCTTCGGCGGTGACAGAGTTACGTTGCTTGACCGTCCCGATGAATTGTTGACGGGTATCGGTTTCGATTTCCCGGTCAATAAATACTTCCAGCCAATCGGCGAACTGCGCGCGACGCAGTATGTCGGCGGCAGAACGCCGAACGCGCTTGAGAATAGCCCGGTTGAAGGCTTGCTCGGTATTCGCGTGTTCCCGCGTCGTTATTTTGGTTTCAGTGCCGCGTATCGCCGTCACTTGAATCAACAAAGCGCCGAGCGTTTCAGTGGTGGCAATAACACGACCACTATTGGCAGCGCTAACGTTCCCGGCTTTACCGGAAGAACTTTCACCAGCACAGGCTTACCCGCTGGTTTCGTTCCGTCGGATGACTCTAATGGCTTCTTAGGCCAATTCTTCATCGGTCACCGCAATGCGCGTGCGCCGGAAGTTTTGCCGAATCAGCCGCCGGTGGTTAATTCCTTTACGGCCAACCCGTCATCCGTGACGGTTTGCGCGCGTGATGCGTCGCTGGCTGTTCCGGCCAACTCGCAAGTGCAATTGACGGCCAACGCGAGTGACCCGGATGGCGATACGCTGCTCTACACGTATTCCGTGACGGGTGGCCGCATCGTTGGCGAAGGCCCGAACGTCAGTTGGGATTTGTCTGGTGTGACGCCCGGCACTTACACGTCAACTGTTGAAGTGAACGATGGCTGCGGTTGCGTGGCTTTCTCTTCGACAACGGTCAACGTTGCCGATTGCCCGGTACCGCAACCAACAGCGTGCCCGACCGTCACGGTTAGCTGCCCGACAGAATTGACGGCAGTTGGTACGCCGATCACGTTCACCGCGAACGTCAGCGGCGATACGGGTGGCGCAACACCGACCTACAACTGGACGGTTTCAGCCGGAACGATCACGGGCGGTCAGAATACGCCTTCGATCACGGTTGACACAGCCGGTCAGGCCGGACAATCAATCACTGCGACGGTCAATGTCGGCGGACTCGCCGCGAGTTGCCCTGCTTCGGCTTCGTGCACCTCGCAGGTTTCGCCGGATAGGACTATCTCGACGAAGTTTGACGAGTACGGTAACGTCAACTTCAACGACGAAAAAGCGCGTCTCGACAACTTCGCAATTCAATTGCAGAACGCGCCGAACACGCAGGGTTCCATCATCGCCTACGGCGGACGCCGTGGACGCACGGGTGAAGCTCAGGCTCGCGCGGATCGCGCCAAGAACTACCTCGTCAATACGCGTGGCCTCGACGCCGGACGCATTGTGACGGTAGACGGTGGCTTCCGCGAAGACCTTGCGGTTGAACTCTGGCTCGTGCCGCAAGGCGCAACGCCGCCGACCGCCAGCCCGACACTGCAACCGGGCGATGTGCAAACTACGAACGGCCCAGTGCGTCGTCGTGGCACACGTCGCACACGTCGTCGCTAAAACCTGAACCGCTCGCGTCCTTTCTCTGAAAGAGACGCGGCACTTTCCGAACGCGGGCGATGTTTCCTACGAGAAGCATCGCCCGCTTCGCTATATCTTCTAGCGCACTCCCCTCTGCGACAAAGCTACCAACACGTACAACCGCTTTTGTCATGCGGCGCATCTTATTCTCGTTGGAAATCCGTTTATACATAACCGGATAATTATCTAAAGACGCGAAACGTAAACCTGCGTCGTCAAACACCGAAACTCTGAGAATGAAACCGATGCTGATTCAAATCACGAAACGCTTCATCTGGCTTGTGCTTCTTTCGACGTTGATCCTCGCGCCGTTAGCGCATAACAGTTTTATTGCCGCCGCACAGGACGCGACGACTGCTGCTGCGCCCTCAACGGCAACAACAGTACCAAGTGATACATCTGCGGCAACGACAGCGAACGCCACACCGACAGTTACAGATACTGCCGTAACAACAACCGGGACTGCGGCCAAACCGGAACCGCCTGCGCCGTATGTCGCGGATTGGCGCATCACCGGGCCGACGGGCGGCGATGTGCGTGCGCTGGTTGTTGATCCGAACGATCCGCAGCGTTTCTATTTCGGCACGCTTGACGGCCAACTTTACACTTCAACTGACGGCGGGCAGCAATGGAGCCTGCTTTATAATTTCCGGCGTCCGGGACTCTTCGTGGATCACATCCTCGTTGATCCGCGCGATTCAAAAACCATTTACGTTGCGTCGCATCGCCACACGGATGCTGGCGGATTCTTCAAAACAATGGATGGCGGGCTGACCTGGATAGAAGCCGCGCAGTTGAAAACAGAAGCGCTGCATTCGCTCGCGCAGTCCTCGTCGAATCCTGATGTGCTCGTCGTCGGCACTAATCGCAATGTCTTTCGCTCCGCTGATTCGGGCGAGACTTGGACGCAACTTGCGCCATTCGGCACAACTGCCGTCGAATCTCTTGCCATTGATCCGCGCAACCCCGATGTAATTTACGCGGGAACTTGGCACTTACCGTATAAAACATCTGATGGCGGCAAGAGTTGGCGTATCATCAAAACGGGTATCATTGATGATTCGGATTTCTTCGCGATTGACCTTGATCCGCGCAATGCCGATCACATCATCGCTTCCGCGTGCAGCGGTATTTACGAAACGCGCAACGGCGGAAACCTCTGGCGCAAAGTGCAGGGCATACCCAGTCAATCAAGACGCACGCGCGCCATCTTGCAGCACCCAACCATTTCCGGACTCGTCTTCGCGGGCACGACCGAAGGCTTCTGGCGTTCTGCGAGCGGCGGCGCGGATGGCACCTGGATGGTCACGACGCGCAGGGATATAGAGATCAATTCGATCACCGTTAGTCCTAAGAACCCGCACACGATTTACATCGGCACGAATAACTACGGCGTGATGGTTTCAAACGACGACGGCAAAACGTTTGCTCCGACGAATGGCGGCTATAGCGGACGTTTTGCCAATTCGATTGTCGCAGACCGCGAAAAGCCCGGACGCGTCTACGCGACGACGATCAACACTGCAACCGGCGGCGGTTTCTTCTTTGTTAGCAACGACGATGGCGTGACATGGCAGCCTTCGATGCGCAACTGGCCGAAGAACTTAATCGGCTATTCGGTTTTGCAGGATGAAAAGGACGGCAATCTTATTTATCTAGCCACGAACTATGGCGTGTATCGCTCGCTTGATCGTGGCGCATCATGGTCGCCCATCGGCCCGCCGAAATCAGAGCCGCCCGTCAGACGCAGCAGATCAAGACGAGGCCGCGCCGTTGCTTCACGCGGTGGCACACGTAGCGCTCCGCCAACTAATGCTGCTGCGTCGGCGTCGGCTGCCGCCAGCCCGCGCTCAAATACAGCGACAATCAAACGTGCGCAGGAAGCGCTCAACGCAGCGGGTTATAACGTCGGCACGCCGGACGGAGCGGCGGGCACGCGCACTGTCGCGACGATCAGAAAATTTCAGGCAGATAAAAATATTCCTGTTTCCGGCAAGCTGGATAGTGTCACTGTGTCGGCGCTCGGTCTCGGCGATGGTGGCGTGACTTCTCCTTCGATTGGCGGTGTGCCGTCCGTCACGCTCGCCGCGCTCTCCGATTCGGTCAACGCGTTATCTTATGCTTACGATCAGCGCGACAGCCGCACTGGAATATTTGCCGCAACCAACGTCGGGCTTTTCCGCACATATGATCCCGCACAGGGTTGGGAAAAAATTTCTTTCGGCAGCGGCCTTGACACGCGCACGACTTGCATTTCAACAAGCGCGCAGAATCCGAAAACGATCTATGTCGGCACGGCTATTTCCGGCCTGCTCGTTTCGCGCGACGGGGGCGCAACATGGCAGCAAGTCGCGGGCATTCCGTCCAACGCACCCGTCAGTTCCATCAAGCAGGACAACCGGCGTTCTGCTTTCATTTATGTCGGCACGCGACAGACCTTGTATGTCTCGCATGACGGTGGCGAAAAGTGGATGCGGCGCGGCGGCAATTTGCCGATTGGCGATTACACAAGTATTCTCATCAATCCGCAAAACAGCGATGAGATTTTCGTTGGCAGCGCTTTTGAGCAGAATGGTGGCGTTTACCGTTCGGCGGATGCAGGACTGAACTGGGAGCGTATTGATCCACGCGGAGGCCGCTTGCCGAGCCAGCGCATCTGGTCGCTTGCCTTTGATTCCGGTGGTCAAAATAAACTGTTTGTCGGCTCCCACTCGGCAGGCATTTATGTTGCAGAGCGCGGCGCAGGCGCGCAGGCCAGCACCACGAGCCGGTAAGCAAGTCTTCTTGTAACTGAATCCAATTCGAGTTAATTTTACCTGCTCCAACGAAAGCGTGTCGCCTTAATATAGTGCGGCACGCTTTCGTTATGAGCGTTTATCGCCTTGACATACGGTCATTTCGGCGTGTACATTGCCTTTCTATCCGGTTCAATCGAAGCAGGCGGTGATTGATCTGGAATATCAAGCGTTGATCTACGGGCACGACGGAATTTGAAACAATACAGCAACCACCTTTTCCAACTCCAGACGGCTCGCCTCCACCCCCCACGCTTTCTGATTCCATTTCACCGCTGGCGAATTAAAGATTATATTTACACGTGTGGTGCTCAAGCGAAGGCGGCTCACGTGCGGCGCGCGTTTTAGCCGCGAGACCGGACGGACGCAGCGTGAAAAGCTCTTTCAGCACGCCAGCGGTATCGAAAAAGAATCGCACAGGAGTTTGCATGTCCACCGAAGAACCCAAGCCGAACGGCGGCCAGGTCACAACCGATCAACCAACAAGTGACGCGGGCACAGCCTCGTCCACAAACGCAGGTGCTACCGAACAACGTAGTGCCGCCTCACAAACAGCGCCATCAACCGCGACGCCAAACAGCAGTGCCGCTTCTGCTTCGACGGCGACAGCACCGTCTGCCGTATCGAAGATGGCGGATGACGATGACGACGAGCCGCGTGCGGGCGGCGACATGGATTTCGGCGCGATGCTCGATCAATTCGAGCAGGAGCAAGCTGGTTTTCAAGAAGGCGAAGTCGTCAAGGGGCGAGTCATCGGCGTTTCAGAGCGCGGCGTCGTGATTGATTTCGGCTACAAGTCCGAAGGCATCGTCAATCCTGCCGAGTTTACCGAGAACGGCGAGTTGACCGTCAAACGCGGCGATGAAGTTGACGTGCTCATCAAGAGTATGGAGACGAGCGAAGGGTTTCCAATTCTTTCGCGCGCCGATGCTGTTCGCATGAAAGCCTGGGACGATCTGGAGAAAGCCTTCAACGAAGGCACGCCCGTCAAAGGCCGCATTACGGATCGCATCAAAGGCGGTCTGCGCGTTGACATTGACGGCATAGACGCTTTTCTGCCCGGCTCGCAAGTGGACGTGCGCCCGATACGCAACTTGGACAGTTTACGCAATCAGGAAATCGAAGCCAAAGTTATCAAGCTTAATCGCAAGCGCTCCAACGTAGTGCTTTCGCGCAAAGCTGTGCTCGAAGAGCAGAACGAAGGCAAAAAAGGCCAGACGCTCAACAACATCGAAGAAGATATTATTGTCGAAGGCCAGATCAAGAATCTGACGGACTACGGAGCGTTCGTTGACTTGGGCGGCA
>JAABUR0100000377.1_pt1 | contig 99160 bp, 110 predicted proteins | sample 5560091 | NCBI WGS metagenome assembly JAABUR01 (sample SAMN10711879, study PRJNA513375) | rock metagenome | isolation source: Antarctica rocks | place: Antarctica: Victoria Land, University Valley sud | reverse complement strand
TTCCATCAATGGGCAGTTCGTTCAGGAACCCCCATTGACTTGTCTGTTTCCAACCTTTCTCCTTCCATCCGTTGATGTTCCCCTTCGGAAACCAGTCACAAACGTCCAATAAGCCTCCATCGTGCGCCACACATACAAACACATTCTCATCTGCATCGAATTCTTCTAAGCGATCCACGCTCCTTTGTGCGACAGGGGGATCGATATACCAGCCTCCAGGCTCTTGGGTGACTTGATAGAAGGGTTTGGTGCGCGCGTGCTCCGGGTCGCGGTGGCAGGCCGTGAAAATGGAGCAGGGGCAGGGCATGCGAAAACGGTGGGTGTCAAGAGGGGTACCTGAGGGTACTGTTGCAGGAAGGGGCGCGTATGGAGTCGGCCGGAAGGAGCCACCAAAATGGCAGACATCGCCGCCCATAAAGACAAATGTGTTGGGCCCGGTGCGAGCTAAGCCGGAGATATGCCCAACAGCGTGCTGCGTGAATCGATATTTCCGTTAGCAATCACGCATCAATATAGGATTGTGGTGGAGAACCTACACCTGGCACGTCCAGTATGTAAAAGCTGCCATCGCCGAAAAAATCATAGGACGGGTATTGGCCAATTTTGTTGTTGCTGTCGAACTCGATCTCAACTACATTCCGACCCCTGTATGGCGGAGTTAGCAAATCATTCGAATTTCAAACGAGAAATGGCTACAGAATGGAAGAGACAAGTCGAGAACAGAAAGTATAGTATTGGGACTATGGATGAAGATGACTTCGAAATATACTGGAGCGTACTCGAAATCAGACTCAAGCACTGGCGACTCTTTGCCGGCAGGGTAAGCCGGTAGGAAAGCCTTCTTGAAACCTGGTCCTACAATCACGTCGGCAGATTTCGGGAATAAGGAAGGATTTCCGGTATGATCCCAATGCCAGTGACTCCAGACAATGCCATTGACCCTGCTAATGTCGAAGCCGCCATCTTTGAGGATCTCGCTCAGGTCCTTTTTGACGTTCAAGCCGGGAACTCCATTCTTTATCGATGCCGCTGCAACGGGGGAGAGATTCCACCAATCTTTCCTGCACCCAAGATCAAAGAGGATGGTCTTTCCCAGCTTCTTGTGCTCTATGAGGAAGGAAAAGGTGGGCATGTTCATGGTCTCATGGCCCTTCTGAACTGGTTGCACAAAAGCCTTGGCCGGTACCACAATGTCTGTCGTAGTATTAATGATGTGGACCTCGACGCTATTCGACTTGGAGGTGTCGAGATTCAGGGACGGGTGAGACTTGGGCTGGATGTCATCGTCGGCCATCTTTGCTATTGGGCTCCTTCCGCTTTCTTCGAAGGCCAATCAGTTGTTGATAGCGATGAAAGAGAAGACTCGAGTCCCAGAACATAATGTTTATATGACAGAGGAGGGGTATGCGGGGATGGATAGATAGCCTTTGCGGGTTGATGGTACCTTATGTCCGTGGTACCGAAGGCTATTGACGTAGATTGGTAATGGGAAACAGAGAATCTAGACGCGGAAGAAAACAAAGTAGTACATTTCAGAATAGTTCGCTTGTAAGTAGGGTACTGCGAGACAAATGATATGGTGTATTTGTACAATCAGAAAAGCTTTAACGAATGGAAGAGATAAGAGATCAGGACGAAGCCGAACCACTGTATGCAGACACAGTGAGAGCATTTTGCGCCTGTGTTTCGCAACAGTTAGGTATCCGAAAGAGATAAATCATCGATGACATACTATGGCACGCATGGACGATAAATGTGCTTCATAATCTTTGCGAAAAGATGCTGGTTGCCGTTGCCTATTATCAGTAGAGTAAAATACATACGACAGCCTACTTACGTGTGCGAGCCTACAATACTGTAACCTTGCCGCGCTTTCGTCGCGTCCGAACAATCCTGCATGCCTCAGGAGCTATCAATATTGACTTTAGTTTACGTGTAGGAGTATTGCGAAGGAAAGATGTCTAGTGGTCGAAAATACGCTGCACTGCCAGATCTCGTATGTGAGAGATTTCCGTAGCAGACTACGCTTGAATGAGCACTCACTATTTTTAGGATGCTGCCCCGGACATCTACGAGACCCCAGAGCTCACAGATGATACTTGGACTCTCCCAGTGAGTATTTCGGCTCTCAATTGTAGCGGTGTTCTGAATTTGTGGAAAACCTTAGACATCGACTGCCCCCCGCTCAGAGTCCGCCGCCTCATCATACAATGAACCAGGCGAGGATGAAACTACTGGCATAAGCCGGCGGCGACTTGATCCCGACGAAGCTCGAACCCATTTTATATCTCCTGATGCCGATGGAGGAGATTCAAGATTCACGAGTCGAATCTCTGGCAAACGAAAATCCTACCATGCTTCGGGCAGAAGTAAACGAAAGGAGTATGGGGGAACCCAAGAACCGGACGGTTTTAGCGATGATGATGACGAAAGCGTAGAAAGAAAGCTTGCGAGATTATGCAGAGAGGTGACTGAGCTGAAGGATGAATATAAGAGGAGAAAATCCGGCAAGGAAGACGACACAATGCCAACGTCGGAAAAGGAAGAAGCTTCTCTGGATGCCCTGGGTCTAGTGCTGGACGATATCCACATCTCTGATGGCGACTCTAGTAATGGCGCAGCAAGCCGATTAGCGAGAAAGCTTGCCACGGCTTCAGGGACGTATGAATCACACAATTCTACAATCGAAGCTGTCCGGCAACCCCAGGAAAAGCCCGCTTATACAATAACTTACGCTCCAAAGTATCAACAGAACAATACACTTGCCAAAGTAGCAGACTTTGATGCTCGCCTGGCCATGCTGGAGACAGTATTAGGAGTCGAAGCTATCCCGCTAGCTTCCCAGGAACTGTCACCCGCCAAAGCCGTGATCCCAACCCTGGATACTCTGGACAAGCAGATGTCTTCACTGTCATCCTCTACAGAACTCTCCTTAGATTCAGTCAGCCGCAGAGTAAGGCAGCTGACACAGGATGCAGAGAAACTAGACGAAGCTCGCAAGTCTGCTAAGGCTGCCCAAGATGAATTAATGGAGTTCATTCCCCAAACAGATAGAACCTCCCTTGGTACGGCGGGAGAGGCGATGAGTGATAAGATTATCGACCACTTCGAGCAAAGCTCCAAAATCAATGCGCTCTATGGAACACTTGCTACAATTGAATCCCTCACTCCCTTGCTGCCGTCTCTCCTGGACCGGCTTAGGTCCCTTCGCTACATTCATGCTGACGCGGCGACCGCCAGTCAGAGCCTAGCGAGGGTAGAAGCCCATCAAGAGGCTATGGTAGAAGAGATTAAGGGCTGGAAAGAAGGGTTAGAAAAGGTCGAGAAGGCAATGGAGCATGGGGAGCAAACGACGACTGGAAATACGAAGATGGTAGAAGGGTGGGTGAAGGAGCTTGAGGACCGAATGCAAATTGTGGGCTAGAGCAAGAGGACTCTCTCAGAAGTAGCCATTCTACGAGCGGGCGAAGGGTAGTAGTCGGCTTGTGACAAGATACCCTACAGATCGGACATACTGCTAGTTGATGAACGTATTCAATGGTTGATATTCAAGCGCTGCCCTGCCCTGCCCACGGTTGCTCCGTCGTCATTTGACACATTGCCGGCAATTCCAGGGCCCACGGAGAAAACTGATCCCACAACGCGCTCAGCACCCAGGGACCACGAAAAGACTGTATGACAGCAACCTACATATCTCTAGAAATTCCAAGCCTCCATGTTTTCATTCGATCGGATACTTCCTCTGATGGCCTTCCTTTATCGCTTCCAAGCAGGCACCGAAACTATTCTGGGAAGTTTTTAAAACCTGTGTGACGTTTTCACGCAGCGATAACCTTGTCTTTGTTTCTTGCACATTACTTTGAAATCTCCTTTTCTACACCGAATTTGCTCGATTTAAATCATTTGCGCATCTATGTAACATAGAGTCAACCGACTTGTGCTCGATCTCTCCTCTCTCGCATAACCGCATAGAAAAACATTCCAGTCCACCCTCACTCACCCTTCCAAGCCCAGAAACTACAGACATTCCCACACACACACACACACACACACAAAATCAACGCAAAATGATTAACAAATATGTCCAGCCTTTTACCTCAACCATCAGCTACATATGTATGTACGCCAGATCCATCCGACCCTATAACCCTGGGGGGGGGGGACAAAGCTTTTCGATTCTCGTCTGGGACGAAAGCAGGCTGTACGAAGACTACTACAACACGTATGGAAACTTCGGTGATCTACTATTCTCCCTCGAAGATACTATTAGGCTTGGGCTTTGCCTGCCGTTTTTGGGGGTGGGGGGGGGGTTTCGTCATCCATTTCTGCCTTTTTGTTGTTTTTTTGGGTCGTGAAGTACGTCTTTCTACAGTAGCTTGCATGAGGATGTGGTCGAGAGTGTGCATGGGCATGATTAGCATGTAGCACTTTTGGGAAGGGGTTTAAGAGGGGGGGGTGGGATATAGAGTAGGATAGAGAGAGGGGGGAGTGGTGGAAGTGATGCAGAGAGGAGCGATTTTCAGGCTCTAGTGTAGGACGTGTGAGAGACAGAAGGTAATGTAGAGTACGTTACACGTCTGACTATGCATCTGAAAATATCGTATCCCATCACACATGGCGCCATATCTTCTACGACATCACCCGAAATGCCACAATATCACCAATACCAATACCGTATCCCTCAGCAGAAATAGCCAAACATCTACCGTTCAACGTCAATCGGAACCCTTGTAATCATACACGAGCCTGGCCTGCTTCCACTGATCTTTGTCCTTGGTCGAACGCACTATGATATGCCGGCAATGATACCTCTTCCCATCGAAGAGCTCGAACCCCCATATCTAGAAGGCACTTATCAGCCAAGTCCTCTAACCCAAAACCCATCCCGCTCTCACTTCTCCTCGAACCCCCAAAAAGGAAAAGAGAACCCACCTGCTCAGCCGTCCACTTATTCTCCTCACTCTCCACCCAACTCTGCATGTGCTCCCCCTCCAAATCATCCCACCCCTTCTTCAAAAACTCATCTCCCTCCAAATCCCCCAGCTTCACCCACCGACTCCGGCCCCGCACTTTCCCGAAAATGGCGTCGGAATGGTCGCCGAATTCCCAGTTGAGGGTGCGCAGTTCTTCGGTCTTGGAGATGCCGCCCGTGGCGACTTGTTGGATGTCGATGTGGGTGAAGCCGCGTTCTTCGTATTGGGAGATGGTGAGGGTGGCGGTGGCGAGGCGAATGGCTTTGCGGAGGAACCAGCCGATGTTTTGCTATGAGGGCAGGGCAGGGGGGGGTTAGTGAGGGGGTTTGGAAAGGGGGGGGTGAGGACCTTTGGGAAACTTGGGATGGAGAAGGGAGAAGGGAGAATGTACGATTTGGAGGATTGCGTCAACGTCGTCCGAGAGCGTTTTGTTCTGGAACATCTGTCAGGGTGGGGAAGGTCGCGATGCGAGGCTTTACGGTACCATAACCCATACTCCATTGAGGTCTTTGATCGTTTTCTCGGGGGGCGCTGCCATTGTGGCTAGAGTACTGTATGATCAATCGGATGTTGTTGTTGTTGTTGTTGTTGTTGTTGTTGTTGTTGTTGGTAGTGATTTCCGGCTATTTGTGTCTGCAATGGGAGATTTCTGATTTTCGGAGTGAGGCCTTCTTATAGGCGAAGCTGATGGAATAAGAATAAGGCCTCTTCGCTCGGTGAATAAGTGGCAGCCTCATGCATGAGCGGGGGGGAGGGCATCATTCATTGTCAGGGGGGGTAAGGGTAAGCGTCAAACACGCTATACGATAACTTCCCGCTCCCTTATCTTATCGAGCCTCGGTCCGAGATCTACTCGGTAAGGTAGGGCTGGACCCTGTGGCACGTGCTTGACACCTTTCCATCCACGGGTCGACCTTCCAACTTGTCGTACCCAACGGTCATCATGACTCAAACTACTCCTTGCGACGTTCGCTCGGACAGTCAGCATATCACGTGTTCAGCTTCACATATTCATTCCCTTATTTGAAGAGTACATCTTACATCTTTGCTCATCTATATGTTGCTTCACTACCTACCACGCATTCGTGGATGCTCCACAGAATCCAGCCATAATTCAATCCGTGGGTCGTCATCGGGTTCCCAGCTGCTCATGCGCCCGCATTGTTCGAAAGCGACAAGCTCTCGAGTGTCCCGGTTCCAAACCACCTCCCTAATTCCTTCCGTCCACTTTGTCTTCCCCACAGTGGCCCAATCATTTTCGAATTGTGCTTTTTCTCTTTTCAGCTTGCTAATTTCCTTGGTCATCCTCGATTGCATATCCTGAATATCCGGCTTTATTGCGGCATAGGTAAGGCCATGGGATTTTGCCTCCTTGACAACCTGTGTTTGTTCCAGGGCATAGCGATCGCGGATACTGTTCTCGAGACAGACTGGGCAGTCCGGTCGATTTTCAAGGCAATACTCATCGGCGACCCTCGGGGAAGCCCTAGTCTCTGCAAGACATCTACCTGGTTTCCCGAACCTGAAACCGGCTTCGCAGGGGTTGAGAGGGTAATATTGGTGTACGTGGCCGCAATCATAGTACATTACCAAACATAGCCGACACATTATGTTGATGGGGAGAGACTATAGTGAAGCTTCTGAAGAATGACTAGTCTAATGGTTGGTCCGAAGAAGGGGCGGTTGTCTGTTGGATAGGTGGGTAACGATGTGCAAACCTCGAGGGCAACCCTCTTCTTTTCATATGTACATTGGGGCATATCACTTCTTCTCTTTCAACCTTTTCTTTGTTTTAACAATGGCATTGTCACCATGTGTGATTGTGCTAGAGCATATGCAGTGTTGTGTTCTGCAGGAAAGTTTCACCAGTCATCCATGATCATTTATGTGCACCTTATGGCCGACTCATGCACTGTAAACAGTCTCCATATTAATTATCTAACCGAATAGAAGCAATGCGTTTTCCAAGAGCGTTCAATCCCACTGAATCTTCGCTCGCGCAATCATAAGCGTTCTCAAATCGGGAATTGACTTGCAATGCTCTGACCTCTTCGCTGCGGTTAAGTCTCAGTTCCATGACCACATTGTTCATCTCCTTATACGACAGGCCCAGTTGCTCTGCATCTCTAATGATTTCTGATTCTTGCCTTGCATAGTATTTCCGGATTTCCTGTATCATCTCCGATAGATAGATTTTGCGGCTGCCAAGCTTGATACAGTTGATGCAGTACGGGTGATCGAAGAGAGGTATGGTGTTGCCAATATCAGAAGAGGCCGTGGGCTCTGCGAGACACTTGTTGAAAGCGTACGAGAAGCCAGCTTCGCACTGATTGACGGGTTCGTAACGATAAAAGTGCCCGCACTTCGAATGTCTTAATATGAATAGCCGGCACATGGCGTAGGCTCGAGCGGTATGGTTGACAGTGATTAGTGGCTTGGTTGATGCAGACAGTCTTTTTTGAAAAAATTTCGAAAAGTTAGATCGACTGTTCGAATGTTATGATCTTCCGATTTCTAGGTCAAACAAGAAGAGAACTATTTCTTTATTGTATATTTTCCTTTGATGGGCACAATGGTATTGTTAACGTTGTTGAACGTGCTAAACCAGTCCTTGTCTTTGTTGTTGCTTCTGATGGCTGGGATCTATACCGCAATATCCTTCTTCGACTTCTGAACATTTCAAGCACAATGAAATTGTCTTTCACACTTGTTCAGGTCTAGCCTCTGAATTTGGGTATTGGGACTATGGATTTCTACAATTCCATTTCACTTATATCATCTCCATCCCCGTTCTAATTACCCTACTCTACTATCACGGGCTCCTAATCTCACATGCGTCTGTCTGTCTTTCGATTTGCTCAACATCTTGTAGTGTCATTCTTGATCCACTACTCGCTCTTACTTCCTGCTTCAGCTTCCATTCTAGACTGTTCCAATACCGAGATCTTGACATTATGACATGGCCTAGCGTGTCTAATTCTGGTGGAACGAATACAGGGTCGCCTGAGTATACTCGGGAATCAGTGAACCCATGGACTCAAGTAAATCATAACGTGGATTACGCACTGCGGATGGCAAACCCAACCCGCCTATGGACGGACCAGAAAGCCAGCAACAAGAACCTCCCAACACTACAACGAAGCATATCGAAAGGAACGCATGGAGCTGTTTGCCCAAGTGGTTGTATGCCTGAGATGCTGATGCCTGGAGAAATCCTACACTACATCCCCAACGCCGCCAGCAAGATCCCAGGCTACGAAGCTCTGGATTCCCATTACGTCCTCGTACTGGACGATTTATACAAGAATGACTCATACCGCTATAACAGCGACTGGTGCGCCTGCCTTGTAATATCCAGCCACCCCCCACCTGAACTCCACCACCACCCTCTTCGACCACGGACAGAACCGTGCCACAATCCGGAAAGCGCAACACACTTGAGCACCACGCTGTGCGACCGCTTCCACGCTCTGAACTGCCCGCACATGCCTTACTGCACGCACGTCACGATGAATTCGAAATACGACCGCAAGTTCTGGCGCGCGTGGCACTGGTTCGCCGACACGCAGATCTCCCTCGAAGCGCCGAAAATGGTGCACAGAAGCAGCCTGCATGTTCTTCGTCCCATGACTCCGAGTTTGGCAGTGCAGATGAGTGCTGACTCGCTGGAAACAGTGTATAGAACGATCACGGCGCACATGGCTTTGCAAGGGACTAATGCGTTTACGATCAACGACGCGACGGATAATGCCCTTGCTAGGAATGCCAATTTCACTTGGCCAGATCTGCTGGCCAGATGACCTTGGGTAGGTCTTTGAGGGGATAGCTTGCTTGGCTATTCCTGGATTTGGATTTTTGGCTGGTTCGAATATATACCCCCCGGAAAAAGTTTTTGGAATATTCTTCTCAACGCTATTACTATATCTCAAAGCTTTGCTTGTTGAATTCCTGAAGTCCTTGTACAATGTATCAGAATAGTAGCCCATTTGCTCTTTTCCCACACGTCGGAATGCATGGACCGAGTCTGTAGATGTTTGAATAAGGTCAATTAGGCAAACTGCGTAAGTAATCACAACCTTCCTCTCAGCCTGTGATATAACACCAAATACTGCTTACAATCTTTCCTACTTTTACGTTTCTCCATGCAATAACGACCTCTTCGTAGTGCCTTCTTATCTCATCCGTCTCCTCCCGATACAGTTCGTCAAAAGATCCACAATCCCCCAGACCCTCCCGTCCCTTGTATTCAAGATAGGAAGAACACACATTCATCCGATCTACTCCTTCCACAACTGCAAAGCGCCCCTACACTGCAAATCCCTCTAAAGCCCTCCATGGTAATTGCCTCGCCATTCCAGTTTGCTTTTCCAGCCCCTATGTCATCCCTCTCTGGAAAAGAAAAAAGAGAAAAAAAAGGCTACAATTAGACTTACGAAAGGACTTGGATTTGGCGGAGCAAACATCCTGCCTGGGCCTGGCATCTACCACGCATATTATTTTCGCTTTCGAAAGGATACTCTGACCCATCACTGTCGGGAGAAGAAGGATTGCTGGCAGAACATGATTCTACCTGTAAGGGAATAGTGGGTTAGGCTTGAACGATAGCGCCAAATCGCCGAAGCGAAGTCAGAGTTTTTTGCACTGATGCGTGTCAGACCACTTTCTGAATATATATAAAGCATGTAGTCATATCGCTATGTGGCTGTGTCGCATGATACTACTAGTCACAGTGATTTTATTCATAGCTTGGCTATGATAAAGGGATCTCGAAATGGCGACCTTCATCTTCGATAGATTGATTTTTGTTTTCGGTACTTCATCACTTCAAGGGCGTCTTCGACTTCATCTGAGATCTAACATACTCTTTTGATGAAGTCATGTCACTTTAAAAACCTCATTCGTTGAATATCAGTCTCGATATTATACTGGTATTGCTGCCGTTGCTTTCAAGTTAAATCCTCAGTCATCGGGCAGAGCATTTGACGTGACCTGATTCTGTATACCCAGGACTGCGGAGGATCCCATCTTCAGAACAGCCCGAGAGGTCTCTCTACATGCTTGCTTAGGCTATTCGGCATGTCGATAGTTTGACCAATTGAGGCTCGTTCCCGAGTAACTTACCAAGCGTCGTTACAAACCTCCACTAGACCCACTCCCTTGAGGCATGTTTAGAAACAATGATGCTCACTTCTTTTAAGAGCTCCTCCAGGTGTCTTTGCATGCTATGTATGTTCCATCGCTCTCATATGAACCGAGGTCCAAAACACCTACCTTCTTAGACCGGCACACGAACCTGTACCTGAAGGAAAAGGGTTCTACTTGCTCTCTGAGAAAACAACGGTTTCCCTCTTCTTCTGTCTTCTGTTCGTGATGGCGAGGGAAAGAAACAGACCAAGCGCGGTACGATGTCACTGCGCCGCTCCGCCCTATCGTCCCGCGACGCGGGTGATCAACGCGCGCGAGTAATTAGCAACGCAGTTGCTTCTACTGACTGATTTTGACCCCTTTTGCGAAAACCTTAATTCGATTCTTTGTAAAACGGTTGGCTCTTTTTCCAAGGTCACGGAAGCTACCGTGAAGCTAAACCTGTTACAGTTAGAGATCACGGAAGCTAAACCTATTACAGTTAGAGATCGATTTTCAATGAAGTTCGGCTCACCTACTCGCTCACCTACTCGTTCATCTACTCGTTCATCTACTCGCTCACCTACTCGCCCATCTACTCGCTCACCTACTCGCTCACCTACTCGTTCATCTACTCGCTCACCTACTCGCCCATCTACTCGCTCACCTACTCGTTCACCTACTCGCCCATCTACTCGCTCACCTACTCGCTCATCTACTCGCTCACCTACTCGCTCACCTACTCGCCCATCTACTCGCTCACCTACTCGCCCTACCAATCTCTCTACCAAACGCCCTACCAAATTCCCTACCAAACGCCCTACCGAATTCCCTGCCAAATTCCCTACCAAACGCCCTGCCAAATTCCCTACCAAACGCCCTACCAAACTCCCTACCAAACTCCCTACCAAACGCTCTACCAAACTCCCTACCAAACGCTCTATCAAACTTCCTACCAAACGCTCTATCAAACGCGTCGATCGAACGCATAAAACACGTCAAATAGTGCTTCAAACAATGCTTTCTACATGGCTTGAGAACAGTACTGTTACCCCTGTGGTTAGTAATCTTCGCTTTCAGCCGAAGGTCGACGCTAGGAAATTCAGAGGATTCAGAGTATTTACTTCTTCTCACTTCTTTCTTCCTTCGTAGAACAGTTTCTACTTTCTATTTCGTACGAAATAATGCTAACTGACTCAATAGAACGCACTCTTCATGACTCGATATCGAACTTCCTACTGATCTTTCTGCTGAGCTTTCTACTGAGCTTTCTACTGAGCTTTCTACTGAGCTTTCTACTGAGCTTTCGATCGAGCTTTCTACTGATCTTTCGATCGAGCTTTCTACTGATCTTTCTACTGACCTTCCGACCGACCTTCCGACTGACCATCCTACTGACCACTCTACTCACCACTCTACTCGTCATTCTACTCGCCATTCTACTCGTCATTCTACTCGTCATCCTACTCACCACTCTACTCGCCACTCTACATGCTCATCATCTACTCGCTCACCTACTCGCTATCTACTCGCTCACTCAAATTCCCTACCAAACGCCCTATCAAACTCTCTATCAAACGCTCTATCAAACTCTCTACCAAACGCCCTATCAAACTCTCTATCAAACGCTCTACCAAACTTCCTATCAAACGCTCTATCAAATTCCCTACCAAACTCACTACCAAATTCCCTATCAGACTTTCAATCAAACGCTCTATCGAACTTTCTACCAAATTCCCTACCGAACTCTCTATCAAACGCTCTATCAAACTCTCCATCAAACTGAGCTTTCTACTGAGCTTTCTACTGAGCTATCGACTGAGCTACCGACTGAGCTTTCTACTGAGCTTTCTACTGACCTTCCTACTGACCTTTCTACTGAGCTATCGACTGAGCTACCGACTGAGCTTTCTACTGAGCTTTCTACTGAGCTATCTACTAATCTTTCTACTGACCTTTCTACTGACCTTCCTACTGACCTTTCGATCGAGCTTTCTACTGACCTATCTACTGACCTATCTACCGACCTTCCGACTGACCATCCTACTGACCACTCTACTGACCACCCTACTCGCCACCCTACTCACCACCCTACTCACCATTCTACTCACCATTCTACTCACCATTCAAGGATCAAATTTGTTCCCTATCGAGCACCAAATATGACTCTATCGAACAGCCTTCATGATTTCTACATGACTCCCTACATGACTCCCTACCAAGCTTCGAATTGCTTCGCAATCAAGAATCAAATTTGATTTCTACCGAGCATCAAATATGAGCCCTACCGTACATCCTACGTGACTCTCTATCGAACATTCTACATGGCTCTCTACCGAACATTCTACATGACTCTCTACCGAACATCCTACATGGCTCCCTATCGAACAGCCTCCATGATTCCTTTCATGACTTCCTTCATGACTCCCTACCTCATTAGTTTACCCATTAACTTCCCCATTAACTTCCCCGTTGACTTCCCCATTGACTTTCCCAGCGCATATATTAAATTGTGTAAATAGCTATTATTTAGTTAGTCAAATTAATTAGTAATTAACATATTATACGATCGCAATAACCAATAAGTTCTGAGTCAGCAATAGCTGAAAACTGCGTTGCTTTCCATTGGTAACAGACTTGCTCGGGCAGCCAACGAACCTAGTTTGAGGGTCTGGTTAGCTGTGGGCGAGGCTGCCTGATTATGGAGTACCTGATACTGTACTTGCTTGTGAGAACCCAGAAAACTACCTTTCTCTTCGCATGTCTACCTTGAAACCATCTTCGCGTCCTTTTCATGACTCACGATATCATGGTTCTTCCTGCTCTCCACTGCTTCCCCCCTCCCGCGAAATGGTTGCTCTCAGGCGACTGCAAATCCTTCTATGCGTTTACAGCTACATACCCTCACTAGGTCCAAGAAACTACGCGAACATTTTACGAATTCTCGATGCCGCTCTACAAGATCTTCTTACTCCTTAATCAGCCACCTGGAGGGTGTCATCTAACAATAGTGTTGATGAGTAAACTTCGGGACCAGACCAAAAGGGCTGGCTACCTAGTGCCTACTGCCTGCAGTGCTGCATAGGTGAAGGCCCGAATCCAGTGCGCCTCGGATCTTAGAAAAGGGTTAATACGACTATTTTCCGCACCTGGTTGGCTTTTCGAAAGTTCAGCTGTGTGTCGAAGAAGCGGGAAGTCTTTAACTGGGGCCAAGGTTATTGGTTTTCATTGACAGATTCGGAATGTAGCTTCTTTGCTGCCTCGGGCCGTCTTTGCTAGCGACGGATTGGCGAAGACAACAATTGTCCACTCCGGCCGATATCATTGATATCTCGCTACTGTGCCGTAATTCGTAAAGTCTGCGAATCGAGCTAAGAATGGTATGCTCCGTTCATAGGTAAGAAGATCTTGGAATGGCAAGGCAGGTCGCAGGCAGCTGAAACAACAGAAGCCTCATGTTCAGCGCCTTCTGCGGCACAGCTGCATGTGACCTTCCCAAAGCAGCAGAAGGATGCGTTCCCTGGACTCTGATGGGCCAGAAGTCGTCCCACAATCTGCGGATTGAGGTTGGGGGCAAGGCTGTGCACAATGCATACTCCGTTGATCGAATAAGTTCATCGATCCACCGATCGAGTCAAAGTTTCTTTACTACCTATGGTATTGGGTATTATAACAGAGAAAGCAGAACGACATATTCCGAGGTCAGAAAGCATTCTGCTACTGCGGACGAGGCGAGGGCTGCAATAGGCTCACTCAAGACGCCAATGTTTTTATGAACGCACAACGCCCGTTGAGCATTGATTCAAATCACACCAACTTGGGAACACCCCCCGCCCAAAGCGCTGCCCGCTTCTTTGACGATCAGCTTGAACAAGGAGAGACGCGGCGGTTTTGTTGTAAAATCCACGAAGAAGTGGGTATTTCATCTCTTTACGAATTGAAAACGTCATGATTTGCTGTTCAGTACAACGGCTGAGCAATACCCAGTACCTTTGCGCATCATCTTCCAGTGACAGTCAAATGGCCAATGCCACTGATCCTCCGATACCGTACGGTAATCAGGCGAACGGCGACACAGAGCAAGAAAGCTCAAAGAATCACGAAGTCGTGCGATCGTTCCGACCCACCACCGAGGAAAGAATGGAACCCCATACTTTGTTGACAGCGAGAGCCTCGACTCGAGATCTGAAAGAAAGCGATGAACCTACAAGCGTCGGCCCAGCACACGAAGGGAAAATGGTAAGAATCGAGGGGGGTTCCCTTAGCGAATCAGCCGACGCTGCTCTCCATCTCAAAATACCCTGCAACCATGGCAGTGGGCCAAGTACGACTCATGACCAACGTACCCATACTGAGAAGACCTTTCATGCGAGGAAGATGGTCTGCGACCCGAGCAAAGAGTCGCTTGATGGGATCTCTGCTCCATCGCAAATACCCATTCCATTGGTAACCTTTGGAGTCCAAAACGACGGCTCTCCTTTTTTGGCTGTGAGTGCGGACTGGTTCTCCCATGAGAAGCGTGCTATGAGTAGCCACCGTGAGCATTCAATCAGTGCGGAGCATAAGTCAACGCTCAATACTTTGATCATCAAAAGGGAACGACAAAAACTTATTGGTGTTGTAAATATACCACGGCTTGTAGTACCAGGGATCGCAGACGATGCCATTAACCTGAGGAACGACACAGAAGTCCGGAATGTTAACATTGTCTTGGACCTCAAACACGACTCGAAAAAGGAAAAGTCTTCAAGAACTACAAGTCTGCGGCCTGGCCCCTACAGGCATGATGCAATAGGCGGTCAAGCCGAACTTGCCCAGATGAGCACAGCAGCCAAAGATCCGTCTTCTCTGAATTTTGAAAGTCTCGCAAAAAAGCTTGATATTGACCTTACTGTGGTCAAGCCTACATGCGTTGGATTGACCCGAAAAGGATCTAGGTGCAAGTGCAGCATATCAAAGTCGAATTGGAAAAACGTCCATACAATTCTATATCGTCTTGTTGGCTTTGATCCTTGTTACGATGCAGGGATATATGCAAAGAAACTCAAGCTGTTAGCCTGTCTCATACTTTGCCAGCGTAATCACCAAGACCAAGCAATAGATCTGGCGGAAGCCTGGGAAAGCTTGCTTTCTGGTTCTGTTCAGGGTATCAATGAACCGAAATTACCCGATAGGGATCTCCGATCTCACACTTCGACAGTTGAAGTGAAACAGGAACTTAAGGTGAAACAGATCTCAGGAACCGTAGATGATTTGGAGCTCTCAACGAACCGCCCGGTGGACATCGAATTTAGTCCTCAGAGGAATCGCGGGATAAAGACAATTATTCGAAGTCTTGTGCCATATGACGCAAAGATCAAGAACAAGATCGATACAGTGAGTTTGATTAAAGGCGTCATAATGAAAGATCTCTCGCCACGGGACATAGCTAAAGATGGGTTCATTTACATATACTGGTTCCCAGTGAATTTTGGGCATATAAAGATAGGCGTCACAACGCGCAGTATAGAGGTTCGCCTTCGGGAGTGGAAAAAGCAATGCGGTCACGAGCCAGAACTAGTGTATCCCAAATCACCAGAGGTCAGGCAGCGAATACCTCATGTCTTTCGGGTTGAAGCAATAGTTCAGGCGGAGCTTCGGGAATTTCGGAGGAAGGAATTGAAGTGCAAAACCTGCCATCGAGCCCACAAAGAGTGGTTTGAGAAATCAACACCAGCTGCCATCACGGCTGTCAAGAGGTGGTCAGCGTGGATGCGGACAGAGCCTTACGAACCGAGCGGGCGACTCAAGGACGAACACAAGCAGGATCTTCGAAATCTCCGTATGATTGTGCCGGATGCTGAAGCTCGCAGTCCATCTCCACGTCCAAGGCAAAGGATCAGACAGCCTCGTTCGGACAGGATTGACTCTCGTCTCCGTTCCTACTCTGAGCAGCCCAGGCGCCGTAGTTCACGACTTCGGACGAGAGGAGAAGCTGAGCTTAGTGGGAAGTGATAATACCAGCAAAGCGAACAATCGACGGTCTGCCTGGTCATGGCTAGCTAAATTAAGATGGAAATGACAAAACCCGGAAGAGGCATATCCAAGATTGAGCGCTATACCTGAACCACACCAGCGTGACGGAGAAGGCTATATAAAAACGAAACTGATGATTGCGAGTCTGAAAGCGTGGGATGAAAGGTGGGAAAGTATCGTTCCAAGTAGCCTGTCAATTATGGAATTCAGCATCGTTTTTTCCAAATACACCGCAATCTGCACTGCGTTTTCTGCCTTCGCACATGTCGTAAATTTCATTCCTCATGGATTCTTATCACTGTCAACTATACTACACACTTAGAGCATGACGAGAGCTCTCAACTGCCAACCTCCTTGTCAATGCCACGATTTTCTTATACAATTCTCGATTTCACGATTTCCAGAAATATCTCTACATTACTTTAGTCCTTCGGTTCAGATGAAACAATATACACAATGTACCACATATACATATCTCTGAACCACCACACACAACCCAAACACCCCTTTTCAACCCTGATCTCTGCCTCACCCACCCTCCTCCAACCAGCGCAAAATTCGCATACCTCATCATCACCAAATCGCCCGCCACAGCTCTCCCACCATCGACTAATCCCCCCCCCCTGCCCCCCCGGCGGGACTAACCGCTCCAACTCACCGTTCTCCGCCTATCACCGTACTTCCACAGCGTCCGCCAGCGTAGCCATGCTCTCGCAATTATCGGATTCGGTTCCCTTGACCCCATGCATGCCTCTCCCGCCTGCTCTATTGGCTGGCCCGTTGGAAAATTACCGCTTCAGAGGTGGTAATAGCATCTATCAACCTCAGCCCCAGGTTATGACCCCTACTGCCTGCCCGCCCCCAGCACCTGCCCTAGCAACCCCTCCAACCACCCCCTCCCCTTACCCTTACCCACGCCCTCTTCCCTCGCCGCCCCACCAGCCTGACCCATGAAGAATTGCTTCAACGGCTCTACGCTATCCACAGCCCTCAACCCCAAACCTCTCAGCCCAACCACCGGCCCCGACCTCACAGAATAAAGCCAATGCAACTTATCCACCACCCCCAGCATGCGATTGTTACTAACCCACCTCTCCGCATTATACCGCTCGAGACTTAACCCAGTGCCTATATCCGCGCCGTGCGTGGCCGCGTACTCGATGGTTTGGCTTAGGCTTTCGACGTCCCCAAGACCCATGTTGAGGCCTTGGCCGGCGAGAGGGTGGATGGTGTGGGCGGCGTCGCCGATGAGGGCGATACGCTCGCTGGTGTAGGTGTCTGCGTGGCGCATTCGTAGGGGGAAGGAGGCTATAGAGCCTTCTTGGACGCTTGTGACGCGCCGCGGAATTTCTCGTTCTGAATCTTTGGCGCCTGTCACGCTTTGGCGCCATTCGAGTTCACTGACTTGTCCGCTTTGCATGGTGGACATGTAGTCTATGTCGACAATCTCGAGGCGGAACGCTGCATTGATCATAGCTGCAAGGTCCTCTCCGTTCAGCTGCTTGAGCTGTGCTGCCTGCTGCGGTGTCGTGCTCCACACCAGCGTCGCACACCCGTCCGGCAGCGCCAGTAGGGCTATTGGCCCATTGGGCAGAAAGCGCTGATAAGCGATTGCTTTATCTGTCATTCTGCTCTCGAGTTTCTCAGGTGCGAGTTTTACAGTAGCGACAACACCGTGACGATTGTAGTCCCAGCCTCGAGAAGGTATGCCTGCAAAAGTGCGGACAGGGGAGCTTAGACCGTCGGCGCCGACGAGGAGGCGGGCGGCTAGGGTGTGTGAGTTGGATAAGGTGAGGTGGGGGTAGGAGGAGAGGTTGACTTCCGAAGGAGAGGGTGAGGGGGATGGGGGTGCCCCGAGGGTGATTGAGGAGACAGAAGTTTTATCGAAGACGGAGATTGGAGGTAACTCGTCCAACCGTCGAAGCAACCCACGCGTAAGATTTGGGTTCTCGGTCATGGTGGCAATAGGACCCCCGGGGGAAGGAGACGAGAAGGAAATACGAGAATTAGCGGAGAGGCCGTCCGAAACTTGCATGTGGTGGTAGGGTTCGGTGCGGGATTGGTCAATGTAGGGCCATGCGCCAATCTTGGAAAGGAAGGAGAGGGAGGAAGGGGTTAGGGAGGAGGCGCGGTTGGAGAAGTGGTTTGGGGGAGGAGACCAGTTGAGGGAGGGGGGGAGGGGTTGAGATTCGACAAGGGCCAGGCGGAGATAAGAAGTTTTGGGAGAGGCTCCTGGAACGACGGTCAGATTCCCTCCTTGTGTGATTGGAGAGGTGAGGTCCAAATACGTAGTGCTGTCAAAAGACTCAATCCAGCTGGTCCACCACCTACACAAACGACATCATAGATGTCTGGTGTCGAGTCTGCTGTAGTATATGTTCTCGCCTTCAACCTCAATGATCTTATACATGAAGGGCACACGTATGGTGTCAGCGCCGCTGTAATTCTCCGAGACCGCATGACGGATATGTACAACGGTGAACTGGGGAGAGATTTGCGGTAGGATCAAATGTGGCTCTAAGATCTAGGAAGCACTTCTTTGACCGTTGGGGACCAACACCTTGTGCCCATACCATACGCAATCTGCGCTTCCCTTGTAATGTTGTTCACCGTGTTTGTCATCCATGAACAACGACTTTGCGGCTCGGCGGGTGATCGACAACTACTGGTAGCCCCGAAACCCAGAACAGGGTCAGGTCTCACATGACACTAGGTTGAAGCAATGGGGCTAGGTACCTTTACGATTGTTCATGATTTAGGGTTAGGGTTATATGCATCAAGTGTCGAACAAGGTAGGTAACTCCTGAAACGACAAACCTTTCTCGCAACTTGATCACTGGTCATGCTCTGTTCTGACCTCTTTTGGCCATTTGATCTACCTTGGTCCTACCCCTTTTCCGATTTTCGGGCAATAGTTCCACCATTGTGCCTTGGAACTCGGTCTTGAGAATCGGACATCAAAGTTAGGGTTGGGTCGAACGACCTGCATTCTGTAGGATCAGTAAAGGATCACGCAAGGCATAATCTACATTGGTCGGCTCATCCACCAGGATCCCCTTGTGGAAACGAGACTACGAGCAGATCATGAGTCTCAGCATGGCGATGGCTTTTGAGGGCATTATTCGTTACCTCAAGCACAAAGCTTTCCGGAATTATAGACAAGTAACATTCAGGTAGGCCCGGGGTTTCCATCCTGTCATAAGAGGGCTGTGCATCAAGATCAAGGGCGTATCATAATGATGAATGTAACACTAATCTGGTATCAACGACTCGGGCAGAATAAGGCTTAGGGGGCATGCGTAACCATCCCTTTAAAGCCTGGCTGCTGAATGAGAACGGAAAGTGGCAAAAGGACAGACAGTGGCTCATCCCCCACCCGATTTGGCTCTCATTGCACTCTCCGCAGCAGCTTTTTCAACCCTCTCTCGCTCTGCTTTTCCTTTCTCTTCTCGTACCTTTGCCAGAACAACTTCTCGGAAAATAGCACCTTTGGCGACATTTGTCAGACTCTTTTTTTTCGGCTGGTTGCTTGTTGCTAGACCATGATCGGTACTTCTGGCTGCCAACGCCTGACCTGCCGCTTCGCCAGCATCGGCGGGTATGTCTACTGGAGCTATACCACCATCCTCGTCCTCCTCCTGCATCTTGAGCGACTCGATGCGATTTGCAAGCTTGATGATCTCGATGCCGCGCCTTAGTCGTGCTTTCGCCATGTAAGCTCGGAATTCTGGTAGTAGGTTGAAATCTGTTGCTGTCTTTCCACTTATCCAAACGTCGTCCAGTGCTTCTTCACTAGTGAGTCTTTCGTTGGGATCCGGTCGCAGGAGGGCTGTGATGAATCTTTTAGCGTCTTCGCTAACATCCTTCCAGTAGCGCCCATGGAATACGACATGGCCACTTTTGCACTCATCGATTAGGTCCGCAACATTCTCACTACGGAACGGAGAATAGCCGCATAGAAGCGTGTATGTGATGACACCCAAGGACCACATGTCGACCGGCTTGCCATGGCCTTGTTTAAGCATGATCTCAGGTGCAGCATAGCCGAACGAGCCAGCCATTGTGCTTAGCATACCGTCTTTGGCGTTGAGCATTTTGGCGATCCCGAAATCTGCGAGGACGAGGGTCGAATCCGGGTCTTTCGTCACGTACAGAAGATTTTCGGGTTTCAAGTCTAGAAATTATCAATGACTGAAGCATAATATAATTGGTGCGGATCAAACCTCGGTGGACGACATTGTTGTAATGGAGATAGTCCACTGCTCCAAGGACCTGTCGTATCGTCTGGGAAGCGTCCTTTTCTGTAAACTTGCCATACTCGCATATTCGGTCAAAGAGTTCTCCGCCGGTGGCCAATTGCGTGACGATATAATACTTGTCCTAGCGAAAGAGTATTAGAATCTAGAAGCCTGATAATGGGTTAAGCCCAGTATACCTTTGACTCGAACCAGTCGTGGAACCGCACAATGTGAGGGTGCTTCATTCTCTGTAACAACAGCATCTCATCATAAACCATCTGCTCATTGCCTTTGACGTTTTTTTTGAGAATGATTTTTATTGCGTATTTCTTCCCACCACATTCAGCCTCGCGTACAACTCCATAGGTACCGGCGCCCAGTGTCCTCCCGAATTTGTATTGGGATCTGCGCCAACATTAGACCCATCTTCAAAGCCTGGGATAGGGTTGACGAACTTCTTGTCGTAGCTGTTTGGTTGGCCTTGCAGCTTGTTGAACATGTTGGAAACTAGATGCGAGAATTACTGTCAGCATGACAAATCCATGATATGCTCCCCGTAATGTGATGTGCTAACACTGGGAAGCCTATGAGAACATGATGCTTCATGACAGGTTTACAGATTTCTGTGTCCATTTCACACAGCTCGTAACAGCGCTCACCCATTGTGCTTGCCATGCTTCATTGTCTAAGGAATTAATAGCAACAGGATAAGAATATAGACCATAGGAGCTTGCTAAACGAGCGGAATGGTTAAGATGAAGACTCACGACTCATGTTGAGATACGCAGCTGCTCTCAGCTAAAAGCTAGCAGGCGCGTGCCTGTGGTAGCCCCTGCCAGTTGTTGTTGAGTCTGTTGCTTGGGAAGGCGGGAAGGTGTTCCTGGAAGGCTCGTGAGTGAAAAGGGCGAGGTGCAATGGCTCAGAAAAGTAACGAAGCGCTCAATGAAGGTATGGAATAGGAGTAAGTGTGACTGGATCGTTCTCGAGAAGCTTCATCCAGACTATAGCAAAGAGAGATGCTGAGCCTGACAATCGCACTTGTAGGGCCAACACTGGGTTTTGAATGCTTCGCACTTGATTTGGAGGATAATGGAAGCTCGGCTGAGTATACTCAGCTCATATGCGAGCTATCGCCATTGACACAGCCTTGTTGTCGACTCTCAAGCTGGTCGCTCAAGCCCCGCGGTTAGCGGGCCTAGCCCCCAATCCCCCAATGTACGAGTACTGTAGCCTGTATCCGTGCCCCTCACTAAGCTCATTCTTCACTTAGTGCTCGGCAGCCATGCAACAGTTTCAGCCATGCAACAATAAATCTTCATATTTTTGATTCATCACCTTCAAAAATCCATCAAATTTCAATCACATGACTGCTACTTACGCTATCATCGAGAATCGCATTCAGAAGGCTATTGACATCATAAACATGCGCGAAAATTCTAATCGAGTCAAAATTGCGTGCGAATTTCATGTTTCATATGAAAGACTTCAATCTAGACTAAAGAGTTATCAGTTCAAAACAGCAATATGAGAACTGCATAACAGAGCTTTAAAATCTGATCAGAAATCAGCTTTACAACAATATTTAATCACATTGAATCAGTTAAACTTGTTAACTAGATTACACATGATGCAATTGATGATAAACACTCTTCGTGCTCAGAATTCTTCTTGTTGAAATTCTTCATCTCTACTGAATGCTCAATGAATCAAGCATTGATTAAATCATCAGTCAAATTTCTTCAAAGCTAAACGAAAGTTTATAACAGCTGACAGAAAGAATGTGCATAATTCAAAAGTATTACAGACTCATTTTGATGAGTTTAAAAAAATAATGATTCAATATGATATAACAAAGAATGATATATGAAATTTCGATGAAATCGACTATCATATGAGCATTGCACACTTTAATTGAGTTGTTACTGTAGATTTAAATAAAAGAATCTACTTCAAGAATTTAAATAATAAAGAATTATTGATGAGCATCAAATGCATCAGCGAAGAAAACAAGAATATATCATTAATGTTAATTATGATTGAAGTTCAACTTTTGATGTTTCATTTTAACAATAATCTTAACAACAACATGTTAATCACTATCTTTGATACAGACTATTCAAACGACTGAATTTCTCTTCAATGACTGAAGCACTTTGATTGCTTTAATTAAAAGCATCAAAAGAGAGCTTAAAAAATGCTTGTGATGAATGATTATGAATCTTATCACATACGCGAATTTCTATTCTACTATGAAGATCACAAGATCATACTTTTCAACTTATCTTCACATACTACTCATCTGTTTCAATTGTTGAATGTATATGTTTTTCAGTCTTTGAAACACTGACATTCAAAGATGATTAATTAAGCTGTTTAAATGAGTGATGAAATCTTTTCAAAAGTTGAATTTTTGACTGCATTCAACAAGTTTCAAATCAAAGTTTTTAAAGAATTTATCATTTAATTTGCATGAAAGCATACTGATTTAATTTCTTTTGATTCAAAAATAGTATTGAATAAAGTTTAAACTATTGAACATATGAATCAATTTATTACATCATCATTTATTATAAATGATTCAGTCATTTGAATCATTTCTTGTCATGATGTCAGATCATCATCTCAGCTCAAAGCATAAAATATGTCGTCAACTTGATCTAGTATCATCAATATTTTAGAAAGTCTTGATTCATTGAACTAAATCATTAATCTAGTCATCATCATCTTAGTTTAATTACATCAAAATCTGTTTCATGTCTTTGCAATCTTAAGTCATAAAACTGCTGCTCAGTTCTGACATTACTCGATTCATGTATATAGAAGTCGAGTTTTCATTCTTTTCTTTTGTTTCTGATCTTTCGTCTTGTACATTATCTGATGTATTGTTCTGTATCTAGTTCAAGTAATATAATAATCAATTCTTTATATTGATAAAATCTCTAGTTCAGTCTAGTCTTTGACATTATGAAAGATCTATACTTCTTGCAACGTTTTCATACATTGAAATCTCGTCTAGTTATCTTCTTGCTCAAATAAAGCAATCTCATCATTTCTTGATCGATGATGAGCGTGCTGTTGAACAGTTTACTCAAAGTATGATCGAAAATTCAGTTAAAGTCTTTTGCATAATGCGCGAGCTTCAAAATCAAGTTCAACAACATGATGTCATCATCTCATTCTCATTCATTGCTTCTAGTTCTTCAGTTTATCAAGAATTGAATTCTCAGTTTCTTGTAATAATAGCTCAGATCATTATACAAACTCTGCACAATCAATCTCTCTTTAATGTTCAAGTTTCTGCAAATTCTGTTGCTGTCTCAATCTTCATTAAATTCAAAAAGCTTCTCGACATATTTGAGTATGAGAAGAACAAAAATCATTTGAATGTCTGAAAGCAGAGTTTGATACAGCGCATGAACATGAACGATGATCATTATCTCTCTCATCAAGCTAAGATCATTTATGTCAAGTCACGACTCATCATAGATAAGAAGATTCACAATCTAATGAGTCAATATCGAGTCAATGATCTCTGTATTATTTTCATTTTTACAGATTGATGACACAAGTTGCATCATTGCTGCAACAATTCTTTCAAGACAGAAGATGTTCATTTATATTTTTGCAAAACTCTGAAGCAAGACATGAATAACTTTGTTGACTACTACAATCTCTTTTATCAAAAGAAAGAATGTTCTTTGATGAAAGATTTCTCATTGATTGACTGTCTGAAGCGCAATGTCAATTATTTCACTTAAGTCATCACTTTCTTCTGATGAAATCTCAATAAAATTCAATCATTCATCTTTCATCAATAAATTCAAGCATTTTCTGACATCAATAAAGAGTTTCAGCAGCTTAAGCATCATCAATCTTGCTTCGTCTTCGTCATTGTTTCATTCATCAAAGTCAAGAGCTTCTCTGCATTAACTAGTAACTTTTTGAGTTTAAAGATCATCATTTCTGTGACTGTTGTTTTAACAGTATCTTCGTTTTTCTCTTTCTCATTTCTCGATGAGTCAATGAATCTAAGCTTTGTCATTGTCATCATTCAAGATAAAACTTTGATTGTTTCTAAGATCAAGAAAATTTGCAACAAGTGAAAGCTGTGCTACTACTGCAAGTTGCAACATTCAAGCAAAATTGCTAAAGAATGCTCAAATAAGAAGCTCTTTACTCTGCATATCATGAATGTCTACAACAATGACATCATCAATATAAATGAAGAAATCTTGCTGTCTGCAAGAAAAGTTTAGTTTCTGAGCTAAGTCACGCTCAGAAATCTGTATACATATCATCTTGTTTACTAGTCTCAATCTTTTCATTCTCACTTCAATCATATAGAAAGTTTTTTGCTAAATCTGTCTTGAAACTCTTTGAATTCAATTCAACATTCAAAGATAGTCACATGATAGTATTCTGTATTTTACATCAAGCTCAATTTAAAGTTTTCACTCTTGCTCTGATTGATAGTGAAGTTTTCGCTTATGTCTTTATGAATAAATTCTTCACGCAACAACATCATCTCTTCTTGCATCAATTAATTCATTCTCGCAGACTTTGAGAATTTGATGATCAAGTCACTTTAATTAATGACATTATTCATGTCATCAAAATCACAATGATTCTCGATGAATACATCAAGAAACTATTTTTCTATGTCACTGAATTAAGTCAATATTTCATCATCATGAGTTTATCATGACTTCGTCATCACGTCATTGATGTCAATTTTGAGCACAATATTCTTATCTTGTTTTTCTTTTTCTGTCTTAATCATTGTTGCTCATTCTTCGTCAAGATCTATGATTTTAATCAACAAGAAGAAAATTTCTCGTTCGAAGTTAACAAAGTAGCTTCTCTTCAACTCAGTTTTCAGTTCACTTGCAAGAAGCAACTCAGTCTCTCATTCACTTGAAAGAAGCAACTCAGTTTTCAGTTCGCTCACAAGAAGCAATTCAGTTCTCAATTCACTCACAAGAAGCAACTCAGTTTCTCATCTGCTCACAAGAAGCAATCTAACTTCTCGTTTGCTCACGAGAAGTTAACTAATACTCAGCTCATTCACAAGAAATAAATCTCATTCAGTCTTGTTTCTTGTCTGAAACAAGAAACTTTTAATTGTATTCTTCAAGTCATTTAAAAAAAATACTCATCAAAAATCAAGTGTCAAAATTCTTTTCTCTTTAGAACTTCTGTTGTTCTTCAAGCAGATCAATTCAATTGATCTTTTATACAACTTGACATAGTTGAGTTGAAAGCCCAAAGCTTTGATCATGCTGCTCATGTCAAAGACATTGAAGTGTTTAGCATCATTCTAAGAAAAATCGATGTCTTCTTGAATCTTGAGTCAATCTCATCTTCTAGTTTAAACTCTGACGAGTCAAAATTGCGTCACGCGACTTTAATTATTCATTCAAAGAACAGTTCAACTCTTGCTCAGTTTTCATCTCACTTTCAAGACAGTATGTATGATAAGAATCATCATCTGAATCTTCATCAAATGAAAAAGAAATTTCATTTAGCTGCATTCACGACACAAGAAGATCTTGAAGTTTATCAACAAAGTAAAAACATTGATTCAGTCACAATTTTATTGTTCAAATATTTCAAGTTTTTAAACATCTTCTTCAAGAAGAACGTTGATATCTTGTCTTTGCATTGAGCTCATGATCATGTCATACATCTTAAAGAAGATGCTCAACTCTCAGTCTTTGCTTTGTACAACATGAATCATGACAAAATTCTAGAACTTCGTCGTTATCAAAATGAAAATCTGAGCAAAGATTTCATTTGAGTCAGTCACTTTCAGATGATCATCTCTGTTCTTTTCATCAAGAAACTTGAAGAAGAACTTTGCTTTCGTGTGAACTATTGAGATCTAAACGTTATCACAGTCAAGAATTAATATTCTTTGTTTCTGATCTCAAAAATGCTGAATCATCTAAATTGAGCTAAAATCTTTATCAAGTTGAATATCATCTTTGCATTCAATCGACTTTGAATCAAAGAAGAAGATGAAGCTCTCATCATTTTTTGCACTCGATTTGAATTATTCAAGTATCTAGTCATGCTTTTTGATTTATGTAATGAGTCTGTCTCATTTCAAAAGTACATCAACAATACTTTTTGCAAACATTTAAATAAGTTCTGTACAGCTTATCTGAATGACATCTTGATTTATTTTAACAATGAACTCGAGCATGAAATTCATGTCAAGCTCATTTTGCGAAAGCTGCAAGAAAAAAATCTTCAGATAAATATAATCAAATGTAAGTTTCACGTCATTCAAGTCTTGTATCTAGAATTGATAATCATCATTGAAGAGATTAAGATAAACTCTTTTAAGATAGACATCATTGTCAACTGATTCATTCTGATTAACGTTAAAGACATTTAAAGTTTTCTAGATTTCACGAACTTCTATAAAAGATTCATTTATGACTATAGTAGAATAACTATCTCGCTCACTCATTTCATCAGAAAAGATGTACTCTTTGTCTGATCTCAGAAATGTCAGATTGCATTCAACATTCTTAAGAAAATCTTCACTTTCAAGATTATTCTTTGTCACTATAATTCAGATCACAAGATTGTGATAGAAATTGATGCTTTGAACTATGTGTTCAAAGACATTCTCTTTCAGTATGATGAGAACAAGATTCTTCATTCAGTCGCTTACTTTTCAAAGAAGCATAACTCAGTCGAGTGTAATTACAAGATCTACAATAAAGAACTCATGATCATTGTTTGTGCTTTCAAGAAATGATGATCGAAGCTTGAAGATTCTATTTACTTTGTCAAGATGATCATAAATTACAAAAATCTTGAGTATTTCATGTCAACTAAGCAGTTGAGTCATCATCAAGCTCGTTGAAGTGAGTTTCTGTCTAGATTCAACTATTGCATCGCTTATTGTTTCAACAAGATCGACGATAAGCTGAATGTTCTGACACGTCATTCAGAAAATCTCTTTAAAGAGAAGAATACATTCAATTCTTGACATCAATATCAACATCAGACAATTCTGAAAATTCATGTTTTAGATCTTGATATTGTTAAGAATCTCACTCTCAACGTCTTTAACATCAAAGTCATGAAGCTTCAGTCACAAATCATTGCTTTAGATTCAGTTCAGTTACATCTGTTCTCAATTATTTCAGCATTTTTGCAAATTTTAACTTTCATGAATCTAGAAATCGAAGAATTCAACGTTAAAAACATCAAGTCTCAGCTAAATCAAGACACTCTGAATCTTGATGAAGATTCTGCTGACACTTTCATTCAGACATTGTGAAAGCAAGTTGAAATCAATGACAAATTCGTAGCTCAGATAATCAAAGTGCTTTGCAATAAAGCACGACATCACAACAAGATCTCTCTAGTTGAGTGTGAAGAACACGAGAATCATCTGTACTTTCAAGAAAGAAAGTACGTGCTCAACTCAGATAAACTATGTGTTACGAAGCATGTCGACATTGAATAGAGTCTAGTCAATAGACTCTAGAAATTTCAATATGTGAACAAGAAACAGCGATGTTTTGAATCGAAATATGCTGAAACATTTCATCTATTCGAGCTTTAGCAAATCAACTACTTCGTTTCTTTGTTCGATCTACTATAGATACAGCTCGAAACTGTCTTCTTTCTTCTGTATTCTTAGTTTTCTAGTTATAGCTACCTCTATTGATCAACCATTCTATTCAGCTACGCACTATCTCGCTGCAGTGTGATTAGATTCTAGGCACGATCTCAACACTATGTCTTCGTATCATTCAGCTCGCTCATGATAGTGTCGTCGATGATCACTCAGTGTTGAGATCGTGCCTAGAATCTAATCACACTGCAGCGAGATAGTGCATAGCTGAATAGAATGTTTGATCAATAGAGATAGCTATAACTAGAATATTAAGAATACAGAAGAAATCAAAGAGAGTTTCAAGCTGTATCTATAGTAGAGCAAAACAAAGAGAACGAAGCAGATTTGCTCAAGTATTGAAAGCGCTAGAATAGAAGTGTTGAGACTAGAGATTCAACATGAGTCAAAATCTCTAGAGCTTGTTGACTAGAAAACTCTATTCAATCTCGACACACTCGTAACACTCAGAAAGAGCAAAAAGCTATGAACTGATCAGTCAAGTCTACTGATGATCAAACATTTATAAGTATGTTCAATGCTTTGTATGAAACTGTCACGTATGCATACACTTCAAGTTCTTTAGACAATGAATTCAAGAATGATTGCATTCTTTTTCAGTCTTCAAACGTTGTTGATGTGATGTTTTCATGAACTATGTAGATTCTTTATTGCTCAATATCTTCATGAGTATCACATATAAATATGTTCTAATCTTCATTGATTATCTTATCAAAATGAGACATTTAGTTCTCATCACTTCTATGAAAGTTGAAGAAGCTATCAATTGCTTTTATGCTCATGTTTGAAAACATCATGATTTACTTGAGTTCTTCATGTCTGATTGAAACACACAATTCATCTTCAATGTTTGAAAGCATATGTGTAAAATGCTGAAGATAAACGTTAAGTTATCAATAATGTATCACTCTGAAATTAATGATCAAATTAAGAAAGTCAATGCTGTCATGAAGCATTATCTTCGAGTCTTCGTCAACTACATGCAGAATGACTGAGCTAAGTGACTTTCTGAAGTTGAATTCATCGTCAATAACACATTATCATCAATCACTTTAGCATCATTCTTCTTGATCAATTTGAGTCAGAACTCATGTCTAGACTTCAAGTCTTTTAAATCTCTGCTTGAGAATCTTACATTTCAAGCTCGAAACAAGTTAATCAATGTCAAAAAGTTCATCAAGAAGATGAAGAAACTAACTGAGCATCTACATGATGAGATGCTTATAGCTCAGATCATTTACAAATTCAATGTTAATCTCTCTTGTCGTTCTTGTTTTAAATACTTCGTCGAAGATAAAGTCTGACTGAATGTTTGCAATCTCAGCATCGCTCATCTTGCTGTCAAGTTAAATAATTGTAACGTTGACTTCTTCAAGATCAAGTGAGTCTTCAAGAACAATTCTCTGATCATCAAGTTAAATCTTTCAGCATTCATGAAGATTCATTCAATCTTTCATGTCATTCTTCTGAGTCATATCACAAGTGATTTTCTCTCAAGTCAACATCAGAAATCTTGAAAACTCATTGTCATCAAGAATGACGAAAGATTCTGATATGTAAACAGCATATTAAACTTCAAGCATGATAAATGTTATAATTTATTTCTGCTCAAGTATTACATCAATTGAAAAGATTACTTCTTTACTTGAAAGTCTTTTCATCTTCTGAATAATTGTAAGCAAGCGCTTGATGAATATCATCTCGTCAACTCTGTCGTCGAAGAATCACATGTACTGTCATGTGTGATATTTCAATGTCAATGTCAAGAACTTTAAGTTCAATCTTCATCATCTTGATTCAGCTTAGATCTGACTCAAATCTTGTCTAGATCTGATTCAAACATCTTGTTTAAATCTGACTCAGATTTGATTCAGATGTATTTCAGTTTCGTCTGTGCATCATCATATTAAACTGCATTTTGTCTTTTTCTTGCTCAGATCTGACTCAGATCTTGTCTAAATCTGACTCAAACATCTTGTTTAAATTTGATTCAGATGTGATTCAGATGTGTTTTAATAACAATGCTTCATCACTATAAAATGCATCTCGCTTTATCATGTCTCATCTTTGTCTCACTCTGTCTCGCTCAAATCTGATTCAGATGTGACTCAGATGTATTCTTGTTTTGTCAATGCTTCATCATTATAAAATGCATCTCGCTGTATTTCATTTCATCTCATCTCGCTTTCGTCTTGTCTTGTTTACATCTCATCTCATTTAGTTTCAATTTTTGTCTCATCTTGTTCTTTTCATTGTCTTGCAAAAGCTCAGTCTTTGAGAGAAAAGTTACTGTTATGATGTCAAATCATCATTTCAGTTCAGAGCATAAAATATGTCATCAATTCAATTTAATATCATTGATATTTTAGAAAGTCTTGATTCATTGAATTAAGTCATTAATCTAGTCATCATTATTTTAATTTAATTACATCAAAATCTGTTTCATGTCTTTGCAATCTTAAGTCATAAAACTGCTGCTCAGTTCTGACATTACTCAATTCATGTATATAAAAGTTGAGTTTTCATTCTTTTCTTTCGTTTCTGATCTTTCGTCTTATACATTATCTGATGTATTGTTCTGTATCTAGTTCAAGTAATATAATAATCAATTCTTTATATTGATAGAATCTTTAGTTCAATCTAGTCTTTGATACTTTTACTAATTAAGCAGCACTTGAAAATCAGCTGCTTGAGCTAATTAAAGAATCGACAGCAGAAAATCTTGATAAAAAGCTTAAAACATTCTGAAAAGATGCTAGCATGATGACTTGTAAAATAAAGTTGCTGCAGAATCAATTAAATCAAATAAAAGTCGTTGAAAATGCTTGCAAAGCATGCAAAAAGCAGTTGAATAAGATTTTCAAAATTGAAGACATTTTATACATTAAAGATACTTGAAGTATGATTCAAGATAGACAGAAATTGAAGAATGAAAGATAAAAGAAGTGCAAGATGATTTGAAAAAAACGTTATTTAAATGCACTAAAAAAGTGCTATAAAGTTACTAAGTCTCATAAAGCTGCTTGCATTAAGTTTGTTCAAACTTATCAAAAGAAATGATGAGTTATTTTGAAGAAATTGATTAAATATTATCATGTATATGATGAGTAGTTGAATTCAGCTGTTGCATGACTGAAACTGTTGCATGACTATTGAGCATTATTTATGTCTCTCACTAAGTTCATTCTTCACTTAATGCTCGACAGTCATGCAACAGTTTCAGTCATGCAATAGCTGAATTCAACTACTCATCATATACATGATAATATTTAATCAATTTCTTCAAAATAACTCATTATTTCTTTTGATAAGTTTGAACAAACTTAATGCAAGCAGCTTTATGAGACTTAGTAGCTCTGTAGCACTTCTTTAGTGCATTTAAATAATGCTTTTCTCAGATTGCTTTACACTTCTTCTGTCTTTCATTCTTTAATTTCTGTTTATCTTGAGTCATACTTCAAGCATCTTTAATGTACAAGATGTTTTCAATTTTAAGAATTTTACTCAACTGCTTTTTGCATACTTTGTGAGCATTTTCAGTGATTTCTATTTGACTTAATTGATTCTGCAGCAACTTCATTTTACAAGTCATTGTGTTAACATCTTTTCAGAATGTTTCAAGCTTTTTATCAAGATTTTCTGCTGTCGATTCTTTAATTAACTCAAGCAGCTGATTTTCAAGTGCTGCTCAACTAGTAAAAGTAATTCAAATGACTGAATCATTTATAATAGATGATAATGTAATAGATTGATCTGTATGTTTAATAGTTTGAACTTTATTTAATACTATCTTCAAATCAAAAGAAATTAAATCAATATGCTTTCATGCAGATTGAATGATAAATTCTTTGAAGACTTTGATTTGAAACTCATTGAATGCAGTCAAAAATTCAATTTTTGAAAAGATTTCATCACTCATTTAAACAGCTCAATTAATCATTTTTGAATGTTAATGTTTCAGAGATTGAAAAACATATACATTCAGCGACTGAAGCAGATGAGTACTGTATGCAAAGATAAGTCAAAGAGTATGATTTTATGATCTTCACAGTAGAATAAAAATTCGTGTGTGTGATGAAATTCATAATCATTTATTATAAACATTCTTCAAGCTTTCTTTTGATGCTTTTGACTAAAGCAATCAAAGTGCTTCAATCATTAAAGAGAAATTCAGTCGTTTGAATAGTTTGTATCAAAAATAGTGATTAACACGTTGTCATCAAGATTGTTGTTAAAATGAAGTGTTAAAAGTTAAACTTCAGTCATAATTAGCATTGATAATATATTCTTGCTCTCTTCACTGATGCATTCAATGCTCATTAATGACTCTTTATTATTTGAATTCTTGAAGTAAATTTTTCTATTTAAATCTACAGTAACAACTCAATTGAAACATGCAATGTTCATATGATAGTTGATTTCATTGAAATTTCATGTATCATTCTTCGTTATATCATATTGAATCATCATCTTTTTAAATTCATTAAAATGAGTCTGTAGTACTTTTGAATCATGCACATTCTTTTTGTCAGCTGCTATAAACTTTCATTTAACTTTAAAAAGATCTGACTGATGATTTAATCAACGCTTGACTCATTGAGCATTCAGTAGAGATGAAGAATTTCAACAAGAAAAGTTCTGAGCACGAAAAGTGTTTATCATCAATTGCATCATGTGTAACTTAGCTGACAAGTTTAACTGATTCAATGTGATTAAATATTGTTGTAAAGCTGATTTCTGATCAGATTTTAAAGCTCTGTTATGCAGTTCTCATATTGCTGTTTTGAACTGATAATTCTTTAGTTTAGATCGAAGTCTTTCATATGAAACATGAAATTCGCGCGCAATTTCGACTCAATTAAAATTTTCATGTGTGTTTATGATGTCAATAGTCTTCTGAATGCGATTCTCGATGATAGCGTAAGTAGCAGTCATGTGATTGAAATTTGGTGAATTTTTGAAGATGATGAATCAAAAATATGAAGATTTATTGTTGCATGGCTGAAACTGTTGCATGACTGCCGAGCACTAAGTGAAGAATGAGCTTAGTGAGGGGCACGAATAAGTGAAGAATGAGCTTAGTGAGGGGCACGGATAGGTGCGGGAAGCTAGGTACCTAAGAGTAGGGCTGTGAGTGGGTCGTTCCCAGCCGGAGTCTACCTAAGCCCCTGAGTCTGACTCTTCGATTCCCTCGATTGACTTCTTTGCTACAAAGAGACCATCACGGGATTCATTGCTTTACTTTGCATCCTGAGCCATCTTCAACAGAAGACTTCTGTTTTTTTTTTCAGGCTGTTTTTTGCACAACGCAGACGCCAGAGTAACAGTACCAAGTTTGGATCGTGCACTGGTTGCGACAAAGACTGCTTTCGCCGACATATAAAATGCTCCCCAGTCCCGTGAACGAACAACAATCAACGAACCTGCCTCAGAACAACATGGCCAAGGCTCACTCTCAAACCGCTTTGCTTCTGGTTGACATCCAACAGGGTTTTGATCACTCAACGTACTGGGGCTCAGCGCGTTCTACCCCTTCCTTCGAGTCCAACGTCAGTAGACTACTTTCTGCCTTTCGCAAAGCCCCTGGCGCCCAAATAATTCATGTCCGCCATCACTCAATACCACATCGTTCACCACTTCACCCGTCATGCTCTGGCGCTGCTTTTCAACCTTACGCTGTTCCTCTCCCCAATGAGGCTGTACTATCAAAGACGGTTAACTCCGCCTTCATCGGTACAGACCTCGAAAAGATCCTTCGCGAGCGCGAGATAACAAAGTTGGTTGTGTGTGGCTTGACGACAGACCATTGTGTTAGTACGACAGTGAGGATGGCTGGAAACCTGCGGGTCCTGGATTACCCTGCTCAAGATGGCGACTACGAAGTATCGACTCCTGGAGAAGTCATCCTGGTGGGGGACGCTACGGCCACCTTTGGAAAAGAGGAATTCGACGGTGAGCTGGTACACGCAGTCCACTTGGCGAGCCTGAATGGAGAATTCTGCAATGTGTCTACCACAGAAGAGATTTTAAAAGGCTTGGACCATGTGTAGGAAACAAAAGCAATGCATATTGCAAGGGCAACTGACGACTAGCATGGTTGTATGGACGTTATAAAACCTTACGGCCTTATGCCAATGGGTTTATAACATTCGCTAGAAGATCAGAGAAATCCTATTTACTAGTTCCCAGAACCATTCAATGTGAGACTCCTTCCATGTCAAAGCATTCGCAAAGACGCTCCGCGTGCCGGTTGTCGTCTCCAAACCTTCGACGTCCCTCCTGGTAGCCCACTGACCGAGTGCTCGTCTGGATTGACGTGTATTACGTCGGCCTCGGCTTCTACCACAAAATTGAGCTGTACGCATGATTTCCGGATGGATTGCGCTTGTTCCATCACCACTTGGCACCTGCTTCTCTGTCTGGTACAAGAAGTTGGGAGCTCAGCGATGACGCGACTAATGTTGAGGCCCGTCTCTTCTTCGACTTCCCTGGCCAGTGCGTGCTTAAGAGATGTCGTTGTCATCGACATTGCCACTAGGAACCTCAAAGACATTCGGATAATAGATCTCATGTGTGCTTTGTTTGAGCAACAAACTCCTGGGAGTCTCTCCCAAGTCAGATAGCATCGAGGACTGAAATATTGCTGCACCGATAACAATCTTATCGAAATGCTCACCATTGACGGTGTGATAACGGAGGCGGTACTGCGCTCTAGTCATAATGAGCTTTGAAGCCGCAGAGATTTGCGTATCTGGAGCAAGTCCACAGGATATATTATGAGTATCCATATTCTTGTGGGTGAGCCTCGAAAATTACGGCAACTGAAACCCGATCTATTATGATGAGATGGTTGTGTTGGATTCTACGGACTTCGAGGTTTGCTGTCTTCTTTCTATCTTTGGTGCCGAAATGATGATGTTAGCGTATTCTCTATATTCCGCGTTACTTTGAGCCAGGGCCGCCCCGACTCAACTTTCTGCATATGCTAATCATGAGTTCAAAATTATTCCAACCCCGGCTCAGCTTTCTGCATATGCTAATCATGAGCTCAAGAATTGATACTGTTAGGCTAAAATAGCTAGAGGACAGAACAGGCATATGCTTAGCATATGCACAAAACATGCTCATTCACAAGCTATCGCTCACGTTATCTTCATCAGATCTATCTCGTGCGTTTTCTGCATCATCACTTCTCTCATCGTCTTCGACATTTGCATTGCACGGATCTTGAGCTGATTTTCTTTTCAGTATATGCGCGGCATATGCGGACTGCAACTCTCACATTCAAACCATTTAGCCAACCTGTTATCTCATCCGCTCGATTTTCAGCGCGTCGTCCATCGATGTTTCTTTATGCTCAGTTTGATGCTGCGCATATGCACCGTCGAGGCCTTAGGTAGTGACCAGATGTGAATTTTTTGGTGATCTCGCTTAATGGTCTTGACATAGAGTCCACCTAGCAGTCGTCCAGCCCTATAGGGCTAATAATCCACATTCTATATTTTATTGCTTCAAACGATTCGTTTTAGGTGAACTACGTAGCTAATAGGACCTCTTTGGGGCCCTTCTGATACGCATGCGATTGGCCAGTTATAGATATCACGTTATTCCTCTGCTCCTGATCCTGATCCTGGTCCTGGTCCTGGTCCTGCTTCCGCTTCAGCTTCAGATGCCTGACCCGTAGCTTGACTATCAGCTGCTTCTTCTTCTTTTGTCTAGAGCTTGCTGTCATTGATGCCGAAGTGAAGAGCTCAGAGCCTAGACGTAGTAGATCATTGACCTGCTGCCTGAAGACGTAGAATTCAGTCACATATAGCTGCTTCTTCTTCGGAGCTAAGTCTTTGAAAATGCTGATTGCGTACAGAGGCAGCCTTTCGACCATTGATTCGTTGGCTGCTGTAGCCTCATTCCAACGGGCTTGAGCAAGCGTTATGCGCTCTTCCTGTGAAAGTTCCGTATCTTCAGAAGGTATGAAGGACATAGGGGGGGTGGCTGCCATCGTTTTGCTGATATGTTGAAGAATTGTACGTTGGTAGCAATAAAATATGAAATGTGGATTATCAGCCCTACAGGGCTGGACGAGTGCTAGGTTTAGACGAGTGCTAGGTGGACCCTTCTACCGACCTTACATTATTTAAGGTTACCACTAAACGTACACCCCTTTTTACTACATCGACGCCCCCTACTTACTACAGCTACACCCCCTGCTCACTACATATACGCCTCCTCAGATAGGTTTAGCGGTTACCCAACTGGGGTTAGCGGCTCGATAATCATAGCAACGCGCACGCGTTCTTCATCAAATTACCTACCAACCACCCAACCCTACCTCATCGCCGCCATGAATCTTGCACCCCCTCCGGTGAGTGAGCTCTATGTGAGTCACGAGGAGCTCATCGTCGCCGCCAATATATGGGCTGAACCTCACGATTACGCGCTCAATATCAAACGCTCGAGCAAAAACAAGCGGGGAATCAAGGATAAAATTTGGTTGAAGTGTGATAGAGGTGGTAAATCTACGAGTCCTGTCGGGCAAAAGAGACTACACGCCGATTCAAGGGTCATCGAATTCAAGCTCAAATTTATAGCGAGGCGTCCTACATTTTGAAGCTGAAGGACGTGCATTCTCACTGACGTTTCACCAAATCAGCTAGAATAGTGAGTGCAAACAATGAACCGAAGGTAGCTTCGAAACTCATCGATTCACTACTATCAGTGCAAAGTTCATCTACTGCAAGACTTCGAAGTAGATCAGCTGGTTCAACTGCAGCTGCAGCTCGTACACGTCGTGAACAACAGCTAGAGAACTCTACTCAACGCGAATCAAGCCAATAGGAACGCGTTGAAGCGCATCTGCAACAACGGGCTGAGCAAGAGCTAGGGCAAACACAAGCGAAGGGTAGGGGTAGGGGTAGGGAAGATAGGGCGCGGGGCGGAGGTAGAGGTAGAGAGCTAGGTCGAGGAGGTAGAGGGGATGGAGAGGGTGAAGCTTCGGCTGAGCCTCTATCCGAACATCAGCAGAAAGCTTCAAACGATGGAGGCTTCTACGGGGTGTTTCAAATTTGATATGTAGTTGCAAATGTAAATCAGCTTCGAAAAACATATCGACTCCAAAGATACTTCATTTTGGTGAGCCGCTCATATAAAATCAAGTATCTGTATCATACCGTCACGTAGGGGTAGAATAAAACCGTTTATTCTACAATAAACGTGTTTAAAACTCGTTAGCGGTTTATTCATGTTTGTTTATTGGGTTTATATTATGTAAGCAAGCTAAACCCAGCTGGTTTAGCTCGGGGGGTTTGACCTCGCTGTCACCATTGCTTCATACGAGTATGGAGTAGATCTATCTTCCTACCACTAGCCATGCCTCCTCAACGCGGTGGCAAACCTCGCAATCAGGCTGTTACTGATGCCTTTCAGAGCATAATTCTACCAAACCGAATCATTCCTGCAGTGAAGTGCTTATACTGTCACCTTCAAATGACGTCCGGAACCAGTCGTCAGCAGGCTCATCTGAATCAATGCACTGCTTGCATCAACAGGCCTATCAATGAGCCAGCTGCACTAGTTCAAACGATGCTACCACCAGCAATTAAACCACTATCTACCGCAGTGATTAAAAACAGTATATTTACATGAACGAACCAACGCTTAATCGGCCGAAGGACCTACAAAAGAAGCTTCGCTATACACAGAGCATTGAAATTGATGAGGAGAAGCTATATGAAATGAAGGATATACTACTACAGGAGGAATTGGCTGTGGCTAGGCTGAATCCTTCGAACGATGAGGTGCTGGAGCACTTTCTGAATAGCTTCATCGATGGTCACGTGCTCATGAAACAGCCACTTTAGTTGATACTATAAATATATACCCCCTGTTGCTACCCCTGTGTTTAATACATGCTTCAATAAACATGTTTTAAAACATGTTTTGACTAACTTCATTTGATTAGTCAATAAACATGTTTTAAACATGTTCGTGCCCATATGCTTCGCATAGGCCCCGAAGCTTTTCCAACCCCCGGCAGAAACCACAACCAGCGCTGTTAGAAATCGAACCTAATATAATTAAATTACCCAACGACTCCGACCCGCTGAAACCCGGACGACTTGCTAAGAATACTCGACTTGAGCTAGCAGGTTGTGTCCAATCTGCGTACTCTCAAAAGTCAACATAACAAATAGCGACAATAGAACAACCTCTTAGATACTTGAGCTATTCGGCAGTGAACAAGACAATTTCCTATTTCAATCGGGTTTGAAGAATTTCGGCCTAATTTGACGACTAACACATATCAAGAAGAGAATAAATAGAATGAGAGTCGATCGATGAATGTTGAAAGGCGCAGCAAAAGCATCATTCAAGCGAATTATGAAGAGGTATAAGAGGTCGATGGATTTCCTTCCTTTGCCAACAGCATGCGAATATCTTCATCATTTATCTCAGCAAAGATCAAAGATCAGTGTTCACAGCAGCCTATTTCAAAAACTCTTGATCCTTCAGCATACTTTTCATTCCTTAGTGTCGACAGTGCTACCTTCTCACGTTCTCAATTCCGATCATGAAGTTCCTCTCATTCTCTATCGCCACTCTCGCGACTCTCGCGACCTTCTTCTCCACCATCTCCAGCGCCGTCCTCCCAACCACCGCAGCTCTCGCAACTCGGGACTCAGACCTCGCAGCTCGCGACTACGCAACAGGTGCTTGCGGCATGCACGTCACCCTATACACACAGACGGGGCTTATGTACAGCAGCCAATTTGCCGTGGAAGTAACTCTGAAAGATGCCAATCACGTTCAGATCGGGCACTTGGACAGAATCGAACTTAGCCCCTCCGTCAGCGTTGATAGTCAGCTACCGTTTACAATGGAAGTCGCTCGTTATATAGATAAAAATTCATTGGGCACGGCACACATCACCTTTGCGTATGGAATCGATAAGTGGGCGAATATTGATACTTCTAGATGCACCATGGGAGGTACTGCTCAGACGCCTGAATATTTGGTTAATGACATGGACTGTGGGTTTGCCTGCTAGAGGGGCATTCACACTGCAAGACGATAGTGGTGTTGGTATACAGGGAAAATTGGGGGAGGATGTTTAGAGACGTTAGTATTTCTTGTTGAAAAAGACCGGGACAATGGAACTCTACATATGTAAATGAAAAAGAGGCGTCTTTCTCAAAGAGTCACTAAGCCGTAACAGAGATATCCTAAACTTAAGATGAGAAGCTCAAATTGCTGCACATTGCGGAGGTAAGTGAAGTGAATCACGGCACCGTGAACATACCTCAATTCCATTCGCAGCTTTGGTCGATGTTCACAACCGAAGAAAGCAAGCTATCTGTTCAAAACTATTTCAGTGATATCAAAGATCTCTCTGGGCGCTACCAGCAACATTGCAAAACGTACGCAAGACTTGAAGTACATATTCTGCGATAAGATCAGGAGATTCCCGACTCTGATGGGGACAAGCGCTTTGGGAAGGTGACGGTTCGACTTCAGATGCACCCAGAAAATAAATAGGAATTTATACGACTTCTCTCATGCAAACATAGTGAGACTTTCAAATTTACAATTATCATGAATTGTTTCTAAAAACAGTCTACACACACCTACATTTAGAGAATTAGACAATTTTGGATCACCTGAATATGAGAGAGAGTAAAAGGGGCAAAGCTTCTCACTAGTACGTTTTCCCCCCTCCCGGTCACGAAAGAGATCCTTTTTTTATTCAATTTTGGGAAATATGGACTTTCGTTCCTGCTTGTCATACAAGGGATTCGCATCAATCAATATTTGACAACTCGCTTGAGCTAGATATCTCCGCTGTTCAATGTTGGTGAATGGTGACCTTTTTGGCGTTCCCAAATTGTCGAAGAAGATGCAAGCCATCGTTAGCCGCGCAGACTCACCAATGACATATCGAGTGTGTCGATGTTGGCTTGATGACAAAGGTTGTTAGTGACCACCATTTGCTGGCTAAACCTTTCGTGAGGAACGCTCTCGACCGCGTACAATAATGTGGAGGAGCCTCAGCCGGGTGCTGGAGGGCCCACCCCTCAGCTCCAGGCCGAAGATACAAATGCAGAGACTTCCCCCAAAGTCCATGCTGACACTTTCGCACAAAGTATCCGGGGAATCCTGCCTTCGTGAAAATGTATGCGCAAGCAGAGTTACCAGGCAATGTCCCGGCTAGACAAAACCAGCAGCCGTATCCAGCTTGGTTGGACAGACCATATGCTCCAGCGCCCTATCCCATAGCACCATATCCACGAGAATCGATAAATCCGCCAGCTGCATTACCGGACACCCAACCAATCCCTTACGTACCAAATCAGGATGCTGGCCCGCCAATAACACCACCATGGCGCTTCATGGTATCACCTCCACCTACCGGGCCAGAAGTATCTCCAACTACGCGAGAAGATTTAGACTCTGGGACAAACTTAAGGCAGGTCCGAGTACGTTCAGCTTGTTGACTGCGTGTATCTACATCATCATTGATTTCAGGTAGACACACCGCTCGACTAGATCAACAGGCAACCTAAATCGAGAAGTCCGCCTTGGGGATGGCAGCATTCCCACGCAAGCATCCACTCTGGGCAGAGCTGGCCCAGCTGGACCTAACGATACAGCCAATGGATCGCTACTCAAAATGCGGCTCCAGGCAGCATTGCGGCTCCAGGAAGATGGCTTTGCTGCCATTGCGCAGCACAATTCCTCAGAGGACTTGAGACGGACACAATCAAATAGAGAGTCTCAACCGTATCCAAGGCTCAGGCGAATGCGTGATGCACGGGAGGCCGAACAGATTGTGCGTGACGAAGAGCTGGCGAAACAGATCAGTGTTGCTGATCTTGGAGCAGCTTTTCGCGGCACCGGCCGGTAAGGCTCATAAACCAATCGTTTTCGGGTCCCTGCATGTTGACTGACAGTCTAGATATCAATTTCCTGCAGCCGATGCGAGAAACAGCAACGAAGCGGCGGATTCTATCGAGCCTGACGATCCCGCAATATTTGCCCTTGATGAGAGCTCTAGTGTATACCTTGATCGAAATTCGGGCTCCAGTGTGCCGCCAGGGACCTATGATCCGGATAACCCTCCGCCTCTGCCAAAACGTCCTACTCATATACCAGGATATCGTCTCAATGAGCCCTTGATCGGTGAGGCTACCTCCGTGGAGTATTAATTCCTCTAGAACAAAGTTCATCAATGCTGGACCACGTGAGAATTATGCTGTTTGCGAGCCGTGTGGTCGCGAGCAGCCTGCGGTGGCGTATTGCTCAAATTGTGGAGCGCAATTCTGCAGCTACCATTGGGCTGAGCAGTGGGTTCATCGAGACAAATCCGATCAAAGGCTTCAAGACGGTGTTCCTCATGAGAAGACCGATCCATGGCTTGCGAACAAAATTAAAACAATTATTGAGCCTTCGTTATCTCAAGAGGAGCAGAATCGACTCCATCAACAGGACGAAGATACTACGTGGTTTGGCGTAATGCCAGACAACGCTGGGAAACTCATGTTTCATGATTTTGGAAGATACGAACAGTCTTCCTTGGAGTCCCGATTTCCGCAGAAGTCAAGCCAATACCCAAGTCTTATTTCATTTGTTGGGACAACCGGAGCTGGAAAAAGTACCTTGATTAAAGGGCTTGTAAAGTTGGCTAGCTCTAAACGCGGCGAGAAGTCTCAAACGCCAATCGTTGGGTTAGTCCAAAATCAGCATGTCCCCACAGTACGTATTTCCGTGATTTTGTTCCCTTCCTTTGATTTGAAGGCTCCAAACCTGGTTTCAGGGGCTTATCGAGTTCTTCTTTCCCTTTCGTTTCACATAACATCAGGCGTACCTGGTAAAAATTGGGATATTTAGCAAGAAGCTTTGTCCCCTTTTCTCTCTTTCATAGTCGACTTTCATCAACACGACACACGTATCAGACGATTAAGAAGGGTCTGATTATCTAACTGTAGAGGTGCAGAATATTTATAGCGATTTTTAATGTTTTAAAAAACGATTGTTCGTTTGAGAGTCGCATTCAGATCCCATATATCGCTAGAAACCCCATTCATTTTTCAGATGCGTCTGATATGTCTTGAAACTTCATTTTATAAGCCAGTAAGAATGCTGACTCCGAAATCACGACAGAGTGGCGAGGTCCATTTGTATTGGGATCCCTGTTCTTTCAACAGTAACAGACCTCTTCTCTATGCTGACTGCGAAGGCCTTGGTGGCGGCAGCCGCGAGCCGATGGCTGCCAGAGCTACAGCGATAAAAGAAAGAAGAGAAAATCATAAACGAAGGCCTCAATCTGATGCTTGGCAATCCAGTGTTCCTCACACTGACAACAATCCTCGCCGTGGCTCAAACTTCAAAGCCTCCCCATTCTCCAGCATGTCTCCCAGCAATACACCCATGCCTCCCGTCAGTCCAGGACTGCAAGTCATGTCAGAATTCACAACTCCCACGCTGATGCCGTCTTACTCGCCTCATTCACCAATCAGCGAGACGGGATGGAAATCCGTTAGCAATAAGACGTACCGTGGTACGACCAGGGAGATCACGTGGGCTTGTGATAAGGAGAAAAAAAGTCGGCAATTTGTTGTAGAGAACTTATATCCACGGCTTCTTTATACTTTCTCTGACATCGTGGTACTCGTCATGAGAAACGCAAAGTGAGTACTCGATGTGCTTGTTGGAGCTAGCGTGTACTGATTTGAGAACTAGAGAGATTGAAACTGCGGTAGAGCGATTGATTCGATGGGCACATACAGCGCTAGAAAAGTCTTCAAATCAACCTATGCTTCCATTTGGCATTATTGTAATGAACGCGGTTGATAACAGGACCGATCCGGCACTATGGGATGTAAACACAGCAACGAACTTCCTCATGAAGTCCATCGCGGATGCAGTCCACAAAAACCCCATTTTCGAACGCTGGGCCTGGGATTGGCGGGAAAAGGACAAGCGAATAAATTCGACGGAGGATCTCCTACGTGTCTACTACTCGTCCGTAAGGATTGTCTATATTCCACACAAAGCTCGACCGAATCTTGTTTGGAGACAGTATAGTAGGTTGTATGAAGAGATCAACGCTTCAGTAGCTGGTAGCGAAGTACAGAGGCGAAATGCAAGGCTTTTACTGAGCTCTGACCAATTTCATCCGTACCTTCAGTTCGCCTTCGACCATTTCTCGAAAACGTTGGAGGACCCCTTCGACTTCGTTAAGGCGTCCTCTGCTTTCAACCAGGGCCAGCAGAATATCAACCCAATATTCTCGCTCATCAAAGACTATCGACTAGCCAAACCAGATAATGATATCATGACTCTATTCAAAGATGTTGCACCTCTCGTTGCATCTGCGATCATGGTCGATGTCACAAGAAAGCAGGTCAAAGGCAATTCGCAGGCTGTATTCCCGGCATACCGGGAGAAGTTCGGCCAGGCACTGAAAGCGTTCTTCGATGGGCAGTGGCCATGCGAAGCAAGGCATCTAAAGACTGGTGAAAGGTGTGTTAACGTCAAGACGCGCCACACGAAAGGTCATCAGACGGCGAATGGCAGAATATTTGCAGACAAACTCTGGGCAACTTCTCCATACCAATTTCACGAATGTGGAGATCTAGGCTCGTTGTTCGATCAGTTTGTACTAAAGTATCTCGGAACCCTTTTCAAGACACTTGGACTTAAAGTTTCTCGTAAAGGCCTTTCCGGAAACTCAGCAGAATGCCGCATTGCCTTCGAGATCCACCAAGAAGAAATCATACAAAAGAAGTGCAACTTTTTGCATGGCTCGGATGCACTAATAAGTAATACAGTGTGTTATTGCTGTCTTTTCCGGTTTCCCATCCACTCTATGCTCTGTGGACACGCTGTCTGTGATGCATGCGTTAATTCTCATGGACGGAAGGCACGAGAGAATGTTTTGGCAGTGGAATCATGCCCTATATGCGGAGTTTCACGGACCAATGGGCGGTCACAGGTGGAGATAATCCAGAAGCCCGACAAGGCAGGAGTGAGGGTTTTGACTTTAGATGGAGGAGGTATTCGAGCCATGATCCAGCTACGAGTTCTGAAGATTCTCGAAGATCGCATCGGATTGGATATACCTATCCAAGAGTTCTTTGACCTCATTGTGGGTACCAGTGGTGGTGGAATAGTAGGCTTGGCAATAGGAGAGAGAAATATGAGACTACCAGATGCGACTAAGATGTTCAGGGAATTCTCAAGAAGAGCATTCCAAGCGCGTCGGGGCGCCAATATTCCTCTTTTGGGCACTCTAATCAGGGTCAGACACCACTCACGCTACGAAACCCATGGGCTTGAGGATGCCTTAAAGGAATATTTTGGTAGCGAACTACTCTTTGGTGGATCCCGACAAGTTCAGTCACCATCACGTTGCAAAGTCGCTGTTACTACTACGGATACAAACGAGCATGCTAAGCTATTAGCGAATTACAACCGAGCTACACGTTTGCAGACTCCCTACGAATTCCAAAGGTTCGAGAAGTCGGAGCAAGATCTTCGAGTGTGGGAGGCTGCAAGGGCTACTTCTGCAGCTCCAGGGTTTTTCAAAGCCTTCTACTGCAGCCAAAACGGTCATACCTACGAAGATGGCGCATTAAAGCTGAACAATCCAGTTCTGGCGGCTGATTACGAGCGGCAAGTCATCTGGCCTGAAAGATGTCATCTTTTCCCGGACATTCTGGTATCTATAGGAACTGGATATTTCCCAGACGTCAAAACCAAATCCAGCGATCCTGGGCCTTCCATCGGCATTGGCCTGGTCAACGGCGTAAAGACCTTTGTGAAGATTGCTAGAAGCTCGGTGGAGAACCAGCTAGACTGCGAACGGACATGGGACGAATACATACAGTGCACTCTCTCAGAACATAGCGAGATGAAAAGTCGCTTCCACCACCTCAGCCTGAGGATCAATGGTCCCAAAATTGACCTAGACGCGGTCGACGAACTAGACAAGCTTGAGTACCTAACGAAGCAGCAATATGACCGAGCTGGGCCTCTTAATGAAGTGGCGGGGCAATTAATCGCGTCTTTGTTTTATTTCGAAGAGGTCACTCGGGTAGCAGGACGCATAATTGGGATGATTAAATGCCGATTGCCCCAGGAGACCTCTCCACATGGATCTCTTCAAAAATTAGCAAGGGGACTACGTCACATGGACCCGAGGTGTAAGTCACTCATCCATCCATTCAATTTGCCTTCATTATGGGGCTTTTGAGCCTTTACAACATCTCTCACGGTCGATGAAGCTAACCTCTTTCAAGCCCGCTGCTTTCGAATATATCCCAATACAGCATCGAATCGTTGGATACCTGCGGCAATCGACGACCTCATGCTTTCCCATGTTGAGAGACGAATGCAAGAATTTGCAGTGCAAGTGACGTTTGATGTTAATGAACAGTGTGCATCAAGCATAATATATTTGTGCCTACCGAGTTTCAGGGGCCAGGCCATCAGTGGGTTTCCAATGTCCTTACTTGAGGCGACGTCCGCGATGTCTTCCCCAGCACTCTCCAGGGAGAACACCGCCGGTCAATATGGAGACTGACATCCCTAATCGCAAGTTGAGGTATACCTTCCGGCTTCTGCTCTTATATTTCAGGAGTTTATTGCGTAGCAGGATGGGAGCGTGATGGCGGAGTGATAATGATACCCTTGGATACGACTGCTAATAGGTAATAATTCGAAAGATCTACGGTTTTTGTGGGGAAAGAATGATCCAACCAGCAACAATAACCTCTCATCCTGGACCATTGATATGCATATGTGGAAGGGTGCGTCCCACGACACCGTATAATCATATTGGTGGATGATCGGGGTGCGGAAAGTAGATAGCACACCAGATAAACTATTGGATAAAGCGACGCTTTGAATGTGAAGTAATAATCCGAGATTCATCATTTCCATATATTCGTTTGCCTAAGCGCTCTTATTGCACTTTGCAGTGATACCCGAGTCGGTACGGACACGAACACCTCCTCGCCCCATGACGTAAGGCAACCGGAGATTCTGAGCTCTCGCTTGCCCAGTCACGCCTTTTCAACACGACAAGCTTCATGCTCAGCAACTGGTCAACTGCCACCTTGACATACCTCGTGGACCATATATTCTAAACTACAGCATTTCAACTCCGTGCCTCGAACGCTCCAGTCCATCTCTCGTTGCATTACTTTACGCTGAGGTCGATGCCGCAACCCACTGTCAACCATGGCTAATGAAATACTAATATCCGCCCTCTTCACTCTCATCGTCCTCACTCTCGGCTTCGCTTGGGTGGGGGGCTACCTCGACACCTACCAGAAGAAGGCGCAAGAGCGAGCTTTGGATATGATGGGCGAAAACAAAGCCTCCTACGGCCTGAAGAGTATGCTTTCTACCAGGCTTTACCGAGGATTGTATGGCCCGGTAACTCACGTGTATCAGGTACCCTGAAGAGTCAGAAGATTAGTGAGGAGAAGGAGCTGAGCGATCTGCAAGATAATATTGCCGACCTGGGTGGGGGGTTGGTTGGTAAAGGAGGGATTGGGGAGGGTGTGGGAGCTGCGGTTAGTGAGGGCCTGTGAGGGTCGGTTTGCAGTTGTTTATATCGCACAAATGTCCTTGGAAAATCCGAAACAATATAGCAATGGTTTTGGATTATTGCATGTGCTTGTGGTCGGTTTAATCTCGGCTCCCATGATCCAACATGAGAGGAGACGGACGATCCTATCTTTCTTACACTCGTTGTGTACTACAAGTTCGCAAATCCAGGAATTCCGTCTTCACTAGAGCAAAAGAGCAGCTAAATGGGTACAGCTCGCTTCACCTCGATGGCAGCAGACCTCCTCAGCAGATTAAAGTTGAAGAGCGGGAAGCAACCGGCAGGACAGAGCAACGATGGGTATCAACAATAGGTGTCAAAAAGACATGGCACCATATTGACAGCTACATCACTTACACAACAGCCTGGGAAAAGAGAAGGTTGACTTGAAACTTCGGTAAGGCCCTGAAGCAAAGAACGCGAATGGTTATTCGCGCGCTTATCCAAAAAGGCACCCTGTCGTTATTTCTTGAACTCGGTAAGATACAAAATGTATTCGATCTTTCTCTTTCAATTTTCCAGTGTTGTACCTGCTGTTCCTACGAAACGTGGTCCATGCCGCCAACGCGGCAGGCGTGGGGTAAGATATCTCGAGAAAGCAAAACAGGCAGAACTCCTGAAACGTGACTGTACGATGCGGCGCACTGCTTTTGACTTCATGTGAGTTCCGTTTATAATTTTTAGAACTTGACGAAATGTACCAAGCGTCTGAACTTCTTTCATCTATCTAAATTTTGGATACACTAGTGTCTGATGTTCGCATCCAAGAACTTCGGAGTCTCATGGGCAGTCTGAGTGTTTGCTATAGGTGCAAGGAGGGTCATGGACTTATGATATAAACATAAGCTATAACAAAGGAGGGACTTTCTTCTAAATCCACTTACGTCTGTAACTTCGCTTGTAAATACGTGATGTTGCGAATCCCTCCTTGACGGTTACGATCTCAGCTCGTATCTTCTTTCAACTTTGGGGGCGGTCAAGCTACGAAAACAACGCAACACGTTTCATGTCTTGGTGTTTTACGTTCTGACCGGAAAACAGATCTATAAGCCAATCAGAGCAAGACTTCAGACCATGATGCTTGCTAAAGCGGGCCAAAAGAGGAAGACTTCTGCACACTTCACCAAGTACTGGCGTGATGGAACGACGATGCGTTACAGAGCCTCGTGACAGCATCTTGAAAGCACGTCTTGATGTAATTTCCAGCTTTCAAAACTTTCTGTAAAGGCTGCATCGGTTGCGTAGATGCGGCCAAAGTTTCATTGAGACGATCAAGAAGGTTTTCGAATACTGTCTTAGTTCATGATTTGTACCAGAAGGTTTATATGAGGCCGATCGGTGCCACATTATACTGCCTACCACAGCTCGAACTTCGTCGAACTCGAACAAACAGTAGCAATTTTATTGCAACGATAATTCAACCGTGGCAAAAGAGTATTCACAGCTCACCACTACTCAATCTAATATTCCGCCACCCTAGTCTTCCAATTTGAACCATTTCGACCGTCAAACCTTCGGTTCGTCCACTCTAATCTCCAAATATCCTTCTCCCCCTTCAGAGTTAACATAACACCCCCGCCGCTTCTTAGTCCCAAAGGAACCATGCGTCTCTCCCACATCCTTCTGGCGTTTCCTCTCATCATGGCGTCCCTAGCTATTGCAGCTCCCGCCGCAGCCCCCGCAGCCGAGCCCTACAACATGGCGGGCCCTCCCCCCGGCGGATATCTTGCCGACGCCGCCAATCAACAGGCTGTTGATGAGTGGAACAATGCTGATTGGGGTGATGGATGGAATTTCAAGAAGGAGAAGGTGTGAGTGTGTACGGGGGTGATGCTGGTTGGGGGAAAAGGGCTTGGAGGGAGGTGGAAAGGAAGCTTGGGGGTTTTGGTAGCTGGCGGTAGAGAACGATGGAATTATTGTGAGGAAGGGGGGGGTTCTCATGGTTGGTGGTAATACTCCATAGAGTTTTTTGAGCACAATAGTGGACCAATATTAGTCCGTCCGTTCGCTAGCAAACAATTCGGAAAAAGCAGAGGTGCTATAATTTTCTAGTTGAAAGAGCGATTGCCTCAAGGAACCTCAGACGTGCGTGGCTAAGCCACTTCGGGTTAGCTCTGCTTACTTCACGAGCTCAATGTAATCGCAGCTTCCGTAGTAAGCAAAGCGTTAATCCGGTAGGGGTTTAGAGTCCAGAAGACTTCGAGGCATCTTGACAGTTGACACTCCCGTCCGAGATTGCTTGGGTACGACTCCTAGAACCACGTCTTCCAGATGGGCGACTAGCTCTTTCTTGTTTGCGTCTTCATTCATAGCCTGACGGCTATGATACTTCGCGCGTTTGCTGTTTCGGCTTGCGGCCGCTGTGCCTGAACTTGGGAACAGTCTTTGACAGATTGTGATCAAAGTATTTAGGAACGATTCAGAGTCAAAACAAGTCTACCGGGAACGTGTGTCGCACAGGTCAGATTTCGTATCCCACTGTGTGGTCGCGAGCTATATCGCCTATGTTGTGTGAATGGATTTGATGGCAAACATGATGACTGATGCATCGATGGTTTTTGTTGATGTTTACGTCGTTGGGGAGGCCGAGTCAACGAAGCTATTCCATTCACAAGAATAACAATGTTGACCGTTCAAGACATTGCTTCTTGCTTTCTCAATATCTGCAAACCCTCATCCTGTTCCTCATCCATAGATGCTCTTCGCATCGGAATTTTATAACCTATATCTGTTACACTGCTTTGGAGCTTCAAGAGTTTCTCACTTCCCTTTGTTTGCACCTAATAAACCTAGAGAATATCCCTTGTCTCCTTGATCCTCACGTTTTTCTCGCCGTCAGATCTAATCTGCTTCCAACGCTCTGAAGTCTCTAGCCCGTGTTCATTGACGTCAAAATGACTCCATCCAAGAGCAAGAAAGCATTGCCTTCTTCCACGTCCATGGCCTTTCCAGAACAGCCAACTTCTTATGAACAATGGAAAGCAGCGCTCATGCAGGTCAAGAATTTGTACCTGAAAAGCCAATGGAAGCAATGCTCTACTCGATGCAGTCAGCTCCTCCTCGAGGCTAAGACACCGGTCAGAATTGTCACCAGCGATGTCATAAATCGTGCTAATATGTATTCTAGCCATATCCTCTACACGCTACTTACCTTCGTTTCTACAGTGCACTCTCAAGCGAAGCCATTGCCCGCTCGATGCACAATCTGTCTACCGGGAAGCTTTCTACCCTTGAGCAATCCAAGAGGTCATACGAAGCGGCAGCTGAAGCACTTTCCGCCTGCGAGCCTTTCATAGATGCTCAGGAATCACAATATTCCGACACCTCATCCGAATTGTCATCCACTGCTACTGATATATCTTCACGTCCTACCACTCCAACTCCGAGCCAGCCAGAAGCAGAGTCACCCGTCGAGTGCTCCTCGCCCTCGTCAGTCGAATCCAGCGACGAGTTTACGCAGTACGAGAGGAAACTGCTCGAGCCCCCCCCCTTACGCATCCACAAAGCAGTCTCCTTCTCTCAGAACCTTGCTAGCACACAAATCGCCTCTCCTCCCCCCTCGACACCTCTCCGCCAAACTCCTGCGACCACCACCCCTCCTCCCACCTCCCCCAACTACCGCCCCCACACCCCATACACCCTCCACCTCCACGCCTTCACCACCATGCTCACCACTCACATCGACACCATCACCCACCTAACCCAAACCACCCAGGACATCCAAGCCCAGCGCCACACCACCAAGCGACTGGCCAGCTATGGCGAGGACGAGGAGGCCAAGGCGGCGGATCGGAAGGCGAGGATTGTGAGGCTGAGGAAGGGGGGGTGGCGGAGGGAGAGATTTCGGCCCGAGCGGTATTGGGGGGTTTGTGAGAGGGCGTTGGGGGAGTTGTGAGGGGGTGTTGTGGTGTGTGTGTGTGTGTGTGTGTGTCCCAGTCAAGCCGGAGGGGTATTGGGATTTGCGTCAGAGGGCTTTGGGAGAGTTGGGAAGAATGAGGTGCAGGATCTTTCGGGAAGGCGAGACTTTTGCGGTGGTTTTTTCATTTATTTTAATTTGACTTGCGAGAGCGATTTTCGAGGTCCACAAGTTGTCTACGGCGTTTTGCGATGGCACGTTGAGATGTGCATTGGTTTTGATTCTCCCTCTCTGGTAGCATCGCACCCTTGCTGCCAGACCTTATGCTACACCGCAGCCCACAAACGCTCCACGCCCTCTACCTCAACTCCTCCCTATTGCAACCCCACCTCCCCCCCCCTCTACGCCCGAGACCCACTAACACTCAACCCCCCCATCCCCTCGACCACCTCCCCTTCACCCTTGGCCTTCCTTTCCAACCTCCCTCTCACCTCCGCAACCAACTCCCCCAACTCCACCACCACCCCCGCCTTTTCCGGATGCCCATCCTCCAACCCCATCTCTTTGATCTTGACTTTGCCCTGCGCCTGTTCTTCTTCCCCGAGGATTACGGCGAAGGGCACGCCGCCGGCTTCGGCGGCTTTGAATTGCGCGTCGAGTTTTGGTTTCGTTTTGTAGGCGAATTCGGTCTTTTGGGGTTGGGATTAGTATGGGAAGGGGTTGGTGGAGGGGGTAAAAATGGGGGGAGGGGGTACCTTGATACCGGCATCCCATAGTATCCTGCTGACCTCCATCCGCTCTTTTAGCAAGCCTGTGAAGCCCTTGCCTCCAAACGCCATAACGTATACGTCGACCTCATTACTCCGCACCCCGGCCGACATATCCTTCTGCATCCTGGCTTTTGTAATCGAGAAGATCCTGTCTACGCCGAATGAGATGCCCACGCACGGGATCTGTTTCTTGCCCGAGAACATGCCGACCAACTCGTCGTAGCGGCCGCCTGCTGCGACGCTGCCGACGCCGACGGAGGGGTCGTTGGAGCGGTCTTCGTCGAAGTCGTTGGATTTTGGTTTTTTGGCGGGTTTGTGACCCGGGGTGGTGGTCGATGGGGGGGCGGAGCCTTCGGTGACGACTTCGAAAATTACGCCGGTGTAGTAGTCGAGGCCGCGGGCGAGGCTGAGATTGAACTCTACTTTGGAGAGGATGTTGAAGGCTTCGAGGTAGGTGAAGAGTAAGTCCATGTCATCCATTGCCTTGGTCATGCCTGTGTTCGATTTCACGCTCTCGTCTTGTCTTAATGCCTCTAGCACGTCTCTTCCGCCCTTTCTCTGCACAAAGCCCCATATGCGATCCGCAATTTCTCCATCAAGCCCTTTTTCTTCCGTCATTTCTCTTCTCACTTCTTCCCAGGGGGACTTGTCCAGTTTGTCCACTGCGCTGCTGATTGTTCGTATTTTTTCTTTGGGAACTCCGCAAACTTCAAATATCCCGTCCAGCACCCCCCTATGGTTTATTTTTATGAGAAATCTCCCGTCCCATCCCAGTCCCCCAAAAATTTCACACACTATTCTCAAGATCTCGGCATCTGGAAGCATAGGGTCGTAATTCCCTGCGATATCAAAATCACACTGATAAAACTCTCGCATTCTCCCTTTCGTCATCGCTGGCTGGTCTCTCCGGTACACTTTCGCAATGTGGTAGCGCTTTATGTTTTGAATTGAGGGGTTCATGGCAAGCCATCGCGCAAAAGGAACGGTAAGATCATAGCGTAGGGAGCAAATTTCGCCGCCCTGGTCCGAAAGGTCGTAGATGAGTTTGCTGTCTTCGCCATATTTACCGGAGAGTATTTCGCGGAGTTCGAAGACGGGACTGACGCGTATGCATCAGTACTAGGTTGCAGGCGGTGCAAAATGGGGGTTGTACGTGTCTATGGTGACGGCGCCGTGGCGTTTGAACACGGTAGTTATGGTGTTGAAGATGCGGTCACGGATAACCATGTCTTTACCCTCCCCTTGGAGATGTTAGTTGCGCATTTGGGATTGAAGAGTTTTCGGTCGCGAGGGTTACAGTCTTTCGTTCCCTTTGGGGTCTTGAGCTGAAACTGGGTTTTTTCTCTCCCCATGTCGGCGGTTTCTAGGATGTCAGAGACTTGGGTCGTAAATTGGCGGTAAGGCGATCTCCAAGTAGGAGAAATTGTCACTGATCTGGTACGCACAGGTCCAAGAGGCGCAAGCCTTGCAATGGCTTTGTACAGATACCTCATACAAGACCGTGAGTCAATATAGTAGTTTGTCTTGAGTCATTTGATATTGCCAGCGCCTTGGGTCACCGCGGCTCGCCGTAAGGTCTCCCGCTAGCGCAACATAGCCATAGGGCCATAGGGCCGAGCTAACTTAGTCGCGGCCTCTCAGACGTCAACTCAGGCAATTCAATGTCTAACGGCCAAAAATGGCGCCTCATCCGGGTGTCGATACAGACGCGATCAAAGAAAGAGCTCGCAAGGACTTGCTGAATCTGCTAGAAGGCGTATGTAAGGCTCATCCGCCCAATGGATCTATCACATCGAATCTAAAAACGTGCAGGTCCGCGGAAAGAAGAATTTAGTCATTGAAAAATCACTCGCAGGTCCTGTCGGGGTGTTCGTCAGGTTCTCGACGCTTCAGGACTATGGAGTTGACAAGGTCTTCTTCTTGGAGACTGATAATGTCGATGCTTCTCAAAGAAGCGTGGTTTTCCTAGCTCGTGGGGAGAAGGCGAGCCAATGTATAGCTATTGCTGGTAAGTACGTGCATGAACACACTAGTTAGAGAGTACAGTGGCTTTTGTTTTGAATTCTTATGTGCTCTCTTATTCTCTCCTAATTGCTTTTCTATCTCGGAGAGCACATACAATGGGACAAAAAGTAGATCACGTAAATAATGTCCTACTTTATTTGATCAGTCTTGATCCCGATATCAATCAATTTCTGTACTCAGCATGATCTATAGCGTATTCCTTCGTGCCATAGGCCCGGCGCCATCATTACGTGCTAACATTCTCTCCCGATAGAACAGATCAAGCGGCTGCAGAAGAATAGTAGTATTGAGCATGAGTTCTCTGTGATTTGGGTGCCAAGGCGTACGCTTGTCTGCAATAAAATACTGGAAGAAGCTGGAGTCTTGGGAGACATCAGTGTAGAGGAGTTTCCATTGCATTTCATACCATTGGAACAGGATGTACTGTCATTGGCGCTGCAAGATTCTTTTGCGGATTTATACCTGGTTCGTGTATTTGCTATCACTTACTTTGGAAGAACATTTGCTGACGGTATCCAGCGAAAAGACCCTACGTCAGTATTCCTTGCTGCACAGGCGCTTTGGCCTCTGCAACAAAAGTATGGCCTGTTTCCACGTATCATTGGCAAGGGTGATAATGCCAAGCGTCTTATGGAGCTGCTTTTCCGTATGCGGTCGGAAGCCTCCACAGAGGAAAATGCAAGTGCCAATGTATCTAGGTTTGGAATGATGCCAAGCGCCGCTATCGAGAGCCTGGTCGTTATTGATCGAGAAGTCGATCTTGCTACACCACTGCTTACCCAACTCACATATGAAGGCTTAATAGACGAGCTTTACGGCATAAAACATAATCAAGCCGAGGTTGATTCCTCCATCGTGGGAGTTGCACCTGCCGCCCAGCCGTCGGGGAAGGCTCCAGCTGCACCAACACAACAAGGCCTGAAGCGCAAGATTCAACTTGATTCTTCCGACAAGCTCTACGATCAAACCCGAGATGCGAACTTTGGTATCGTCAGTAGTCTGCTCAACAAGGTTGCACGACGCTTGCAGAGTGAGTATGAAAGCCGTCATGGAGCGAAAAGCACAACAGAACTTCGCGAATTCGTGAACAAGCTTCCCGGCTACCAGTCTGAGCAGCAGAGTCTGAAGATACATACTGGTCTAGTCGAGGATATCATGAAGCATACCGAATCCAACATATTCAGGCGAACTCTTGACGTTCAGCAGAATCTTAACTCTGGTTTCGATCCATCTTCTGAGCACGATAGCATCGAAGAACTCATTGCACGGGATCTCCCGTTACGGATCATTCTCCGTCTTCTTTGCCTTGAATCGTGTTTATCAGGAGGTCTCCGGCCGAAAGACCTGGATAGTTTTAAGCGTCAGATCCTTCACGCCTACGGGTATCAACACCTTCTCACCCTTGATGCCTTGGAAAAGATGCAGCTTCTACAGACACGGACTTCAGCGAATGCCCTATACATCCCCAACCCCCTAGGCGCTACTACTGACGGCGGAAGGACCAACTACGCTTACCTGCGCAAAGTACTTCGACTTATCGTCGAAGAGGTCAACGAGCAAGACCCAAATGATATCGCCTACGTCTACAGTGGATATGCTCCCCTCAGCGTCCGCTTAGTACAGTGCATTATCCAGAAGCAATACCTCCTCTCAATTACCAAAGGCGCCACAGCCACCAATGGCGTGAGTACCGCCGGGCACGGCTGGCAGGGATTCGAAGATGCGTTGAAGAACGTCAAGGGCGAGACCTTCAACAAGGTACAGAAAGGGAATGAGTTGGCGGTCAAAGCCAGACATATGCTTTCTGGTACTGGGGCGATGAAGACAGTCGTGGTAATGTTCCTTGGCGGAATTACATTTACCGAGATCGCGGCATTGAGGTTCTTAGCAAAGCAGGAGGAAGGGAAGAGGAGAATTCTGATATGTACGACGGGCTTGTTGAATGGAAACGAGATGGTGGATGCGGCGATAGAGCAACGGGATTTCGGGAAGGCATGATTTGTGGACCTATTACCCACTACATACTACTCAGATGACAGCATTGTATTGCAGCAGCTCCTTCGCTCCAATATCGTATGCAGCATGGAACAGATTGCCTGATAAATTATCAAAAGGGATTTTGCAGTCCTACGAGTAATGTAACAGCGGTAAGGGGCGGCTCAGAAGACTGTTTGCCCGGGAAGGTGCACGGACCATCAGCATGCCCTAAGTAAACAAAGTGCCATGAAAGCAATCAATTCTGTGTCGCATCATGGTCACTACAGCAATGCTTGAACTTCGAGACAGTTCTCAATAAACTTCTGTCAGTCTAGAAATAGTATCATCTCCTTCAACTTATCATACCCATCTCAATCACCTCCAAACCATCAACCGTCATGTTCGCAACTAAGCGCCTGGGCAAGGTAAGTTCCTCTCTGTAGACGCAATCCCCTTTAAACCAGACTATAGAATTGATAGACCCTCTCAGGAGCTTACCAAGGTATACCTCACCTCAATCGCCTTCTAAGACACCTACCATTTGTCCTTCAATCCCACCAAAACTAACACTCCGCCAGATCCAACAACAAACCCTCCCCCCAGGCATCACTCTCGTCTCCGCCGACGACCTCAAAGAATGGCAAATGGACATCTGCGTCCTCGACTCTAACCCCCTCTACCTAAATGCCACCTACCGCCTCCGTTTCCGCTTCAGCACCAACTACCCCATCGGTAACCCCCCCCTTCCCCCCCTTTCCAAACCCCCAACAACCCAACCTGCCTCCTGGCCCCTCTTTCCCCCGGAGCTAAGACATACACAACAGAAGCACCCGAAGTAACCTTCCTCCCCCTCACCCAACCCCCCCGCCCCATCCCCCTGCACCCGCACATCTACAGCAACGGCATAATCTGCCTCGACCTCCTCGGAAACCAAGGCTGGAGCCCTGTGCAGAACGTTGAGAGCGTGTGCATGAGTATTCAGAGCATGCTGACGGGGAATACGCGGGCGGAGCGGCCGCCGGGCGATGAGGAGTTTGTGAGGAGAAATACGCAGAGGCCGAGGGATATAAGGTTTGTTTATGAGGATAGTACTGTGTGAGGGGTGGGGAAGGAAGAGGATAGAGGGAACGGGGGAGGATATGGGGGATTTGAGGGTTAGCGTGGCGTTCCAGACAGGGGGAGAAGAGGGCAGCATTGATTTGGTGGGGAGTTGGAGTTGACGCGCTTGGCGTTTCTCCGGACATCTGGGAGCATGCATTTTCTATTACTAAGGGGTACGAAGCCATCGGTACCAATACTACGTTACAGCGGAGGTCGCTATTCTTTTAAAAAAAAAGTGAGAAAATATGACCTGACGTGATAGAACGAACTCGCTGGATAGAGTAATAATACTGAGGCCCTATTGAAGAACCTTTTAGGCATTGATTCCGACCTAGTGAGTATTGGCCTTTCTTGCACGCTTGACTTAAGGATCGGTGAGCGTCCTAGAAAAGCATCTTCCTCTTCACATCAACTCAAGTCTAGCGAGTTATTCAGAATGGTAGCTGCCTTCCATGCAATCCCGCGCAACTGTGGCCGTAGACTGTTGGCGCCTCTCGTCGATGAGATTGCTCTCACGGAACCGAAAAGGACTTTTGTCTCCGTCCCGCGGTCCGCAGATCTCCATGATGGATTCGAAGACATCAGCTTTAGCACGTTTGTAACGGCCCTAAACAGATGTGCCTGGTGGATTGAGAAAGAACTTGGGAAGAGTAAAACATTCGAGACCATCGGTTATCTCGGGCCAATAGACCTTCGATATCCTATTCTACTTGTGGCAGCTATCAAGACAGGCTATAAGGTGAGCAATAGATCGCCATCGTTGTTCGTGTTTTGATGTTTCTTGCAGGCATTCTTCACTTCCCCTCGCAACAGCCTAGCTGCTCACTTGGAGCTTCTTGAATCTACAAAATGTGGAATCTTCCTAGTGCCGTCTGGAGCACCAGCAATCCTACGAAAAGATTCTACTTGAGCGGAATATGATCAGTCCATCCATGCCCGAGTTGCCATACTTCTTGGACGCTGGTGGTGATTCTGTTCTGTCCTACCCTTATCCAAGGACTTTCGAATCTAGCAGACATGATCCTTTTGTGGTCCTCCACACTTCAGGTTCTACTGGAACTCCGAAACCAGTTGTCATGTCCCATGGCATGATGGCAGCTATGGATGCTTACCAGATGATACCATATTTAGGAGGAAATTCCACATACGGCGATTTTTACAAGGGTACGAGGCTGTTCCTCGGGTTCCCCTTATTCCACGCGGCAAGCGTGTGCTGCCTGTTTGGCTTGGGTGTCTATTACAATTTCACCTGCGTTCTACCACCGCCCGTTCCTTTGACAGCAGAGGTAACAGATCTAGTACACATTCATGGTGATGTGCAAGGGAGTGCTGTCCCGCCATCAATTATCGTCGATCTTGCGCACGATCCAGCCCAGCTCGAGCGAATGAGCTATCTTAAGCATATAACTTACGGCGGGGGGCCGCTGCCTCAGGAAACGGGGGATGCAGTCGTTTCCAAGACGCGCATTTTATCCTTCATGGGTTCGACAGAGACTGGCTTATTTCCTATTGAGGTTAGCGATCGCGATGACTGGGAATACCTGACTTATAGCCCTTATCTCGGACATGAATTCCGCCCCTTCAAAGACTACAAGGACCTCTATGAGTTCGTGATTGTTCGCAACGATGACTATGACGCTTTTCAAGGTGTGTTTTCAACATTTCCAGACATGAAGGAGTATTCAACGGGTGACTTGTATTCCAAACACCCTACAAAACAAGGCTACTGGCGCTCCTGCTGTAGATGTGACGATATTATCGCTTTTTCCAATGGTGAAAAGCTGAATCCTGTGACTATTGAGGGTGTAGTCTCTGCACATCCTGCGATTGAACACGCGCTTGTAAACGGACATGGCAGATTTCAGGCTTCACTTCTTCTCAAGTCAAAGATGCCGCTCTCAGACTACGACAAAGACACGCTTCTGGACGATATTTGGCTGACGGTCCAACGGGCTAACCAGGATTGTCCCACCCATGGTCGGGTTACGAAGCACCTCATAATGTTCGCCGTACCGGAAAAACCAATGGTGAAGACGGCAAAAAACACTGTCAAGCGTAAAGAAACCTTGGAGCTCTACCAAGACGAGTTCGATGCTTTGTACGCTGCTGCGAGTCACTGCAGCACTTCTCTGGAGCAAACCGCGTTTGATGTTGAATCCGCAGAATCTCTGCGGAATGCTCTACGCCAATTGATTAGCACCAACACGACAATCGAAGACGTGACAGACACGGCAGACCTTTTTCAGCAAGGCCTTGACTCGCTCCAGGTGATGACTTTAGTGAAAGCTGTCAACGCATTTTTCACGAATTCATGGCCTGGATTTCGGCCTATCTCAAGCGAAATTGTCTATGCAAACTCAACGATCTCAAAGCTCGAATCCGCTGTGAGGAAGAGTACCGAAAGTAAGTTTTCTTTGCCAACGAAAGACCACGAATATGAGATGGAAGGATATCTATCACGATTTGCTTCAGGCCTGCCATAATCCTTGTTTGCTGTAGGTCCGTTGCGGCGGTAACGGCTGCGCTATCATTTATTCTGTCACCCTGGATGGGAATTGGTCGATACCGCTTCTACAAGAGAGAAAGAGTCGAAAGGCGGAGCCTGGGCAAGGAACCAATAAGAGGACTATCAACAACGGTGAAGCTTTGGAATAGAGAATCACGAGAAGGTGCGCGTCCACCCGTCTATCCTTTTTGAATATCAATCCCAGTGGTACTGGTCGTGAGCGAGAGCAGGCAACCATCGTTTTCAAAATTACCGGTCAATACCTTCAGATCACTTCCACACTTCACTCACCAAAGATGACAAGTGAAAACGCCGGCGTGGAGACCATTTCGAATTGGGCGCCTTCCATCATACTATCCACCTTACATAAAATCCGCCATATCGCCAACCATCAACCTCTGCCACCCCTCCACCACCTCCCTGCATCTCACCAACACCCCCGCCGCCAACATCCTCACCCTCTCGCCCTCCACACTTCCTCCGCCCAACCTCTCAAACACCGCCTCCACCCACTCTTGCGTCTCTAGTAACTCTTTGCTATGCTCTTCCGCTAACCCTCTTTTGTTGTTCTCGTTGATGTTTAAGAGTGTCAGGAAAGAGAAGAGGAGGGCTTCGAGAACGGAAACGTCGGTGGCGCGGGGGCGGAGGGAGAGGAGGAGGGACCAGAACTCGGAGGTCATTTGGGGCAGGGAGAGCGTGGAGGGGCCGGACGCGTGGAGGAGGAGGGAGAGGGTCTTAAGATAGAGAGGGAGGAGGGGGGGCGCGGTATGGGGTTTTGTGTCGCCACTGGTGCGGAGTCAGTCAGAGGGCGACGAATGGGTTGTTGAATTCTTTTCCAGTGAACTCACTATGCCTGCAGATGAGCTCGCCACAATCCAGTAAGAGGGAAGAAAAATCCATCCGCAACGATCTTAGCAAGAGCGTTGGGAATGGGCTTCTGACGCTTCTTCTCCACGGCCATGCGCGAGGAGAAAGTGCGGACTTTGAGGGCGTTGGGGCCGCTGAACTTGTCTGCGGCTTCCACGGCCATAGGTTGAATCATGGTCTTTTCTAACTGCTTAGACAGCGCGTTCATTGGTGCAGCTTCTAGCGCCCACAACTTCTGCAATTTGTCCGGTAGCTTCTTTGACGGAAACGAATCTTTCGGCACCTCATCAGCACCAGTGAGCGCTGCGTCTTCCTTCTGGAGGCCTGCCAACTCTCGGGCTCCCAGCCCGAGAGTCGTTAAGATGGATGCTCGTTGGCCAATGGAGTAGTCGCCATTGAAGAACGTCCTCGAGAACCATTGGCCCATTTTCAGTGGCCGTGCGACTAAGACGGCTATCATGCCTTGAAGGCGCATCTTTTGGAATTCTTTCATTTCGTATTTGTCAGTCAAACCAACGAGAAGAGTTGCTAGCTCTTCAATATAATCTGAGACTTCTGTGCCGAAATTTGATTTGCGGCGAATAAGGGCTGATGCTGTTGATAAGGCAAACTTGTGGCGGTCGAAATTCTCCGTGTCGTGGAGGCCGGCGATGAGATCGCGGATGTAACTGACTATCGTCAGTAGGATTCGAAGAATGTTAGGTATGGGAAGTAGGACAAGTAGAGACTTACACAGGGGCGATTGGCTTATCACGCTGCACCAAAGTAGGATCTTCGTCTTCATCGTCTTCATCAGAATCCGGCTTCTCATATGTGGGGAGATCTTCTTCCTCTGAATCTGAACTATCCACTATTTCCTCAATTGAAACGATCTTTGTTGTGCTGGATAATTTAGTAGGTTGTTTTGCAATTTTGGGATTTGAGACCGCGGTCTTTGTGGGATGCAACGAAGACTTCAAAGCAAGAACTGCGGGTTGCAGATCCTCTATTGAACCAATGGCATCGTTTACACCTGTTAGGCTTCTATACCATTGCCCATCGGTGCTATTGATATTTTCAGAACTGAAAGCCATGCGGTTACCCTTCGGATCAACAAGCCCAGAGACGGCTGTGCCGACAACCATTCCGAGAAAAGACGCTCGTTGTGATGAAGCTGCGAGACGGTTCGATATCGCATTGATGTATATACTTGATCGAGCAAGATTAGAGAGGTATGAAGCATCTGCACGATGGGCATAGCCACCGACCATAAGTAGAATCTGAGCATTGACTATTAGGTTAGCGATAAATAAGACACACATAAAACTAATTTAGGAAAAGATCATACTCTCTTGATGTAATATTGGTGTGTGCTTAATGTAAAGCTTGTCCCCAAATAGCTGTAGGGTTTTCTGCAGCACTCTAATCATCCTCTCTAATTCACATAAGCATCAATACTTTGCACTAGATAGTGGACTACACACCTCTATCGCTGGAAATAGCCGCAAGCACAACTCGATGCATCTCATGGCTTTGGCTGACACTGTCAGCGGATGTACCAGCCAACCAGTCTACCAGAGCATCTTCGAGCTGAGAATTTCCTTGCGTAAAACCCGCGACGAGAGCTGCCAGTCCATTCAAAGGCTTATTATCAAATGCCTTCTTATCGATGTCATCGTTCGAAGTAGATGATAGATGACGTCTAGACAAGACGCGTAGCAGCGAGTACAGATATGTCTTTTTCTCACGGAGGTCCAAGCTATGCATTAAGATATGGTATCTGTTCAAGAAATGGCTGTCCCCATTGATCAAAGTGAAGGAGGCTGTTTCAACAATTTTGTCTATATGTTTAAGACAAATTAGAGATATCTATAAAAGCGTCCAACTCAGTCCGCTCACCAGTATAACCGAGCGTCAAGGCTTGGCCCACCAATCGTACAAGCGCTTTCTGGGCTTCAGCATCTTCTTCTTCTAGAGCAGCGGTCATATAGGCAATGTTCCTTCCAAGCCATGTAGCATATTGACTTCCATCTCCAAGCCAGCTTTGGTCCTTGATGCTTGGACTCGATTCGTTGAGCATGTGGTCAGCCTCGCTTGCAAGTGAAAGTATTCTCCTTGCCGCGACGAAAGAGACGAGTTCCTTCCATATTAGAGATCTCTGAGGTATGTTAGGAACCAGAGAGCTGATCTCTTTCCACATCCTGGCAACAAATGCATCTTTTTTTAGAATGTTCTGAAGAACATCAAGTATATCTTCTACCAACAGGTTCTTGCTAAACTCTTGACTTTTGTTGCGATTTCGAGCATCTTCTTTCAGATTTAATAGAGCACGTAGACGAGCACTGATAGCACCAAGCCCTGCGACGCTACTGAGGCATCGTATTAGTAGTTTCCTCGGCTTGTCCTGGTCCTCTCTCAGGACACGCCAATAGTTGGGAATAATTTCTTCAACTAAGACAAATACTATCGGAGCGGCTTTTGGGCTTGGGACTTTGATAGTGAAATGATCGTTCCTTTCACGAGCAGGGTCGAGCCATAGAAGAACCCTTGCTAGAAGGTCAAGATCAGGCTTCGACTTGAGAGCCTCGAGGGCATCTTCCGGAGATTGCAGAGTATGATCTCTAATTGCGTGAAGTTTCTGTGCCGAAACAAGGGGCACCAAGTGATCATCAGTGACCTGGACATCAGCGGTCTTTATTGTCTTCAAAGGGGTCAGAAGTCCGTTCATCATAGAAATGTCGATGGCTATAAAGCTACACCATCAAGAAGCATGCATTGTTCTGGCGGTTTACCATACGTGATAGCAAACACTCTTAAGATCATCATAGGTCGCAAGAGGACAAACGCTCATGGGGATCTGATAACTTTCCGTACTGGGCAAGGTACTGTACTTCGTAGGGCTAGATGGCTAGATACGATCTTGAAACGCTAATGCACCACGGGAACGCTAGCTACTTTAAGCATCGCACCTAACGGCCGACGATGTCAGTCGCCAGGTCCAAGTCTCTACACTATCATTGAGACCCTCGATGTGGTTGTGACCTGATAAACTAGGTCGAAGGATGAACTACTTCAAACATAGCTAAAGTTGGTTTCGTTCCTATAGGATATGGCTCCCGAACCGCATACAGCGAGTGGCGTTGACAGCTCGAGGGAGAGATGGTAGGCGTACTCAGGAGATATTTAATCTTGATGGTGATAACAAACTATTAGGAAACATCTGGACACCTTTCTCACAAAGTCTGGTCCTTTTACAGATCCAGACTTTGTGCCAGGAGAAGAGACTATAACAGGTCTTGAGTCGTCCAAGGTTCTGTCAGTAAGGTTTTGGGCATAATAGCTCCAGTACGTTACTAACGGCGAATAGAGTCATGTGCGCAACATCTTTACGTTACGATCTCTGGGCTATTACTAAATGCTGTTAGTGGAGCTGGCGGCCTAGGATGCGAGATTCTTAAAAATTTAGCATTATCCGGGTTTAAAGATATTCATGTGATCGATATGGGTAGGTTCTAATGCATCATAAGTATCTATGGAAGACCTGACAGAACAAAGACACCATTGATGTATCAAATCTGAATCGCCAGTTCTTGTTCCGCGAAACCGATGTGGGAAAGTCCAAGGCTGAGGTTGCAGCCGCGTTCGTTGAAAAGCGAGTCAAAGGGGTCAAGATCACTCCATTCAACGGCAAAATTCAGGACAAGGATGAAGATTATTACATGCAATTTAAGATGGTGATATGTGGTCTCGATAGCGTCGAGGCTCGACGCTGGATCAATGCTACTCTGGTAGGTATGGTTAATGCTGAAGAAATGGAGAGTTTAAAGCCTCTGATAGATGGAGGGACAGAAGGTTATGATCGATGACCCTCCTCACCCTGGTATCAAAGCTAACGATCTCTCATCTTCATCTAGGTTTCAAGGGGCAAGCCAGGGTCATCCTGCCAACCTTGACTTCTTGCATTGAGTGTCAACTGGACATGCATGCTCCCCGCGCAGCTGTTCCTCTCTGCACATTAGCAACAATACCAAGACAGCCGCAGCATTGTATCGAGTGGGCCCACATCATAGCCTGGGAAGAACACCGAAAAGACGAAACCCTCGATACTGACGACCCCGAGCACATCACCTGGCTATACCAGAAAGCTTCAGCCCGCGCAAAAGAATTCAACATCTCAGGCGTCACCTACTCGATGACCCAAGGCGTCGTCAAAAACATCATCCCCGCAATCGCGTCCACTAACGCCATCATAGCGGCCAGCTGTTGCAACGAGGCTTTCAAAATCGCCACCAGCTGCAACCCGTACCTTGTAAATTACATGATGTATAGCGGAGACGAAGGCGTCTACACGTACACATTCGAACACGAACAGAAGCCCGACTGCCCCGTTTGCGGGAATCTTGCGAGGAACCTCACTGTAGATCCCAACTCCACGTTGCAAGACTTCATTGACAGCTTGGCCGAGAGATCCGAGGCGCAGCTGAAGAAGCCGACTCTGCGGACAGAACGAACGTCGCTGTATTCGCAGTTTCCGCCGTCGCTTGAGGAGCAAACGAGGCGAAATCTGTCGAAGAAGATCTCGGAGCTGGTAGTGGATGGAGAGGAAATTGGAGTTTCCGATCCTGCGTTTGCGATTGCTTTCAAGTATAAGCTCATCTTTTCGTAGTTGGTGATGCTATCAGAAGGGCGCGTAGACGATACGAACAATCTGCGTTGTAGCGAATGGTGTTAGGATGACAGCCAGAGATATCGACGAAACAGGGCCACATCAAGGTTTAAGAATCTTTGCATTTCACTCTCCATGCGCCAGGTATCAGCCATGTGACGTTCTAGGTCTATGTACAGAACACCGTGCAATGCTTTTGATATCTCATCTCACACTCATTTACCTCATAACATTCGCCAGACCTCTCTTCAGTCTCGCACATTTATCCTTCAATATTTTGACACTTTCTAAGAAGAGATAATCACTCTCGAATTGCCCAGTGCTTTCCACCATGAAGATGAAATGATCCCTCACCCTGCCCAGCTTCACCTTGCCCGCAAACTCATCATGCCTCAGACACTCCCTCGACACCGTGTCCTTGAATGTATTTCGCACCACAGCTTTCTGCTCCCCAGCATGTCCCTCGTACCCACTGCCTTCCATCCCTGCCTCCTCCTCCGAAATCTCCTCGAGTCCAATCACCCCCTTGGGAAAACATCTCGCAAATTTTCTAGCCTCAGATCCCAATATGGGCTTGACAATATCAATCGTCGGCAGCAACCGATAACTCGCCGTCGCCACAGGCGAAAACTTCGCATGATCAGCACCGATGCCTTTGACGCAATGCATCTCCATATCAATAACCTGCCCCGGTCGCATTTTTACAAGCAATATATCTGGATTCGTCGGCCTGATCACCCCATCCGGTTCCGGGAAAAACTTCCCTTGTCGCCCCTCAGGCTTCCACACCAGATCCTTTGCATAAACGTGCGCGCACTTGTAAAGCTTCTCCGAATCCGTCTCCCCCTCTTTCAGGAGCTCCTTGTAGTTATCCCCAAACGTACATTCCGCCTGCAACTTCAGTACAATAGTGTTGTTATCTGCGGTAGAACTTCCGTCGGGATCCTCGTCAGTGGCTCTCTTGAAGAGTTTGAGCCATTTTAGCCCGGTGAGGCTACCGGTTAGTGGGACGAGACCGAGGCGGTGGGCGAGGACTTCGTCTTGGATGATGGAGGTGTTGTTGTGGACGTAGACGAATTCAATGGCAAGGGTAGGGATTTCTGCGAGGAGGATACGGCGGAAGGCGTTGGCGAGGGAGGCGTCGATGCCGATGAGCGAAAAAGAGGAGTCGAAGGGTGCATTGTTGTGGAACCGGACGTGGAAGTTCTGTTGGTGGGAAAGAATGAGTTTTGATGGACTACGATGTAATCACATGTTTTTGTTTGAGGAAAGATATTTGACACACATCTGAGAACTTTTCCAAGCTCCATGAGTGGTCTTCACCGGGGTAATGACCAGGGAAGTCGGTGGATGTGACGTTTGTTACTGTTTCTGCATTGACTCCAACGATCTGCGCAGAATTAGCTCTAGATGTTCTAAAATACATGATAAACCAACAGACCTTCCTTCTATACGCCTCGGCCTGAGAGACAGCCTCTGGGGCCATTCTTGATTCAGTTTCATGGATTTCCCATGCTTCTCTTCATTGAAGTCGGTGTATCAAAATGTTGTGCCGATCTCGAATTTAGCGTGTGCAGAAAGCTATCTAATTCTTGGCATCGCAATTGTCGCGCCCCCCCCCCAAATTTGTATAGACCTTTCGACATTTCAACCCCTCAACATCTATTATCGCATCAAAACATCTTCAAAATAGGTGAAAATGAAGCTATTCAGACACTACTAATCAAAATCTATAGTACTCGCTTCAAGATCTCTTTCCAAGGCTCTAATATCAGCTTCAAAGATATAATCCCCGACGCTATGCTTGAAATGCTGCTTTGAAAACCTGTCACAGCGACTTCTTGCTACTGCATAGTGCAGAAATTCACCAAAAGTGCCTTCGAAATGAGGTCATATCTCCTCGAAATGTCTTCTGATCCAGGCCTTCAGCACACTGAAACTGAGCTCGATGAGATTGAAATTCGGCGAATATGGAGGCAGATATCGTACTTCACATCCGTGTGAGGTAATGAGTTCTTCGATACGAGCATTACAGTGTACGCTGGCGTTATTCATGATGATCACACTCCTCGAAGCCGAAAAGAGACTGCATAGAGGTAGCAATTCATCTGCTAGCCATCGAAAGAAAGCCTCGCCGTTGAATCAGCCTTCACGAATATCGATACAGAATAGATAGTCATCGATTGTATACGTCGAAAGAACGCTTCAGGAATGCTCTCTCTTTCTAGAGACTTGATAGCGAGCTGACTCACCAACTGGTGCATAGGCTTGATGACGTCAGCCTGTGATCTCGTTGAATAAAGACTCATCCACGAACACAAGCTGTTCGACCGTCAAACGAAGCATGTCTGCTATTCAATTCAAACGAAGCTCATCGTTCTGTCTGACACCCACACGCTGTCCCTTTTTATTGCTCCAGTGTCTCTTTTTCAGAATTCTGAATATCGTGAACCTGTGAACATGTATACTTCACTCCTCCCATAGAAACCACACCATCTCTTTCTGCATAGCTCATGGCTGTTGCTTCAGATATGTAATTAGAGAGTCTTCAGCGGCCGGAAAGACCTTTCGAGGAGCGCCTTTGGGTCGGAATTGAGGTCTGAACGGAGAGTCGTACATGAAGAGATTCTCCTGAAATCTATAAACAGTGGTAAAATGACAATGAACTTCCTCAGCGATGGCGTCAGATCGCCAGTGTAATAACAGAAGGCGAAGTATCTTTGAGCGAAGCGTCGGGGCAAGTTGGCCAGTCATAGCTGCGTGAAAGATTAGTGATCGAAAGAGTTGAATAGCTTCATTCTTACCTATTGAAGGAAGGTAACACGAAAATAGGTGGAAAATAGGTGAAAGGTATTGACGGTGTCTGAACTTGAGTGTAAATTTGATGGGGGGCGCGACAATTGCGATGCCAAGAATTAGATAGCTTTCTGCACACGCTAAATCTTTAGCGCGGCTCGGTAATCTAAGCGCAGCTCTCAAAGCGTCACCACCTCTTTTGGTATATAAAATAAGCAATGTTGCTCTTGTTCATGCTGCATCAACTGATGGCCTCCAATCTTACCTAACCTCCTCATCTCCTCAACCGAAAGCCGTTGTGAAAATGGCATCCCCCTTCGCCCGCCTCGCGGGACACTCCGCCAAACGCCTTTGCCTTCGGCCCGCCACCCCTCGTTCACTGCTCCCTCGCCCCGTTGCAAGATGCCTCTCAACCACGCTCCCACGCCATCTTGCCGAACCGTATGAAGGTACAAAGCTCATCCCCGTTGATGAGCGCTTCGGACAATCTACGAGTCCCGCCGAGGCTGAGCAAGCCACTCCACCTGACGAGGATATTATTGAAAACCGCAAGATACGGCATTACACCGTCAACTTCGGACCTCAACATCCTGCCGCCCACGGGGTACTGCGGTTGATTCTTGAGCTCAATGGAGAGGAGATAGTCCGAGCGGATCCACATGTTGGACTACTGCATCGGGGGACAGAAAAATTGATCGAGTACAAGACTTATCTGCAGGCTTTACCCTACTTTGATAGACTGGACTACGTGTCGATGATGACAAACGAGCAATGTTTTTCTTTGGCTGTGGAGAAGTTGTTGAACATCGAGATCCCTGACCGGGCCAAATGGATAAGGACCTTGTTTGGAGAGATAACTAGGGTACTGAACCACCTCATGTCCGTTCTTTCGCACGCCATGGATGTAGGAGCCTTAACACCCTTTCTGTGGGGGTTTGAAGAGCGCGAAAAGCTTATGGTATGTCTTCTGCTGCCGCCACGACTCCCAACTTAAAGATCTAATCCCCCGCCGTAGGAGTTCTACGAGCGCGTCTCCGGCGCCCGTCTCCACGCCGCATATGTCCGCCCCGGCGGCGTTCACTCTGACCTTCCCTTGGGCCTTCTCGACGACATCTACCAATGGGCCACCCAATTCGGCGACCGCATCGACGAAACCGAAGAACTCCTCACTGACAACCGCATCTGGAAAGGTAGGACCCAAAACGTCGGCGTTGTCTCCGCCGCCGATGCTCTCAATTATAGTTTCAGTGGCGTCATGCTGCGCGGCTCGGGGGTACCTTGGGATATAAGGAAGAGCCAGCCGTATGATGCGTATGATCAGGTCGAATTTGATGTGCCGGTTGGTGTGAATGGGGATTGTTATGATAGATATCTTTGCAGAATGGAGGAATTTAGGCAAAGCTTGAGAATTATCCATCAATGCTTGAACAAGATGCCACCGGGGCCCGTCAGGGTGGAGGACTACAAAATCTCCCCGCCACCGAGAGCGGCGATGAAGGAGAATATGGAGGCCCTGATCCACCACTTCCTCCTCTTCACAAAAGGCTACACCGTCCCCCCAGGAGAAACCTACAGTGCCATCGAAGCCCCTAAGGGCGAAATGGGAGTCTTTGTCGTCAGTGACGGCAGCGAGAGGCCCTACCGGTGCAAGATTCGCGCACCGGGCTTTGCGCATCTGGGATCTTTTGATCAGATTAGCCGGGGGCACTTGTTGGCGGATGCGGTGGCAATTATTGGCACGATGGATCTTGTGTTTGGCGAGGTTGATCGATAAGGAGAGTAGGTTGGGCGGAAAGAAAGGGGGAGAGGCGGCGTTCAGGTATGGAAATGTATATATTGTTTGTACAGCATGTCGATAAGCACTAGAGCGCCCGAGATCCAGAGCCCTGTTATGTTAGAAGCGAGCATTAAAAGAGCATCCAGCATAGGTGCAAAGCCGTCTCTTTGTTTTCCTTATCTCCAATTTCTTGTCAACTCGCCGAAGCACCCTTCTTCGAATCCCCTAAATCCCAACCCATCCACCGTCAAAACACCATCAGCTCATCAGCTCATCAGCTCATCAGCTCATCAGCTCATCAGCCACCAAAACCACCACCCCCAATCTTCAAACCTCAGCTCCACCTCATGGTGCCAGATTTTTCTCAACCTTCAACTCACAACAATCAGATCCAAAACCCTCCCCCCCGAGCCCAGCCATCCAATATCCTTTCAACGTCAACACCCTCAACTTCACTAACCCTGACGATGCTGACATGAGTTAGAACGTATCAGGCTAGTGGGTCGAAGGTATGGGAGAGGAAGGCGGGGGAGCAGGTGGGCGATTAAGCTATCCATGGGTTTGAGAAGGTTGTCAGTGACTTTTTGTTCCCTTTTCCAGCTTGATAACAAGCCAGGGGTTTTAAAGCCGTCCAACCAAGTCTTCCAGCCTTTGCGCTTTTCGTTTAATCCCCTACACGGTTGTGCTCCGGAACCTATAAGGTAAGATGGTGAGGTGGGGCTGCAATCAGTTCGTTTTCTGCAAGAAGAGGAGTGAGGTGGATAATGGGGGACTCTCGACTTGGTTCAATCGGAAAGCTGTTTCAAGTCAAGTAATATGGGGACATGGAGGTTTGGGTGCTCAGCGAGGAGTTGAGTCTGTGTTTAGACTTGAAATATGTTCGAATCCTAACCCCTTAGCTTCTGGAGTAAGAGGAGCGACGTATGTGTGCTTTGGTGTCGGTTTTGGTTTAGGTTTTGGTTTAGCGTGTGTTGGGTGGGGATGGGTGTGTGTGGTATATGGTATGTGATGATATGGTAGGTGTGGGCTGGGCGGGAAAAGGGGGGACGGGACGGTGGATTGAGGGTTTGCTGGGTTTTGTGGTTTGGAGTGGAATGCACGAATGCAGTTGTTCTGCTGTGCTACTAATTGCTTTCTCTTCGTGCTGCCCCCCCCCCCCTTCCCCTTTTGCCGTTGTCGTTCAATATACTTCTATCCGTTCTGTTTTCTCCCCTATCAATATCACGTCACAAACCCAACCCCCTCTTAGCACCGTATTCCCCATCCCAGCTCATCCCTCAGCGCCCCTTTACCACAATTCCCAATTTCCAACCCCGCGCCAAAACCCATCCCACCTCCTCACCTCCCCTTCCCATCCCCCATCAAACTATCTACGCCCTACCAAGCTTTTTCAAGAAGAAAAGAGCGATATCTCGTTCTCATGACCTTAGCCGGGGGAGGAGCGCTGCATGATGGCTCCAAAAATGGCTATCATTGGAATATGACGGAAGATGGTCAGCGGTGAATGTATAGGTTTGGCGGGTAGGATTGGGACGAGAGGGTGAGAGAAGAATGGCCACACTAACGTCTCATATCGCTTCCTCTACCACCCATCCCGCTCTCATGTCAACGACGATATGCTACCACCAAATCCCGCAAACCACAGCACTATACTCAACTATCTAGACTTCCACATGAAAAACCTCTACCATACCCCTAAATTTCTAAGTATTGAAGGGGAGAAGGGGCTAACAAGCAATGGCAAGGTTATGCCTAGGAACAATACATTTTCTGCCCACAGCAGCGTGTACTCGCGTACTCAGCGTGTATTCAGCGAGTATTCGGGTAGATAGCGAGTATTCGGGTAGATAGCGAGTAAATAGCGAGTATTCGTGTAGATAGCGAGTATTCGAGTAAATAGCGAGTATTCAGCGAGTATTCGTGTAGATAGCGAGTAAATAGCGAGTATTCAGCGAGTATTCGTGTATTCAGCGAGTAATTAGCGTGTATTCGCGTACTCAGCGAGTATTCGTGTATTCAGCGAGTATTCGCGTATTCAGCGAGTAATAACAGTTTTGTGAGTTGATCTCAAGAGCTCTGAGCTAACCCTGAGCATATTGATATTTTGATTGTTGCTGTTAGAAGGCTATCTCGAAGGTGGAAGGCGAAAACTCTACTAACGGGCCTCAGCCCTACCAGCTCTATGTGGCGGATGTTACCAGCTTTCCTATTTCCAACACGGACGTGAACCACCTAGCTGCTCTACTGCAGTAACCAGCCTAAAGGACCTAGTCGCCCGGACGATAAAACGTCCCAGCCAATAGCACTTAGTCAAGCCGACGATAAAACATCTAGCCACGAGCACTTAACCACAAGCAATTCAGCCACTTGTTGAAATTTACATCAATCTCCCTACCTCCGCAACTTCCATACCCATCAAGCGCTCAATCACCAGGAGCGCAAATCAAGACATCAGAATTGTATAATCATTTAGCATGCCCTAGCAGAGGATTTTCAGGAATAGTGCGGTGGTCGCGGGACCGTTGTGGTTAAGCCGGGACTGTTGCAGCGAGGAAGGGGATATTTGAGGAATAGGTGCTAGTCGGTAGGCGTGATAGGCGTGATGAGGGTTTCGATTTAGAAGGATGTGGGGGTTGAGAAAGATTGAGAAGATACATTTCTCTGTGCACGCTGAGTACGCGAATACTCGCTGAATACGCGAATACACGCTGAATACTCGCTATTTACCCGAATACTCGCTATCTACACGAATACTCGCTATTTACTCGAATACTCGCTATTTACTCGCTATCTACGCGAATACTCGCTATTTACTCGCTATCTACCCGAATACTCGCTATTTACCCGAATACTCGCTGAATACACGCTGCTGTGGGCAGAACATGTATTGTTCCTGGGCATAACCTTGCCATTGCTTGGTTAGCCCCAGCTCGGCAGTCCCGGCCAGGTAATAATAAGTGTTACCCTAGACAATGCTGAATTTGTGAGCCGCTTTCCCTCTACTCGTGCCTCACCCTCGCCAAAAATTCATCAGTCTCTTGCGCATATTGAGCGTAACCTATCGAGCATCGACTTCGTTAGAACGATAAACATGTATACATCTGTATGGGGAGCTGGACTATGTTGGGACCGTGCCTAGAATCTAATCGATGGGACCGGAAGTAGAATGTTTGATCAATAGAGGTAGCTATAACTAGAATACTAAGAATACAGAAGAAAGCAAAGAGGAATTCGAGCTGTATCTATAGTAGGGCGAACAAAGAGAGCTGAGTAGGTTTGCTCAGGTACCGGAAGTGTTCGGATAGAGGGTTTGGGCTAGAGATGTCGGAATGTTCTAGCAGATGCCGGAAGGTTTCGGACCATCGTTGTTCCTTGGCCACGTACCGAAATCCCTAGGGCCTATTGGCTAGGAAATTCTACCCAATCCCAACACACCCGTAACATTACCTCCTTCTCTTTAAAAGTCATGTCCCTATGACTTGTAGTGTAGCTCATAGATAACGCAATCCAACGGCCTTACTTCGTCGTTGATCCTATTGACCCCCTGGTGTTGTTCTGTCTTTCGGTTGCGTCGACCACCAGGTAAACAGGTTTCTTTAAACTCGTCCTGTCCTAGCCGAGTATCTTGAATGGGTCTTGGTACCAATATCGTATGGTTGACGGATTCTTAGTATAATGTTGAAACCGTGCCTAGAATCTAACCAGTGAGCGAACCGTGGGTAGAATGTTTGATCTATATTCCGTAGAGGTAGCTATGACTAGAATACTAAGAATACAGAAGAAAGTAAAGGGAAATCCGAGTTGTATTTATAGTAGGGCGAAACAAAGAGGGCTGAGTAGGTTTGCTAGAAACCCTACCCAATCCCGACACACCCGTAACACGTAACAGACTACAAGGGCCAGCTTGACTGAAGGTTATCGGCAAGTAAGTAGAGTTTGGAAATGAAAAGGAAGCTACGCTCAATATGCGCAAGGACTGATGGACTCTTGGTGAGTGGCTCTTAAACTCAGCGTACATTCGCGTACTCAGCGAGTATTCGGGTAAATAGCGAGTATTCGGGTAGATAGCGAGTAAATAGCGAGTATTCGGGTAGATAGCGAGTAAATAGCGAGTATTCGCGTAAATAGCGAGTATTCGCGTAAATAGCGAGTATTCGCGTAAATAGCGTACTCAGCATGTACTCATCGATAGTTTTTTTTGAGTGACCCTGTGGGCTAGCCCTGAATCCCTCGAGATTCCTGAGGGAAGATCTTACCTCATCTGTGTCTCGCTGGCCATGTCACTAAGCCCTGGGCCGTCCTGAGTCCCCCGGGTCACACACTTCGATTCCTGAGCTCCCGACCGTGATCTAGCTGTCCAGCGAATAATCAGGTCTAGCGGTCATCAAAATAGGGTTCAGCTATTGAACAGCTACAGGCCTCAAAAGGTACTTATATTTCTTTGAGCTCATCACCAATAATCAAGTACCGCTGAGGACGAATGTTTTTTAGAAGCAAATTTACATTTGATTAAACTTGAAACACCTCATAGAAGCCTTCATCGTTTGAAGCCCCCTGTTGTCGCTCTGATACAGGCTCAGCCGAAGCTTCACCCCCCTCAACTAGGTCTAGCTGCCATCAAAATAGGGTTAGCGGCATAATATTTCATAACAACGCGCACGCGTTCTTCTTCATCAACCAACTACTCTACCTACCCACCACCCATTCTACCTCATCGCCGCCATAGATCTTGCACCCCCTCCAGCAGGTGAGCTCTATGTGAGCGACGAGAAGCTCATCGCCGCCGCCAATACGTGGGCTGGAGCCCGAATCAAGGATAAAATTTGGTTGAGGTGTGATAGGGGTGGGATCTTGGATTGAAATTGTAAGTGGAGAGTTACAAAGGGGGGTGGTGGATGAAGCATCGGTCGAAGGCTTTTCTGGTTTATTTTGGATGTTACATTCTACCATCTCTCTGTTTCCGCAAGATTTTAATTAGCCATTATATCGAACCACAGCCCTCATATCTAGTCATCGTTTCACAACCTCCCTCTCTCCCTCTTCCTTGCCTCCTTCTTTTCCCTCTCAGATTCGCCTCTAAAAGCTTGTACTACGCTGATAATGAAATGGTCTATTATCTTTACAAATAGCCGGACGGAATACATGGTCTAATTCTATAAAGTCATGACCTCGATTCTCTAGTATGTAGACTTGTCACACTTTCATCCCTCTATCTTGAGAATGAATTTTGCTGGTTAACGTAGTGATGGAATCGATAATACTGCGGATTCTGTCAGGGAATAGAACCCTAGATCAGCTCCTTTCTTTCAATTATCACATCCGCAGTTCTAGAAGAAGGTTGAGATGCGTTTGTAGTCTCAGTACACCAGTCCATTACATACTCAAATCCACAGTCTTAACAACCTTCAACTTGAAATTCAAATCAACCTCTTGCTGATTAACATACTGCTTTAGTCGTCGACAACCATACCATGTAATCTCAAAACGAACCAGAACTTTCAAAGACTGCTAGCTAACTGTTACCTTCATTGGAAACATCCCAGATCATCTAAGCAGAGATCTAGACTAACATTCCCAACGACTCTTCCGGACAGTCGAAAAATTGAGCCTGACTTACCGCTCTCGATTCTCTAGTAGCCATTCCTCACAAAGTACAATCTCTATATACTCGGAAACGTTCAGCTGTATTCCAGAGTGATGACTATGCTAGTCGGCTTACTAACATACTGTGTACTTCGACAGTGACCCTGAAGGCCTACTACCAGACATAACCTGAACCTCAACCAATCTCTCCAACTACTCTCATAGGCAGTCGAGATACGACGCTTGAATTATCCAATATTTACTCTCGGTTGTCCAATCAAGCAGTTCGTCATATATTCACATCACGATCCTCTATTTTCATTGTTCAAGCTTTGATTCGGTATCGAGCCGATGGACTTCCCAACCTTGACCGCGATACCCTTGAAACTGCTACTAGCATAGCCTTGAACCTCAGCCCAATCTCTCCAACCACGCTCAAAGACAATGGAGATACAGGGGCTCGAGTTCACAAATCGTGTAGGTTCAGTCCTGTAGTTAGTCAAATCAACTCATCAGTCACATGTTTAAATCAGCATTCCCAGGCAAGATTTGCAAAGCTGTTCAATGATAATTATGCTGGTCGACTTAGTCTTATCGTCGACAACGCGCTGCTACCCCGCATAAACCCCTCCCCTCCCCTCCACCCCTTCCATCCCCCGGCCACCTAGACACTCCGCCCCGCCCCCACCCCTAAGCACTCTCACCGCCCGACCCCCGACCCCCATTCCCCCCAGCACCACCACCCAGATTGGCCGCATGGCCGTCGAAGAAGTCCCCCAACGCGCCGAGGGTTCCATCGAAGTCTACAAGTAGACGACGAAGTTCCCCCTCGACGACGTTGGGAGGCGCATCTTGACGCATGGCGGCCGCACTGGGCGGCTGGACGTCCGGGAGGGACGTCGCTCCGTTGCCCCGATATGGGCCAACGGTGGTGTGGGGGGGGCCGGGAGTCGGGAAGTCCACGTCCCCAAGTCGTGCGGGCTCGCCCATTGGGTAGCTGACGTGTTCGCCAGCTGGATTGGTCGTGGGATTGTATCGATCCCAGGTGTGCTTGCCCAAAACGCGGCCGCCGTACTGGCCGAGAGGTGGGCTCCAGTCTCGTGCCTTGAATGCTCCCAAGCCTTCTTCTTCTTGGTCTTTGGCTAAAAAGCCAGCGAGTCCCTTGCGGGCTTTCATGTAGTTACCACGGAGAGCGGCACGTTCCATCACATCAGTGACGCCTTGTTTGTCGAGGTAGGCGTTGATTTCGTCTTTGAGCTTGTCGTTAGATGTACGTTTGCCCTTGAAAGGGTTGTAGTACTCGTCATCGGAATCGGTGAAGGTGTCTGGGTGCACGGTAGCGTCAGAATCGGCCAAGGAAGCTGTGTCTGGCTGCTCGGTAGTATCGGAGTCGGTTAAAGAAGCTGTGTCTGGCTGTGCGAGAGTGTCAGGAGAAGCGTTCTCATCGTTAGACATGACTGGAGTTTGCAGGTCAGCGGTTGGCTGGTGAGAAAAGACCTCATTATCCGAGGTGATTTGTTGGTGAGAGAAGACCCCATAATCGGAGGTGGTCGGTTGGTGAGAGAAGACCTCATCATGGGATGTGGTTTGCTGGTGAGAAAAGACCTCTTCATCGGAAGTAGCTGGCTGGTGAAAGAAGACTTCATCATCGGAGGTGGGCATAGAACGGAAGGCGTCGGTAGCATAGAGATCACTGTCATAAGGCTCACTATCGTAGAGAGCGTCAAGGTCGAGTACATCACCAACCGATTGGCGAAGATCAGTAGCAGCTGGAGCGGTAGCGAGGTGACGCAAGCTTGGACGAGTTTGCATAGGGGTCGGGTTGTCAACATCAGCCTCGTCATTATTGATCTCCGGTGCCATTGCTTCAGCCGGAAAGGTCCACGCCGTAGTATCGCGCTTATCATCTCGAGCACCTTCAGCTGGGGCCATTGCTTCAGCCGGAAAGGTCCAAGCCGCAGTATCGCGTCTCTCATCTCTAGCAGCTCCAGCCACATCATCGGCAGCGGTGACAGTCACCTCAGGCTGGCTAGGAAATTTCCAATCCATAGTAGCACGCTTGTCCACATTCGATTGCTGTCCATATTGCGAACCTGCATCATCGTAACCTTCGTCATCGTTCGTTCCAAGAAACTTCAATATACCCCCTGGCTTGATAGTGTTGGTGTCTACCAAGTCAATATCCGGGAGCTCCATGGTGCCGTCAGACTTGTGAGTGATGATCAATTCCTTATGATGGATTGAAGATTCGCTATTATCGTCACGAAGAGGCAGGTCGGAGCGAGCACGAGTGAGTGTAGGTGTAGGTTTTGGTTCCTCATGTTTGGTCTTTGGGCCATACTGGTATGGTTCTTTCTCGTCATCAAAAAGGCCCTGAAGTGCCGATTCGCCTCGCTTGATGCGTGCTTCCACATTGGCTTTTTCTTGAGGAGTCATTGTTTCAGTGGATTCGTGAGCCTTGAGTTCAGTGTTGACACCCGGGGCGTCGGTCGGTGGATGAGGATTGAAGTTTTGATCTGACATGTTAAAGTCAAAACCTGGAGATAAGTGAGGAGTAGAGTCCTTTTGATGGAGCAAGTAGCTATTAGAAGAATTTTCTGTAGCGTTTGCGATGTCAGAAGCTGCAATGTTGTGCTGGCTGAGCGTTGACACAAGCTCTGATGTTGTTTTTTGATTAGGGTTGATCTTGGTGAATTGTTGGTCAAAACCCGCAGTCGTGCTAAAATTCCAATCCTCTTCAGTTTCAAGGGTATTTGGAAATTGCGCGGCCGCTGCACCACCCTCAAAGAACAAAGATGTCCTCTGGCCACCAGAGTATTCCCAGCGATAGAAAGTCTTCACCAGCTCCGCCAGCGACTCTGTTGGATGAGTTACCTCTGAATCTTTCACGAATGCATGCTCCAAAACAGCTTCCATAGAGGGTCGAATAGCAGGCTTTGACTCCAGAACACATGCTACAAGGTCCTTTAAACCATCCGAATACTCGGGGCTGTCACCTAGTCTAGGAGGCTGCCGACCAAGCTGTACAGCTAGTTTACGACCTGGCTGGGTCCTTGGGTATGGTGGAGATCCCGACGCAATTTCATACAAAGTGCATCCATACGCCCAGACATCAACCTATAAATGTTAATATGGTGATCGACACGCGAGAAAGTCTGCACGCATATAAGACTACAGAACTGACCTCGGTGCCATAGTTCAAGCCCTCGCGCCCTATTGCCTTGTGCAGCTCTGGCGCCATCCAGTGGGGCGTGCCGATTACAGTCGTTCTCTTGTCAAGCTTCGTTTGGAGAACACCAGCTACACCGAAATCGATCACTTGGAGACTGCCATTCTCGTGAATCATCACGTTTGCGGCTAAATAAGGCGTACATCTCGTCAGCTTGTTCTCTTTACTGTTACTTGGGCCACATCTTAACCCCTTTGAAGGCCACGTGAATTTATATTTACCTTTGACATCTCGATGAATAATCCCAGCTTCATGGATCGCTTTCAGAGCTTCTGCTAATTCACGAGCTATCGGGACAATGAATCTGTCCTCTAACTTGCCACCTGTTCCACGCATCTAATTACAGTCAGCACGTTCCTTGGTCCGAGACAGAAGTCTTCAATGAAAATGCTTGAGACCGTCTAATACTAGAGTTCACTTTTTTGCTATTCATATATATATATGTTCATTTACCTCTCTGAACAGCATGTACTTTGTGATCTATACCAAAACAAATTTCAACTCAGATACATATTCCAACCAGGGCATGAACGACGTTGTGAAGGACTCAATATATAACACACTCTTGGCACATGCTTTATAATAGAGTCAAGATAAGAAGATACTCCGGACAAATGCTTTATTGAGATATATTGACTGACCTCATTGCCTCACTTGGCAGAAATCGAAGTGAATACCGTCATAAAGCCAAGACGAATCGATAGATGAAGAAGCGCAAGAGGGAAATACAAATACTCCATAACACAGAGAAGCTAAGAGAAAGAGTCATTGACCAGGCCTGACTTACCAAAGTTCGCAGACTGCCTCCTGGACAATATTCACTGACGATCCAGAGCTGTGAGTGCATCTGGAATGCATCAAGTATGCCGTTCACATTGCGGGCCTTACTATCCTTCAATTGTTGGAGTACCTTGATCTCATGGAGAGTCACTTCTATAGTCTCGTCCTTGTCTTCTAGACGTGCCTTAAAGTCGTGCTCATCAACGTCCATTACCTTCAATGCAACCATTGATTTGGATTTCTTATCGAGTCTGCAGAGAACTTATTAGCAAAGCAAAGAACCGGGAGGGTGGACACGAAAGAACCCTGAAACCAAGGCAAGATAACAGGATCGCAATAATCAATGGATTGAGGAGAGACAGCAGAATTGGAAGACCAATCCACTGGCCCCCTCAGTACGCAAAACATCAAACAGGACATATCGGAACTGTGGCTACAAGCAGAGTATAATGATAGGGCAGATCGAAAGACAAGGTAGGATTTTGTATCAAGAATAGGCTTACGCTTTGAAGACTCTACCATACCCGCCTTTTCCGATCAACTCGAGGAAATCATACTCTGGAATTGGGTCACCATTTCGCCGGAGCTTTGCATGGATAGCTTGCTCCTGCTCTTTGGCAATCTTGACAGCGGCGACCTTGTGCCTCAAGAGGTCATTGCCCATAGTAGAATCCGGGTCAAGAAAATGAGATTGACGATCAGAAGCCATACTTGTGGTAGTGTCAAGATCTTCTATCGCAAAACGGTCGTTTCCAGAACGCGGCAGAACCAATGAGGGATTCTGTGCCTCAAGTGGCGGAGGTGGTGGTGGTGCACGAGTTGGACAGGGCGGGATCGAGAATGGTGGCAGTGTACGAGGTGGGGGTGGGACCCAGTGATTATCGGATGGATTAGTGCCTAATTGACGACGAGGCTTCGCTGGAACTGCTGGTCGATGATGTGTTGGTGTTGAAGTAAGGCCAGACGGCTTGGGTCCAGGGCGAGGCTTGGGCCGAGGTGGAGAACAGCGCTGGTCCTCCCAGCTTACGAGCCTGATAGAGCTTGACTCCGACGAGCGAGTTACTAAAGGAGTACGGAATGGGACCGGTGTCCGGGGAAGGGGGGGTGGATGGTTTGGAAGTGTGACCCTAGGAGGGAGAGCTCTTGGAGACGGGAGTGGTACAGCAGAAGCTGCACGAGGTAAAGTTACTTGACCCCTTCCTTGGGGTGGAGTAGACGGAACAACTTGCGGCAAGGAAACCGCAGGATCGGGGATAGGACACTGGGAAAATCAGCCACCACCATCAACACTCGAGAGCTACTGACCCTTACAGATGTAAGCGGGCCAGAAGCGGCAGCAGCCCTATCCTGAGCTGGTGCTGGTGTTTCTGCTTTTGGTTACGTTAGTGATGGCTACTGTCCCGGAAGATCACCCGTTTGGGTCAATATCGCTTACGCGAGGTCGTTGAAGCTCCTTGTACAGAGCTAGTTGGCTGATCTTGAGAGACAGTATTCTGCAAGGAATAATCTGCTGGATCAGCCGAGTTCTGATGAGCCATCTTGTATTGTGTTCTCTTGTGGTAGAGCAGAAGCAAGAGCGTTGCAAACGGAAGAGGTTGAAGGTGGAAGAAGAAAAAGGCAAGAGCTCTACATCTGCGTACTCACCTCCTTTCAAGTCTTAGGGTTTGTTGACGTCCAATACTAACTACTGACAGCTCTCACTTCCCCCCCAACAACCACCCCATACAGTGTATCTTTTTCTTTACAAAGTCATCTGCATAATCTACCGAGCTCGAGGACTCGAAATTCTAGTCTGTTTCGTGGGTTGCCATCGCAGCAATTAGATTTGGGAATTTGGGAAAGGACATGAAGTTATCCCCATACCATAAGGCGATCGACACCAAGTGAGGTTTCCACCCCTGCAGGCGCTCGGACCAGGTCGCCTCATGGAACGCGACGGGTTGGCGTTTGGCAGCCTGCGCCACTCCCACTACGGTCGCTAATCAGTCGGGTGGGAGCAGATGTGCAGATACGTGAACCCGAGGCCTGGATGTGGAGGATTATCAGGGTAAAGCAGTTGCAAAGATGACCTGCAGTATACCAACGTGCTATTGGGAAAATGCTACTGGCATATTTGCTTCGGTCGCATCCGGTTAGAAAGTCTGTCCGGGCGCAATATCGTTCAGAGCATGCAGAAAGCCTCTTTTAGAAGTCCCTGGAAGCATGGCTTTGGCCTGCATGGAGACCGACGTGGTTCTTGTTCAGGTTGCTGACATCTACATAGGTAAAATTCCAACGGAAATCAAAGGTGTTCAATACTCGAACAGGTTCGCTCCATCCTATTGGCTCTTACGCCTTCGGCTTGGAGGATCATGGGGCTTTTGGATAGCTAGTTGTATATCATTGAGCGTCTATGATGGGCTTTACCTTATGGTATTCAAAGATAATAGCTGCTACATCTGCTGCTGTCTTCGGAGCATGGTGAATTGTGGAGCATGGGAACCAGTGTCACAAGCATTCGAACGATGGCAGATTCATTAATGTACAGCCAGGCTTTGGGGGTAATCAATCGTGTAATAGCTCACTATCATATCTCTCTATGTCCAATCATAGCCTAATCAATTCGTTCCGCTCTCTATCGCGTGTCCATCATAAATGTTCCTCCATAAAACGCTTGAGAAACAAGCAGAACGAAAGTCTTGGCAACCCCTGCCCAGAACCTGTGTCATACAACCTTGACGAAGCCAACCTCCACCAACTTCTCCACGTCAATATTCATATTCGCAACCTTACTACCCGTATTTCCCCTCATCCACAAGAAAGCCCCGAGCACGATCCTCCTCGCCCAACCCTTGAGATGACGGTCATGGCGGACCCGCATTTGCTCTTTACCCACAATGTACACGACCTGATCATTATACGCTTGCTCAAGTATATCAAGACGGTGACGGACAAGGTCTTGCGGCTGCTGCACGTCAGCAACTACGGGTGGAGCCGAAGACGGCGTTGTCGATTCAGACTGCTCAGTTGAAGAACCAGAGGACGCGATAACGGGCACCGGGGGTTCAGGGGTACGGAGTTCCCGGATGACGAAGGCTCGGAGCTGCTCGTAAATCACCATGCCAAGATCACTGGTGACAACTTCGTCGTTATAACCGTGGCGGAGTATGACGCGAAAGAAGTTCTGCGTTGATAGTTTTGATCCTTGGGCACCCGAAACGCAGCGAGTGACAGTGAATCTATCTCCCGGCTCCACCGTGGGGCACGACAAGGTACGTATGTGGAAGAACACAACAACAGCAGGGGCGGCCTGGAATTTTTGAACGAAGTGGATGAAGACGGTGGGAGTAGTATTAGGACTACCAGACTTGTCAAAGAAGATACCCATTCCCTGGATTGGCGAGACGACGGCACCACCGAAAGGATGTGTCAGTCGTAGCTTGTAACGAGGGTCCCCTTTCTCGTTTCCATTGGCTAGAGAGAAGTCTTCAGATGACATGAGTAGCTTCGATGGCGAAAGGCGATCTTCCGCTTCAGCTCGCCATTGGCTCTCTTTGCCGAAGCGCCAGAGGACGAAGATACAAGATAGAATTACAGCCAGAGTCAACGTGAGCCAGGCGCCATCAGGCACTTTTGTGAGTGCTGACGAGAGGTAGACGCCGTCGAGTAATCCAAAGACGAGGAACCCGAAGGCCACAACGACGATCGGTAGACGCCAGATAATGACAGCAACAAGTGAGACCATTGAGGTCGTAATGAACGTGACGAGAATCACACACACACCGTATGCCTCGCCTAGCTTAGTAGTATTGTTGTACGACACAGTAACAATAATTGTGCCAATCATGAGAAGCCAATTCACCCACGGTATGTAGATTTGACCATGGAACTTCTTCGATGTATGGACCAATCGAATCTGTGGGAAGTATGATAGCTTGATGATCTGTGCCAGCAATTGGAACGTAGCTGTGATCATTGTCTGACTGGCCACAATCGCAGCAAGGATGGCGAGAACCAAGCTTGGATAGAACATTCCCGGTGGAACAGCGTTGAAGAACGGATTCGAATACGCGCTAGGATTGTTACTTATGAACGCAGCTTGACCGGTATACTGCGTATTTTTATCAGTACTCGATGTCTTTATAGCCTGGTAAATATGATGGATTCCAGATCACTTACGGCGAGCAGCAGACAAGGGTATGCAAAGCACAACCACGAAAGCTGGATGGCTCTAAGACACTGTTAGATCATGGTCCAGGGTATCAACGGCGGAGGACCATACCTCATACTGAAAGCACCAAGGTCGGCGAATAAGGCTTCTACTCCGGTAAATGCAAGTAGGATACCACCAAGGGACCTCCAACCATCTGTTTTGTTGCGGACAAGGTATGCCCCAGCAAAGTATGGCGAAAACGCTTTCAAGACGGAATGATCATGATGAACAAGATTCTGCGTCTAGTTTTAGCTAACAAGAAAATGCACGCAGAGCAAAGGGCCTCGTACGTAGATGCCAAATGCTAAATTAAAGACAAGCCAGATGATAACGATAGGAGCAAACATGCTGCCAATCTTCGAGGTCCCTAGTGGCTGTATCAAGAAAAGCAGAACCAAGATGGCACAAGATACTCCGACGATCGTGGGAGTGGTGATGGTCGCATCCACGATATTAAGACTAGAGAAGGTGTCAGAGACATGGATGATACCATAGAAGTGTCTGAAGTTACCCTTGAATGGCACCGAGAACAGACTGAGCGGGCGTGAGGACGCCATCTAGCGTCGTGATTAGCCCTACGCTTCGACTGTCTTATAGAGTTTCCGGGAAGTATACCAGACATAACCAGCGATACACCGAGAACCCCCACGACTTTTAGAAGCGTCTTCATGAAGGCGCTGCGTTCAATGATTGATCGTGCCACTTTGTTTTCGCGTTTTAGATCTTGAGTCTTGACTCGTTCCATTTTAATCGTTTGCTCTTCCCTCGGGTCACGTCTCACGATATTGGCCTGCAAGCGACAGGTCTTAGCAAAATCACTCAGGCACGGATGGTGCGGAGTCCATACATATCGGGAAAGCAGAGAGTAGATGGCAAATGTCCCTCCCTCCCCCTCGTCATCTGCTCTGAGGACGATGAGAACGTATTTGATGCTAACCATCAACGTGAGTGTCCAGATTATAAGGGAGAGTGCACCGAGCAAGTCATTGTAGCTGGGGTCGGACGAGAAGGTACTGGAGTAGACGTATAGCGGACTGGTACCGATGTCGCCGTAGATGACCCCAACGGACTGGTACGCCAACCTGTAGAGAGAAATCAATCACTGAAACCCGATATTGGAGAGGAGAACAATCGTGTACCACAAGAGCGCCCGACCACTGAACAGCTTGAAAGCCTTCAGCACTGACAGCAGTTACGATTCAGGGGTGCTGTAGTACCTGTTTCTTTCTGACATCTCTTTCATCGAGCTGCTCTTCACCCTTTTCAGCCGAGTCGTGTGGCAGTAGAGACCTCTGGCGCACGGAGTAGACACCATTGCCTTCTTTAGAGATTGAGTGAACGCCCTCGTCTAACGCTTGAATATCTCCGGGGTCAGACATGGTTGAAAACAACGCAGACTCGGGGTCAATTTATGTTTATTGGTAGGAGAACATGGAGGGTACAGCAGCAGCAGGAAGTGGAGGTGAGTTGTATGAGGCAATTAACAAAGCAAAGGAAAGCGGGGCGGGACAGGTATATGATATATAAGGTGTGCAATTCATTGTGGAGGGCAACACCAACACCGAGTATTCCTTCACTAAGGTTACCTCGGGGCGCCACCATGCCAGATAGGGAGGGTTCCGTCATGCTTATGCACATGAGACGCTTTTCTACCTAGTGCTGATAACCATGATACTGTCCACCTCAGGTCGCCTGCAATGAACGGATGGGTAGAAGCTGAGTCTCGAATGAAGGTGAAGAGCAGAGGCACGAGTGCACGGGCAATCGGTGAATTCCCCCACCATCCCACCCGAAAATCCCTCAGATCTCGTTTAATTTCCGCATGCAGATTTGCACATGCCGCCCCACCAGGCGCGCTTGAACAATAAATGCGAATTAAATTGAGCGAGAAGCTTTGCCCTCTCACGCCTCTCAATGCAACATTGGTATTAGATGTCTAGGAAGTTTTTGATCGTCCAATGGTAGATGTGTAGTATATTCAATAGTGATGAAAAACGGTTCATCATGATTGTAACTCCAAAAGCCTCCTTATGGTTTCATGAGAGATGTCGTAAAGATTCCATTTTATGTTTTGGGCAGCCCATCCCTGCGGCACAGACTAAATAGACTGTGCAAGCATGGAATACTTTACCCACCAGTCTGGCAGCCATGAATGAGCTGGGTAGATATGAAGAGTCGTGGAAAATATATGGTTTTATTGTAAGGTACCGAAAAAGGCCGAAGATGAGCACAGCTTCGACCACTGACAATATCACGGGTAGCGACGACGTAGGGCTCCGAAGAAAACATGGCCGACAAACAGCTGGAATTTCTCGTGGGGGTTCCGTACCCATGACTGCAGCCTGCAGGTGTCGCAGCCCTAATTCTGCATGTTGCATGCCGCTTTCCACTTCGAAGTGATTGGACTGCATTGGACTGCATTCCAGCATCTGTTGTTGCGGAGAGTTAATCAGGCTTACTGCAGAACGCAGACCACTTACCTTTGCTTTCGCAGAGTTTCTCACCCTGGACTAATAGCCTATCGGCGCTGCTATGATAGCTTGGAGGGGGGAACATCTAACACGCGTCCGAAACGGCCAATAGATTGGATAGCAATATGCGACACATCATCAGTGGGCTGTCCACTCCAATGAAGCTCTATTCTACCCACACACACTGTCGTTGGAGAGTTATATTATATTAGGTTCGATTCCTAACAGCGCTGGTACAATGGTGTTGTGATTGTCTTTCTTTTCTGCACACCACGGCCCGAGCCCGGCCATAGCGATTGCGTTCATATTTAATTAAATCTTCGGGCCAGAGTCTCCTACGCCCGTCATGCAGCACTTTGGATTAGAACCTCGCTGTGGCATGAAAAAAGACTTGATTATGCGGATAGGTTGTATCAAGGCTGATTAATTGCAGATTGCATGCAAACGTGGCTGTCCGAGTACATCCACAATTTAAAGTAGATATTCAATCCCAACTACTGATGGATTAGAAGAGCATTGGAGAGTCTTGATGCTGGCTTATCAGGAAAACACCGAGTAGTGGTTGCTTTCTTCCCACCACAAAGGATACAACGGTGCTGGCAAGATAACAGAATTCTACCATTGAACAAAGCTCTGGGTGTCTAGCCTCGTTTTAGCAAGACATTCAACAGCGCCGAACCACAGTTGTGCTGAGGGATGTCCTTGACAATGACCAATGGATACACTGCCGTATTTGACTAGCAGGCCGGCCAGGAGAACACGTAGCGATCTCGTCCGCATTCTCCATCCTTCTTCCACATAAACTTGACGCACATGCTTCAGCATTAGATCCAAGTCGATACGTGTAAACACGTCAAGGTGAAATACAGGATTGTAAACTGGAAGGTTGGTAGGCTGCCTGCCTGTTCAATCTTTCGCTTTGCTCCTTATCAATTAGCTTAACAAGTTGTTCGATTAGAGGCGCCTCTGCTTTAATGTGGCTGTCTTGCCACATTGATCTCTCTCTTCTGCCATGGCGAGCATTAAAAAGTAAATAAAAAACCGAGTAGCGAAGAACTTAAGCCGCTCTGTACACCTACAGTCAAAAAAGCGCCTCAGCCTCTCATACCGTCAAGTGTAACGTTCTACACATGACCATCTCCCATCCACCTCCTCTTGCTCCCACCTTTGGCCACCCTGCTACCTTATTTCCCACCCTGCTTCGTGCCGTCACCAACCTTACTCGTTGTATCCTGTACCATCCCTCCAGCAGCCTTGGTCGTGTCGCCAAGTCCCTTGGTCACTCCACCCAGCGTATCACCAACCCCTTTGCCAACAGTGCCAACAGTATCACCCAGCGTGTTTGTAAGGCCGCCTACGGCGCCACCAGCGGTATTCGCGACACCGCCGACCAGGGAGCCGACGCCTGAGAAGAGACCGCCTTGTTGTTGCTGGTTTTTGTCGGAGGACATTTTGCTTGTGGTATTTTGGATGAAGCTTGCTTTTTGTTTCGAGCTTCTTGTGAGTTCCTCTAGCAGTAGGTGATTTGGTTTATTAAGAGAGAATTGTTGTAAATGAGTAGAGTACGGAAATGTTTAGGACAAAAGACCTGAGAGCTCCCGCTCGCTACGTCATAACGGCAGGGGTCACGGATATTAAGCTAGGCCTTATTCGAATGTTCAACGTCGGACGTTGTGTGCAGATACTAGATACCTTAGATCTCCAGCTTCTCTTGCGCGGTTTTCCGTCATGTTGTAGAGCTAAGAAATATTAGTGTCGGTTCTAAGTAGTCTTTCATATGAATCGTCGGCAGTAAGGCGTGATGAGCACTGCCCAGTCGATTGTACGACGAGCGCTGCTCTATGGTAATTTCCGCTAGACCCACAGACTTCAACGCGGCTGACAGTGTCGAGTTCCGGGATCGTCCCAGAAGATGCTCGAGAAATCTCGAGGACTATCCGTTGACTGTGTAGCCTACGATCTCGAGGACTCTGTGACTCGGGGAAAGAAGGCCGAAGCGAGATCGAACGTTCGTTCCATTCTGAACGAGCCACGCCCTGGAGGTGTAAACGAAAATGCCGTCCGTATCAATGCCGTAGAGACTGGCTTAGCTCTAGAGGACTTGACAGAAGTGGTACGCTTGCCTGCCGCTCACGGATCTGCCTCTGCCTACTGACGAAGCGCAGCTGAAAGCGCGCAATGTCGACACCATAGTCGTCCCTAAGGTCAACTCTGCCTCTGACCTTCACTTTGTTACAGACGTGATACGACATGCCCTACCTTCGAGACACCCTTCGGCCTTTACATCATCCACTTCGTCTTCACCACCTCTCAATATTCTTGCTCTCATTGAATCTGCCAGAGCTCTTTCTGACTTATCAAGCATTTGCAAAGCATCCCCTTATATCCAAGGTCTCATCTTTGCTGCTGAAGACTTTGCATTGGATTTGTCGTTGACCAGAACACCATCCCTTACGGAGTTTCTATATGCTAGATCAGCCATAGCCACAGCATGTCGTGCACACAGTCTACCTTCAACCATTGATCTTGTTTGCACCTCGTACAAGGGCGAACAAGGCCTGAAGACGCTGGAAGAAGAGTGTCTCGGAGGAAAAGGGCTGGGCTTCAATGGAAAGCAGTGTATCCATCCTGGTCAAGTCGAGGTTGCGCAGAAGGCTTTTGCCCCTAGTAGTGAGGAGGTAGCTTGGGCTGTAAGAGTCTTGACTGCAGATAAGAAAGCTGATGGGAAAGGAAGAGGAGCGTGGACCTTGGACGGCAAGATGATCGATATGCCTGTGGTCGGAAAAGCGAAGAGTATCGTTAACAGAGCTGAAGCTTGCGGTACTGACGTTGAGGCCGTAAAGAAGCAGTGGAAAGACCAAGAGCCAGAATAAGTCAACGACGTCTGTCTACCCATTTATGAGCGCAACAATCAGAGGGGATATAAGAACATGATCGACGGATTGATGCTTTCGTGTTGACTTATAAGACGTCCATGATGAGCGATTGCGTGTGTATGGTCTTGGTTCCGCACGAACAGGAGATGATGAAAGAACGGAGTGGGTTAGCACTCTCGGAAATGGCCCTTGGAAGCTGGATGCAGATCAGAGGCAGCCAGGAGGTACTGTGATATGTGCCAAGTGCAATATAGCCACAAGGCAAGACAATCGATAAGCGGTACTTTGAAAAGGAATAACGTATCTCTACCAGGCTCTCGAAGTAATACTACGATGCCGATAGTAGGAGTTATGTTCTGGCCCGCGCTGAAAGGGAAGGGGACCAACACCAAAGACTCGCTTAGCATCACCATCGTCAATCGATGAAGGAAACCCATTTTGGCATCCTTATAGGCATCGCCTGCAGATTCTATCGCACAGAAGTGATGGGGCGCTTGCCTCTAAACAATCTTGTATCGGTGTTACGGCTCAAGAGGAGGAAGCAAAGTCAAAAGCAAAACTCCCAAAAATCAGCGCTGACAGGGCTCGAACCCGAAGCAAAAAGAAACAAGCGGTGTTATCCACCAATCAGCGTCCTGAAAGGTTTGTTATTCAATAGGCTTGGAGGAAACCCGACCAACTCAATGGGCGTGATTTTAACTTTTTGACAGAAACGCCCCCGCAAGACCCCCTGACTAGAACAGCGACATGTCTTGGCTTGGGTTTGTTTCTGTATGAAGAAAAAAAGGTCTTATTATGATATTTAATTTCAATATTCAGAACATCAAAATTTGTGATATAGGGGCTTACCACCATCACTCGACCAAATACTCGCAACATCTTTACGGCTTTCTACTTTTCTTACGACTCAAAAACTAAAGGGGCAAAACAAAAACGGAAACAACTACAAAAAGCAATAAAGTCAGCTCAAACGTGAGCCGAAGCAAACCCCGTATCAACACCAGAACCACCTCAGATTCTGGAAAGGTGTGTTCTTTAAAGATAATTCGAATTCGCTTAGTTACTCCCCGAAAATCTATCTTTCTTCTTCCACCACCACCATGCCCAATACGCCTTTTCCTAAACAACCCCACCCCTTCGCCCAACCACCCCACCGCTTTCCCCACCATGTTTTTCATCCCACACCACCACACCATCTCAACGCCCAACTCCATCAATCTCCCTCATCCCCCCCAATTCCCTTCTTTAACATAATAAACTCAACCTCCGACCACCGATTTGAAGTACAGCCCCCCTATAACTTTCACATTTTCGGAGGAAGCCCCTTACTATGCCTATAGTCCAAATAACCGTGTTGATGAGAGGGGTATTCTTATGGTTGTTGAGTAAGATAAATGAGGCAGTTGAAGGTTGGAGGAGAAGGTGAGAGCGTCTTACTTAGATCTCTACAACATTCGTGCCCCGTAAATATTTTTATGGGATAGGTTTGGCACTGAACGTAGTAATGGCCCCTTTCTTTACATCCACCTGCACACCTCTCTCTCAAAATCCCCCTTCATCTACCAAATCGCAAGCGCGAGGCCTAAAGTAGTTACAGCCCCAACCAGCACGCCAGAGCATGAAAGCCAAAAGCAGCACTCCCAGATACCTCTTTCGTAACAATCACGAAAAGCACTTCCAGCATGACATTCAGCAGCCGATATCGAGTATGCACACCACTTAGCGCCCCTACATACTGTAGCAAGCGTTTCGCTACATCAACAAGACAACGTTCCTAAAAAAAAAAACTGTAAACAATTACAGCAGCACTCACGGCCGAACCCCTCCCCCCCCCTCTTACCAATCCCAAACCAACCATAAACCCAACATCAGCTGTTGACTATTGAAATAGAGCCCAGGAGCACCGAAATGCGATGGCACACATATCCAACACAACCGCCCCACGAGGTTGTCTTTGGGATGGAGGGGCGGTGTTGGATTTATAGCTTGGGTTTGGGGGGTGTTTCAAAAGCTGCAACACGCGTGTTGTTAAAGCGTGCTAGTTTTTTGCGTTGTCTTCAGTAAGGTAAGGTAGGTAGGTATAGGTGTATCGAGGGGATCACGCGATAGCGGTTAGGGCTTCTAGGGTGGGGAGGAGCGCTTGGGTGGGTTTGGTACGATGGTTGATTTTTTGGGGGTGTGGGGCGTAGCAAAAGGGTTTTTTTTAAAAGGTTCTGGGTATGGACTATGAGATGGCTTTGTTGGAGGGTATGTGCTCTGATATACGGGTTGGGGCTCATAGGGGGGATGGGGGGTTAGAAAATGGCAAGATGTAGATTACATGAGTAATTCACTGGTCCTAGCAGCAGTCTTCTCTTGTTTATGATGGATTTTGAGCAGCCTCTGCTTTTGCACTAAGCCCTTGTAGTCGTGAGTCCAGACTCGTGAAACACCGAGTGTGCGGTTGAACTAGGGCGGTGCTGGCCCGTTGGCTTGTGAGCACCGTCATTGTCTTTGAGCTTTGAGCCTTTGATGCCAGAGGCATTTCTATCAGAGATAGCCGCTTCAGGCTAATATGAGCTGATATAAGCGCCCGACCTGGGCCGCGTCCTTGGGTAGACTGGTCTGTTGGCGCGGAGGTGCATACTGTTCGGAAGCTAGCCGTTTGTTCGTGTCTGTTCTCCGTTTTATGGCCATCGCTGTCGAGCCAACGCGCTGTCCATGATGAAACGGTGATATGGACGAGACTTTATACAGCGAATTACACTTTGGCAGCCGACACCGAACTCATCTGGGTTAGAATGCTATTAAGCAGCCCCTATACACCGTCCTCCGCTCATGCGGAGGGTCGTAGATGATCTCTTGGATTGTGTTTCGTCCTCTGGGTTTACCCAGATACGTCTCATCCCCCACCTTCTTCGCACCAAAAAGCACAAAATCCGCATAATCCCCCTCCTTCAACCCCAATTCACTCCTCGCATTGCCAATGGCTGCCTTAGCCCTGGTACTTACGCACTCGAATAACAGTTCTGTATCTCTTTTCGTTCCAGCTTGGTACAACCCAACACCCATACTAGCAATAGCCATCGGATCGCAGCTTCCTTGTGGGGTGAAAGCGTTGCCGACGTTGTTAACACTGATGGCGCCTTGGAGGTTGTATTTTTGGATCATGGAGGGGATTTGGAGGGTTCCTCGTACGCGTTGGCCGCCGCCTTCTTGGAGTGAAGGTTTATCCATCATGAAAATGTCTGATGTGGGGAGGCCGATGAAAGAAATTGGTAGGTCGGCGAGGTTGGTCCTGAGTTGACGCCATTGGTCGGCGGTAAACATGGTTAGTCGAGTGCAGTGTCCAAGGACAATGGTTTTGTCGCGGGTATAAGCTATCCAGTGTTGTGCTTTTAGTCTTTCGATTACATATTCGGTAAGTGCTTTTTGATTAGGGTCAAGGTTGTAGTCGAGGTGGAAGTCTAGATGTTTGCCATACTTCAATGCAGTTGATATCGCCCACGTGATGTTTTCACGCATCTTATATTCATCTCCTTCAACATAGGGCGTACTTCCAACCACATCGACACCCTTTCTACCCAATGCTTCTTCTATGAGTTTTTGACCCTCTGGGTTCTTGCCCGTAGTCATGACAGGATCTTGTGCGAAGACACAAATTTGAATCTCGCAACGGTCCTTGAATTCTTTCTTGAGCTTTAAGCCAACGTCTAGGCATTTGAAGCGTACAGTGGCATCCACTTCTACGAAGGCCCGTATTGAAGTTACACCAGCAGCTATACTCTCGGTTACAAGCCATCGACCCCTTCTCAAAAGATCGTCTTCTTGAAACCTCGACTTCGCCTTTCCCGTAAGCTCCAATGCTTCAACAAAGTCGCCTTTGACGATCTCAAGGTCAGAGTACTTGGGGTCAGAAAGTAGGAAACATTTATCTAGGTGAATGTGAGGGTGACACAGGGAGGGAGCGAGGAACTGCTCCCTGCCATCTATGACATCTGGTGGGCAGAAACGGCTGACAAGCGAAGGTGCGTGCGGTGAGATTGAATGGATCCTCTTTTCGTTCAGGATTACATCCCACAAGCTATTGGGAGGCTTAGATGGTAATCGAACGCCTTGAATTTTGGAAATTGGCTGACGTGGCGGACGTGGTATTGTCAGATTTGAGATACTAGAAGCCTCTGACGCCTGGCCGAATTGGACCTTAGACATTTCCCTCTGGAGGTCAACGCCATGACCTCTAAGGAACTCGGCAGCCATTCTTCGTCGTTAGGAGCCGCTACCAACCTGAGTGGCTACAGAACTAGCTGCACAATATCATTGATCCTAACAGAGGTTTCAACAACGCAGACCATGATACCAAGGCGATTCACGTGTAATATGACGACTTTAGTAATCTCGTGGTTGAATGTTGGAGGACTCGGACCTGGAGAAACTTGAGGATTAGCCCTACTGGGTAGATAGGTAGGTACATGGTACAGTACAAGTATCCTGCCACACTACCACCTACTAATCTAGATTAGCGGCCGGGCGGCAACCAAAGGATCGCTTGGCCCAAAAACCTTATTTGAAGCACTCTTTCCGCCAACAGTACCCTTGCGTGCCTTGGTAAGGTACTACATAAATATCGTCCTGCCCGCATTTGACTGCAGATACCATGGCGGCCTTCAAGCGACCTTCAAGCGGCCTTCCCACTTATTGATGCGAGTCACTCCAACAGGATTCTGATCCTCTTGCAGAAGCATAGATGAACACGATTAAGTCTACGGCATTGATCGGTCGACTGGATGCGAGACCTCTGTCAATGGCTGGATATTTGAAAGCGCCTCTAATATGGATATATTGTTGAGTCAAGAAATTCACACGCTTTATAAATGCTGCTCCGCACGTAGATTGGGATTTAACCTGCAGAGGGTTGATAAAGCATACAGAATTCTCACTCGCTGCTCCGGTGAACTAATTGGAGAAGCACTGAATAGTCGGATGTACAACCAGGCAAAACATTGACCTTCAAATACAATCAGCGTCCCTAGGCTATGGGAATCTCGTAAGAGTTAGACACAGCTAAGTTTTCTCCCAAAACGTCTAGTCTAGCGACATTACAACGTTTCCATCATCATACACCGCAAGTTCGTATAGTGTACTCTAAGAATAGCGATCGGTGGGCGATATGCAAGATTAGGTTCACCAGTCCTGCTTCTATATTATACCCAGAGATTTAAGGCTGATATCTTAAATAGTCCTTATGAGACTAAGGGTTTACGTTCGGGGTTCTTTATTGAACCATACTGATTCGGTCCAATAGGGAACATAGGAAGTGGCCTAGAATTTACTCAACGCTTCAGTCCTTGGCAGATGTATGGCAACTTCATCCATTATCTCTTCCTCCACCGCAAAATTCCCTGCATCTCATTATCCTACTCCATTTGCGAAGCTTAGGTACAGAACTGTGTACAATGCCAACAGAAGCAGAAAATATGACTGGCCGAGGGCAACGTTTTCGAAGAGCACCGACCACGCCTAGATTTTCGGCTTTCCTGTGGGCCATCACTCTTGTCCACAAATTGAGAAGGCTTCTGGAATGTAGCTTACCGTGCTTTGAATTGCGATCTCCACTGTGATCCTTCCAAGCTTTGCTCCAACTCAGCAGTTCCCGGATCGTTGCCTGCCCATTGTCGTCCTCTCTTTGGCGGTGACCTGCGAGGAAGGCTCGGTATTTATCTTTTTCTTCGAGGTAGTTCTTTATCGCGGAAGGATCTCGGTGAGCAACGGTGCGAAATGCTTGATCTGTTGATGAGGAGATCTTTTTCTTCCTGCCTGAGGGATCAATTGGGCTACACGGTAGTCAGTGAAACTCAGGCAAGAGTGAAACGGAGTATAACCAACGCCATGTCGTAGCTGCTAGATGCTAACAGGCGAGAATAACGTCGAGGCAAGTTACTGAGGTTAACCGCCTGGCCGAGCTGTTCCCTTCACTTCAGGAATTACCTATATTCGCACGGAGATGGGTTGGGCGGGGAATGAGAGAGAAAGAGGGGGGGTTTTCACCGGTTGCGGGGAGGCGTATACTTATACAGCCAGCACCTTTTCAAATACACCATGAAACATGAGCAATTGACGGCTCATTCATGCCACGTCTCAAAGCAGATCGCTATCATGATCTCTTTGCCAAGTTGCAAATCCTGCAGACGTCTCCGCAAGTACATGCTAGGATAATAGATATCAGATACTATTGTAGTCCGTGCACAGATTGGGCTCAGGGGTAGGGTTCCCCTTCGGTAACGGCCAGATTAACCATGAAGCCAATTGGAGGATTCTATCACAACAAGCTTTATCCCAGAAAACTAGAGAAGATGCCGGTGCATTGTGGTTTCACTTGATCATACAAGAAGGGTTGTTATGTACAATCATTGTATTTCCATTTCGATCTCCATGTCTTTCTGGCGGTTTTTGCGGTTCATTGGCGCAGCAATCATAAAGGGTAACTCCGAACTGTGGGGTGATGCTGATCTGTACAGAGTTCATGAGTACGGAATGGACTCTGCTGTACATGATTTTTGAACGACAAGCAACTTGCCCAATTTGGGAATCTACAGGGTTGCACAGGTTTTCATTGACCGTATCATATAGGGTTTAATGCATAAGGGGTTTAAACATCGCGTCGGAATGTCACAAGGTGGAGTGATCTAGACCTCACAGTGTCTTCTAGCATATCGAAAGAGTTTGCCGAATAAGGAAGTCATAAATCCAAGGTCTTATCACGAAAGCATGATGGCCCGAAGTCCATCAATGCCTCCTTGTCATACCCTCTGACAAATTACGATCATGGGAAGTTTCCGTGCTGTTTGCCCGTTCTGTGGATATATGAACGGGTTAAAGCATCTACGTGGAGGTGGCACAGACTCTCATCACTTATAGCACTGCTTCAAGGTTGTTAGGTGTTTTACGGTTCCGAACGGTTTCGTGGCTCTTTGTTTGTACACATCTCTAACCGCCTGCAATCCGTCAGGGAGTATCCATGGCCTATTGCCTGGTATTGCTTGGCAACAAAGTCTTTGCACTTGTGGAAATCAAAGCTGTTGAATGTATGGACCAATGACCGGATTACATTAAATGCATTTCAACCAGAAATGCCGTTATTGAGAATGAACACACCAAGTGGGAAATCAGATCGCAAGCGCTACTGGACCTCATCTTCGAAACGTCCCATGCAGATAAGGGCCATCGATCATCCTCCTGGCTCGCAGAATTTCCCGAGACCGCCTGATTGCGAATGCAAGTCATCATACAAATGGTTCCTACCGCGAACCTGCAGCAACCGCCCATCAGAAACAGTTGAAGGATCCAGGCAACAATTGGGGGGCTTTATCCGCTGCAATAACCGACGCTCGGCTAAGGGTAATGTCGAATGCTTGGACCAAGCAGCTTGGCTGCTTATCCCGAAATAACATCCGGAATCTGGGGTTTGTGCTCTTTCCGCTACTCTGAAACTACTCTTCAGCTCTATTCTTGCATGCGATATGCACGCAATATTCATGCCATGCTGCTGCACTGAGCCACGTGTGCTGCAACTCGGCGTGATGACATAGCCCGCTATACTCAAGCGGAATTATTTCAATCTCGCCGCTACAGTGTACTCATGGCCAGTTTGTTCTACTTACTCTGCTGAGAGAGGGAATATAAGGCTTAAATTTGACTGTTGGTGGCATCAACTCGCGCACATCAAGCAATGAATTAGATGCCTTGTCAAACTGCAAGCATAATATCTGGACACCAGCTGAAGCTCCTAACAAGATGAATAACTTGGAGCCCCGAGGTTTGAACTTCTGCAGAGCATGACGACAAGAGTTACGCCTCATCTATGCACATGGCAAGGGTAATGCAAACAACATAGTGTCTTGGATTTGGCAAAGCCAAAGCGCTCCAGCACTCGAGAGCTTTATGTGAGCGCGAATCAATGCCTGATTGGGGTAGATCGGCATAGGATCTCAATATTACGGGACCAAACATAAGCGTTACTGGTTCTTCGATAGGACAAGCCGAGACTAATCTCCTGTCACGGGTTGATCAGTCTCACTACTGAATATGTTACCATAGTGGCTTGCATGAGAAAGGTCACAGGACCTGCAGCCTCGCTACATGTCTGTTTCTGTTGAGCTTTACCACCAATGATCGGGCCATGATTCAAGTGCTTCATTCAACAATTAGATACACGGTCAGCTAATGAGCAATGTTCTATGCGCTCTGACCGGCTTTCCGATAGCCCAGATATCTATTTCGATCCAGAGTAAAGGTAGAGGTTTCAATCATCAAGATGTTTAGCTTAACCGTCAAGCATATTCCGGATTGGTTACAGCCCCTAGGACTTGGCATAGTACCCTCTGAACCCACTGAGCTTTTGCACCTGGATTAGACAGACTGTGGTCGAGAGTGCTCGAACTTCGTGTCTGTATGCTGCCATCATCTCAAACTATTGGCATCTACATTTGGAATCTGTCACTCTTCATCCCTATGCCAAGACTTCCTAAGTACTGACGAAGATGATGCCGCGCTCTCTTGTAGGACCTAAACGTGGTGCATACCATAAACTATCTACTGATACCCTCTACCACCTTCAACGTTGGACCTCATCCTCTTTTACAACAACCTTGAATAATATGTGGGAACTCTTGAAAGCTCAAGCACCAACCTGCAGCTCTGACTTCAAGGGCCGTCTATCCATCCGATCACCCCAACAGTACAAGCCCTCGAACTCCCGTTTTCTATCTGCATGGCAGGGTCTAAAATGATATTTGTCTTATTAGAAACTGGCATACAGCTCCAAAACCTCCATACAGTTCCCGCTATACTGATTCCGAGATCAGGGTAAGATCGTGCGCAGGAGTTCGCCTGACTGTCGTATCAGCAGCTCTAAACATTAAACCTCCTTGGAACGCTAATCGTCGAAGAGCGGCCCGTGTCGAACTTGGGTGGGTACACCTCGGCCGAATCGGCCGATACCGATGAATCTCTCGTTGTGATATTGTATCCAAACCTCTCGCTCGTTACTACAAGTCCATCGCGCCACACCTCACGTTCAGGGGCAACGAGCTCTATATTTTCTTTTGCTCAAACATCACCGCAGGCTGCGGTTGCCATTCCCAACCTTATACAACTATCAATTCAAGCAGGAGACTAAGGTCAAAAGCTCTGGATGAGGGAACCAGGTGCAAAAGGTGCCAAAGTGGGCATCAAATTAGGCAACTGCTACGGCCGCAGAACTTCGACTTTATGATCCCCAAACCGTGATACCGTGAGCTTGCGACATAGGGCCTTGACGAATAAACCCTACAAACAGCATTTGGCGTGTCTGCAAACTCTCCGAATCCGAGATTTTAATTCTACTGATATTGTCCCAAGATACCGAAAAGAATAGTGCTGTATCAACAGGACGGATACTAGTAGCTAGAGTACCGTCCCAAACTCTGACTTGAAAGGAGTGACTGACCTATCAAGGCTTCCACCTTGCTGTCCTTCCACACCTCTTCTGAAACTTATCTGAATCCCTTCGGGACCTTGTTTTCCACATATAACAACATTGGAATTAATACTACACACGACTCTAGAGGTACCTCGTGAAGTAGACCGAAAAACGAAAGCCTTATGTTATTTAACATCCAAAGAACTTCCCTTGGTGGAACCTTTGTCTCAATGATACTGCCACCAAGCGAGGTTCTGTTGCTACACACTTTACAGTGGTTCCGGAAAACGAGTCGGATCCAGTTTCAAGAGAAGCACCTTTTCATAATTTTCCTCTGCTAGACAGGACTCATTCAAAAAACAGTGAGCCAAAACAGATGACAGTATTAAAGCATCAACGCAAGCATCAACTATAATTTCCGACTTTTACCCCTGAGTCTAGGAAATGCTAGTCAGATGTGAGATTTCTGTCATACAGTTGGCGTTCCATGGCGAACTACCTATCCAGCAAGCCGGTGCAATTTGGTCATGTCTGAGCTACTCTTGAGATACTGACGTTCACATAGATATGGCCATTACCGCATGTTGTACACTCTTTTGCACCTCCTGACAATCAACCTAGCCAGCCTGGACCCAGTGCTTTTGAAGCCAACATTCAGCAACACTATTCATAAACTCTCATTATACACCTAGAAAGAACCTCAAGGCCTTGGGAATAGAGGATCTTCCTGTCAAAAATAAGCCTTTGGATCCCACGCGTACTGAGCAAAAGTCAATCGTGCTGTCTAGCTCAATGGACATCTTTCTTATAAGAGTTCCATATGTTAACTTACGTCATACTCAGCTTTTCGACTTCGTTGCCTCCATTCAAACAAAACAAAGCAGCAATCCTAATGCTCTCAGGCGCATTTTGGGAGCGTTAAGAAGTTGATTCGTTGTGTTTATACCAACGTTATCTTCGGAGCGGAAGTCAAAGCAGGTTCCCGCACTCTCTTCTTAAAGACGCAATCACTGAGTTGAAAGACTGGTATTCCATCAAGCTCATAGACATTGAGCATCAATTCGATCTAAATTCACTTTGGATCCTCATCTATCAAACACGCGGCCGACGAGTCGATCTCCCTCTGCCCTCCCTCATCGAGCGAGACCACCAGGCAACATGCATCAAATCAAGCCCATCACTTCCTCCCATCCAGCAAAAATCCTACACGCCCACGTCCTGAATGCCCTGATCCATTTCCCGCAAGAAGCATCCCTCGCCAACACCATTCACAGTCCGTTACTGGAAACAAGTCTACAGACAGTCCATACCTCCGGACGTTGGGACGCCTTTGTTACTCGAAAGCAGCCTGGAGCCCTTACTCAGCTAAGTTATCCCTCGAGTCAGCGAACGTTCCCACACATCTCCTTTCACGGAGGGTATGTATAGTGCAAATCAAACAAGACGAGGACATAGACATGACGTATGTTGATTATGCGCTTGAGATGTAGTATTCAGTGTTCAAGTTCCTCAAGTTCCTCTACAGCTATCCCTTTAACCGCTGTCGGAGGGCCACTTTTAGCGTATTCGCTTAATTGACCAATAGAAACCATAGAATATCACCCTGAACTGATTTTATTGATGCTATTCAGATGCTATTGTGATATGCAGCCC
>JAABUR0100000374.1_pt1 | contig 100015 bp, 96 predicted proteins | sample 5560091 | NCBI WGS metagenome assembly JAABUR01 (sample SAMN10711879, study PRJNA513375) | rock metagenome | isolation source: Antarctica rocks | place: Antarctica: Victoria Land, University Valley sud | reverse complement strand
TATGCGGATGGAGATGTCACCATTATTGTTGTTGGGGCTTGGGATCGGGTTTGCCTCCGTCGCCGGGGTGCGGGCATTCATCCCGCTCGCGGTGGCCGCCCTGGCGTTTCAACTCGGGCTTTTCGCGGCGCCCTCGCCCTACGGCTTCACCACCAGCGAAGGATGGACGGGTTTCGGAGTGTTCGCGGGACTCGCGGTGGTCGAGATCTTTCTGGACAAGATACGAGCCATGGAGCCGGCCTTCGGGTGGATCATGGTCCCGGTGAGGGCCGCGTCCGGGGCGATTCTGCTTACCTGGGCTATCCGATCCGACCTGGATCTTGGGTCGCTGCCCTGGCTCGTGGCCGGGGCTGTAATCGCCGGCGCGGTGGCGGTCCTGAAGGTGGTTCTCAGGCCAAGGACCGAAACTGGCTCGGTTGGGGTTTCCACGGCGTTCTTGAGCGTCTTCGAGGACGTTGTCGCGCTCGTTGGCGCGGTTATTGCTGTTTTTATTCCGCTTGTACCTCTAATATTCGTCGCGTTTTTGCTATTCTTCTTCTACCGGATCAAACGTCGGCGGGGCAGAAAGTACGGAGGGCTCCGCATTCTCGGCGATTAATATTCCCGGCTCTCTTGGAGGGTGACATGGACCAGCGAGAGATCACTATAGTCAAGGGGGGACGGGAGACCCCGTTTTCTCGCGGAATCCTGGCGCAAACTCTGTCTCAGGCCGGCGCGCGTCCCGAGTTGGCGCACCGCATAGCCAGCGATGTGCGGGCGGAGCTTCTGGCCGAGGAGCGGCTGACGGTGGAGGAGGAAGAGGTCCTCGCGCGGGTGCGCTCCAAGCTGGAGAAGACCGACGCGATAGTCGTGGCCCGGCTGGATAAGTGGCGCCTCCTCCGCGAGTCCACGGAGCCGGTCGTGGTGCTTATTGGAGGGGCGACCGGGGTTGGGACGAGCACCCTGGCGGCGGATGTCGCGCGGAGGCTCAACATCCAGAGCGTCATCGGGACGGATTCCATACGCGAGGTTTTGCGGCGCGCGATCAGCCCGGACCTGCTGCCGCTGCTCCACAAGAGCTCCTACGAGATAACGAGCGAGGACATCCGCATCCCCGTCGAGGAGGAAGAAACGCTGCTCTTCGGTTTCCGGCAGCAGGCTGCGCAGGTCGCCGTAGGCGTGGAGGCGATTGTGGACCGGGGGCTGAAAGAGGGGACGAACCTCGTAGTCGAGGGGGTGCATCTGGTGCCGGAGATCATCCTGGACCACTACCGGGACCATCCGAACGTCTGCACGCTGGTCGTGTACCTCACGGACTCCGACGTGCATCGTTCGCGGTTCTACATACGCGCTCTTGGGACCGCGATGCGCCGGCCGGCGGAGGAGTACATCACGCACTTCAAGGAGATACGTCAGATCCACGACTACTTCCTGGAGAGCGCTGCTCGCACCGGGGTTCAGACGGTGGAGAACGTGTCCATCGAGCATACCTCCGACGCTACGGTGGAGATCGTCACTAACAGAGTATCCGGAATCGCGGAGACCGCCGGCAGGTCTTCCTCGATGCTTCTGGACACCGGTACTCCCCGGCACGGAGTCCCGATAACTCGCATCGGAAAGGGTTAGAATACGCGCATAGGCTCCAGGAGGTAGACGACGGTGATAGACAGGCAGAGGCTGAGGACTTTCTTGCTCGGAAGTGTCGCGGGCGTGCTGGCGGGCATACTGCTCGCGCCGCGCAGCGGCAAGGAACTTCGAGGCTCCGTTGCCAACCGCGCCGGTGAAGCGCGCGAGCGAAGCCGCGAGACCTACTTCGAGAAACAGGAGCGGATGCAGGAACGTCTCGCCGAGATGCGCGAGGGCTCTCACCGCCAGAGAACGGCGCCGGAGCGGGATGCGACCATCGGGGTAGGGGATGAGACCCCGGCTGGATCTCCTGATAAAACCTACGGCGTGTCGGGCCGTCCGCCGCTGAGGGACGTATCGCGGGACGTCTACGAGGAAGACCCGGAGAAGGATATTACAGAGGCGCCTGATACGAGGCCGGAAGAGCTTCGGGAAAAGGTGCGGGAGACGCGGGAGCGTCTCCGGGAGCGTCTGGATAGACCCATTGGGGAGCGCGATGATTAAGGGCAGGCTGGTGAAACCCATCTCATTCGTTCCGGTGATCGGAGAGATATCCTCGGATGAGGCCGACTCGATACCGGGGCTACGAGCGGTGATCTCTCACTGGACAGAGGGGGCGTATTCCGCGGAGGATTGGTTCCGGGAACTCAAGGATTCCTGGGGAACAGCGGGGTTCGTGATGCGGCGAGGCGAGGATGTCCTGGGCTTTCTGGTTTATGGTCCACGGGACTGTCTGCCGCACGCTGGACGGTATCCGGTCGGACCCGTGGATGAGGACGCCGTTCTACTGGCTTACGTCGAGGGAGATTCGCGTACACGCCGTCACCTTATGGTCAGGATGCTACGGGGTCTGCGCCACCGGGGTGTAGAGAAAGTCGAGGCGATCTCTAGCGATCTCGGGCTTTCCCGTCACGTTTCGACGCGGTTTCTTGTTGAAAGTGGCTGGCGCCCGGTGCGTACCGGGCTATATCGAGGATTCCCTTATACGCTGGCTCGCATCGACCTGGGGAGCGCCGTCGAGGTGGGCGAGCTTGCGCGGGGTCTACTGGGCCGCGTCAAGTTGCCGAATCTAAAGTCTCCGTCACCCGCCCCAGGCGCGTTTATCCAGATGGTTGAGACACCGGAGCCGGCAAGATCGCGGTCTTGACCGCAGACACGCCCGATGGCGTGGTGGCCCGAACTTCTATTATCATCCTCGCTGACGTTGGCTCATGGTTCTGCTCCAGAGGCGAAAGGTCAATGTCGAAGTCCACATTGGACGACTTTCCCGCCTTTATCCGATCCCTGGTTGCGCGATAATAGCGGACTTCCGGGATGGACGTGTCCTCGGAGGATACCTTCAAGGTCAGGCTGATCCCAGAGAGGTCCTTGCCGCCGGGGTTTTCGGCGGTCACGGTTAGATTTTGATCCGCAAGCCGTTTGAGAGAGGATAGTTGATCTTCCCGCAAACTCAGGTCCAGGGAGGAACCGGATGCGGCTGAGGGGGTTACGGGTGAAAGGCTTTTCTCGGAAGGGTTGCTACTCGCGTTGGCGAGGAGAAGAAACGATCCGGCTGTGACGAAGAAGGCGAAAGCCGACCCGGAGATCCAGAAGAGCAGACCTCTCATTGTTCGTTAACCGGAACTTCGTAGAGGTTGTAGAAGTCAGCGAGCAGAGAGCTGGCGGGGGCCGCATGTACTTTGAGGCTCGTGACCGCGCCGCTGGCTATGATAGCCACGTCTTTACCGGAGTGTGACCATGCAAGGTCTTCGGGACCGGTCTTTATCTCCATATCGTCGTTCGATGTCACGGCCTGAAGGTCGTTCGTGGCGACGTTTATTATGTACAGGTTCGTCAAAGAGTTTGGATTGCGGCGGCCAATTACGGCCAGTTGCTTACCATCGGGCGAGGCTCGCAGGCTGGAAGCGATAAAGTCTTCACCGACTCCGGGGGCGGGTTCTGGCGTGTTGGATCCGGTTTTTATCCGGTATAGCTTGTAGGGGGCGGCGTCGGTTTTTTCGCTGCTCTTGTCTCCGGCCACGTAGTAGATGCCGTTGCTTGTCCACTGAGGAGCGCCGAAGACTTCCAACTCTGGCTTGAGCCGCGCGAGTACCCGAGAGCTTCCGTCCGAGAGATTCAGGACGTACAATGCGAAGGTCGCGGCTCCTCGCACTGAGAGGACTACCTGGTCCCCCTTTGGTGAGAGCGAGAGGCCCGTCACCTGGCCACCGATGAGCTTTTTGTATAATTGATCTATCCATCCGTCGCTCCCGATAAGGGCGACCCCGCTCTGGAAAGAATTCATCTTTAGAGCGACCACCAGGCCCTTGCCGTCCGGTCCCGGAATCATCACCAGGGCGTTTCCGGTGATTTTGTTTAATCTGAAAGACTCTTTTCGAGGTACGGTTTGGTATATGGAACTTACCGCTCCGCTGTCTTCCGCCGGTTGCGGCGCTCCAGAGTTCGAGGAGTTATTCTGTCCGAGGATGGTCAGTCCACCTTTGGAGTTGTACTCTGCCTCCTCGGCTCCGAAGTCTTTGGTCGTCCAGCGCTGCAAGTCCTGAGTATCGAGAGGCTTGTCCACTACGTAGCCGTCCAGGATAAAGGAGATTCGGCTTCCATCCGGGCTCCAGCTCGGGGCGCTCTTGTCGCCGGGGCCGAAGCTAAGGGGCCGTACACCCGGTCCAAGACCCAGGTCCGCCTGGTTATTGCCAGCAGGTAGCGGCGCTATAGCGACTTCGCTCGAACTCGCGCAGCCGACGAGAAGAGCCACCGCTGCAGCCAGGGCAAGAGTCAAGAGCCTATATCGCATTGTTCCCGGAGCGGGGGAGAGGAGTTTTGGGTAGCCGTATCGTGAACGTCGAGCCCGCGCCGACCTCGCTCTCGACGGATATCTCACCGCCGTGCATCTCGACTATCTGCTTGCTGATCGCGAGTCCCAGACCGCTGCCGCCTGTGGCGCGGGAGCGGTCCTTGTTCACCCGGTAGAACCGCTCGAAGAGTTGATGCAGGTCATCTTCCGGGATGCCGGGACCCGTGTCCCGGACCCGAGTCGTCAAGGTGGAGGCGTCTTCTTCAATGGTAATGCCCACGTGGGCGCCAGAGTCCGAGTACTTGATGGCGTTATCTAGCAGGTTGAGAAAGACCTGGTAGAGCTTCTCGGGATCACAGACGCAGCGGTGCTCGATGCCGTCGTGGAAGACTACCTCAATGCCGAATCTCTCGGCTTTTGACTCGACAGAATCCACGGCGTTTTGCATGATCTCGCCAAGGTCCGCGGGACCGAGCCTCAGAGCATACTGCCACGAATCCATCTGGGCGAGGGTCAGCAGTTCCTCCACCATTCCCCGGATGCGTTTTAGTTCTTGATCCGCAAGCTCCAGCGCGCGCTGCTCCAGAGGGTCGAGCCTATCCCGCGCCCGGTCGAGCAGGTCCACGGCGCTCTGAATCGTTGTGAGCGGCGTCCTCAACTCGTGCGAGACGTCAGAGACGAAGTCGGTCTTGGCCTTCTCCAGTGAACGGTGCTCGGTTATATCCCGCACCGCGAGGATAATGCCGGCGTTGCCTCCGCCCTCGCGGCTCATCCGGGCCGCATAAGTCCAGAAAGCTTTTTCGCCTGATTCGATCTCCCGGACGGCGGCGCCGGTTATGGCGGCTTCACGCAGGCATTGGACGACTTCTTCGGAGGTCCCTATCTCCGCGAGCTTGCGCCCGTAATCCGAACTCAGAATGCCGAGCATCCGGGCCGCGGCGGGGTTAGCCATCGTCACGCGCTCTTCTGAATCGGTGGCTATCACAGCTTCGGGAGACGCTTCCAGGACGCCTTCGAGGCGGGACTTTTGCTCCTGGATCTCTCCGACGTAGTGCTCTATCTCCTCGGCCATGTAGTTGAAGGCCCTGGCGACCTCGCCCAGCTCGTCGTTGCTGGTTACCGGAACGGTGGCTGCGTAGTCGCCGGAGGCTACCCGTATCGCCGCGTCGCGAGTCTCAGAGAGGGGACGTGTGATCTGGCGCGTCAGCAGAAGGCTCCCGAGCCCGGCGAGGACGACGCTAGTCAGGATAGCGCCGAGAATCCCATAGCGCAGGTAGGTGAGCGCGTTTTCTAGCTCATCTCCAGGAGCGTTGTACACTATTACGCCTCTTGCCTCGCCGTCCGCGCCGGTCAACGGCCAGACCGCTATGTAGCGCGCCCCTCCGCCGGTTATGAGACGTCCGTCTTTCTCTGGAGACTTAAGGACTTTCTGGACTATCTCTTTGTTTAACTCCAGGCGTTTGTAATCTTCTTCGGGCGCTATTGAGCCGCCGAGGCCGTCGCGGGCGGCCAGTGGATTACCTCCGGGACCCAGATAAAGCACTCCGAGCCCCGTCGGGTCGGAGACGGAATGGACGAGCTCTTCGGCGTAAGTGTCTGGGGCCGGTAGTGACTGGTCTTCCGGTTTTCGCAGGCTTTCGAGAAAATCCGTCGCGCCGGTGTTCGCCGTGCGGGAGCGCTGGGCGAGGAGGTCACTCTCCGCCGCGACCAGCCGTTGTTGGGCGAAGTAGTAGAGGACTAGCCCTATAACGAGGCTGGCGACGGATGAAATTCCGACGAGCGCCATGAAGATCCTGACCCTGAAGCTCAAGGCCGGGAAGAGTTCGTTGTTGCCTCTCTTGTCTCCTTTTTTCTCTATGCCGTACCTCCGCGCGAAACCGCTAGGCCGGTCTGGCGGCCCGGTACCCAACGCTCGGCACGGTCTGTATGACCTCAGGCTTTGAAGGGTCGCGCTCTATCTTTCCACGGAGCCGCGAGATGTGTACGTCTATGTAGCGGCTTGCCAAATAATGCTGGCCGGTCGAGACTGCCTCGGAGATCTGACCTCGCGTGAACGCCTGTCCCGGACGCCGCACCAGAAGCGCCAGAATCTTGAACTCCGTCGGTGTCAGGTCCAACGGCTCTCCGTCGCGGCTGACGGTGTAGCCGTCGGGATCTATTTCCAAAGTCCCGAGCTTTAGCATGCCGTCCCGACCCTTGCCCTCTCGCCGCCCGAATCTTCGCAGGATCGCTTTTATCCTCGCGAGCAGTTCTTTGGTGTCGAAGGGCTTGGTTATGTAGTCATCCGCCCCAAGCTCCAGTCCAACGACCTTGTCCACCGACTGGCTCTTCGCCGTCAGCATGATCACCGGAACGTCGCTCTGCTCCCGGATCTTCTTTAATACTTCGAAGCCGCTCATTCTCGGCAACATGATGTCCAGGACCACGAGATCCAACCCGTCCCGCCCCACGACTCGCAGAGCGTCCACCCCATCTTCCGCCGTCAACACCCGATACCCCTCCGAGGCGAGTACGATGGATGTAACCTCTAAAAGAGCCGCGTCGTCATCTACTAATAAAATAGTCTCTTCCAAATCCCCGCAAGACCTCCGTCCTCACTACTCGCCGTCCGCTGCGTAATCCTACAGTATAGAGTGATAATAGCGGAGCCCGCACCTTATAGCGTGTGTGCAAAATTTGCAGGTAACGGACTTAGATTATATACTCTGTGTAGTTTAGAAACGTTAAGTCTTTGGAGGCGTTCGCATGGCTAAGAGCATTGGCATAGATCTAGGTACGACGAACAGTTGCGTGGCGGTATTGGAGGGTGGAGACCCGGTTGTGATCACGAACTCCGAGGGGGAGCGGACGACGCCCTCGGTCGTGGCTTTCGACCGGAAGAGCGGCGAGCGGCTGGTAGGGCAGCTTGCCCGCCGTCAAGCTGTAACGAACCCGGAGCGCACGATCTACTCGATCAAGCGCTTCATGGGCCGGCGATACAGCGACGTGAAGAGCGAGTCCGGCCGGGTCGGCTACGATGTTGCTTCGGTCAACGGTGACGTGAAGGTGAAGATAGACGACAAGGACTACTCGCCGCCGGAGATCTCCGCCATGCTCCTCCAGAAGCTGAAGAGGGACGCCGAGGAGTACCTGGGTGAGGAAGTGACCGAGGCGGTCGTCACCGTACCGGCCTACTTCGAGGACGCCCAGCGCCAGGCCACCAAAGATGCGGGACGCATCGCGGGCCTGAACGTCAAGCGCATCATCAACGAGCCGACGGCCGCGGCACTCGCCTACGGTCTGGATAAAGAGAACGAGCAGACGATCCTCGTCTTCGACCTGGGTGGCGGTACGTTCGACGTCTCAATCCTGGAGCTTGGCGACGGTGTCTTCGAGGTCAAGGCCACCAGTGGCAACAACCATCTTGGTGGCGACGACTTCGACGCGAAGGTAGTCGAGTGGCTCACCGCAGAGTTCAAGCAGGCCGAGGGGATAGACCTCTCTAAGGACAAGATGGCTACCCAGCGGCTTGTCGAGGCGGCTGAGAAGGCCAAGAAAGAACTCTCCTCCACGACGAGCACCTCTATCAACCTGCCGTTCATCACAGCGGACCAGAACGGCCCGAAGCATCTCGACCTGACGCTCACGCGGGCGCAGTTCAACAACCTGACCGCGGAGCTTGTAGAGGGCACGGCTGGTCCAGTGCGTCAGGCGATGAGCGACGCCGGTCTCCAGAGCGGGCAGGTTGACCAGGTGATACTCGTCGGTGGCTCGACCCGCATCCCGGCAGTCCAGGAGAAGGTCAAGGAGATTACCGGCAAAGAGCCGCATCGCGGAATCAACCCGGACGAAGTCGTCGCCATCGGCGCCGCCATCCAGGCCGGCGTGCTCGCGGGCGAGGTCAAGGACGTGCTGCTCCTTGACGTTACGCCGCTCTCGCTGGGTATCGAGACCAAGGGTGGTGTATTTACCAAGCTCATCGAGCGGAACACCACTATACCTACACGTAAGGCTGAGACTTTCACGACGGCGGACGACAACCAGAACTCCGTGGAAATAAAGGTATATCAGGGCGAACGCGAGATGGCGATGTACAACAAGATCATCGGCAACTTCCAGCTCGTTGGCATCCCACCGGCCCCTAGAGGTGTACCTCAGATCGAGGTTGCGTTCGATATCGACGCCAACGGTATCGTGAACGTTGGGGCGAAGGACCTGGGTACGGGCAAGGAGCAGCGCATTACGATCACGGCTTCGAGTGGTCTGTCGGATACGGATATCGAGCAGATGGTCCGCGACGCCGAATCGCACGCTGACGATGATCAGCGCCGCCGCGAGGAGGCCGATGTCCGCAATAATGCTGATAACCTGGTCTACACCGTGGAGCGTTCCCTGAAGGACGTGGACGGCAAGGTCGATTCGGCTACGAAGGAAGAGGTCGAGCAGGCCATAAAGGAGGCCAAGGAGGCTCTGGCCGGAGAGGACATCGAGGAGATAAAGAGCAAACAGGAGGCCCTCATGACCTCCTCGCACAAGCTCTCTCAGGTGCTCTACGAGCAGGTCCAGCAACAGCAGGATGCTGCGGCGGGGTCGTCGGGCGACGACAACCCTGACGAAGATCTGGTCGAGGACGCCGAGGTCATCGACGAGGAGGATGGAGAGCGCAAGTAGCATCCAGACCGCCGGGGGCGACGTGGCTCCCGGCGGTTGGCCTGTTGGATCTACGAGTACGGAGGAGCTTTTTGAGCAACGAAGAGCAGAACCGCGAACCGAATCGTCAGGACGAGTCCCAGTCCGCACCGGGAGAGAACGCCGAAGCAGTAGATGAAGCCAAGGGCTCCCCGGAAGATCCGGCTTCTACTGATCAGACAGTGGAAGATTCTGGTACGACCGTAAATGAAGAAGACGTCGAGATAATTGAAGAAGACCTGGAGCGGGACGAACCGGACGCCGCCGACGAGGAGACGGAGGTCGACGCCCTCACCGAGGAGTTGGAGGCCACGCGCCGGGAGCGGGATGAGTACCTCGACGCCCTGCGCCGCCTGAAGGCCGAGTTCGAGAACTCACGCAAGCGCCAGGAACGCGAGAAGGCCCGTATCCTGGAGACGGCGGAGGAGAGGATCATTGTCGAGCTTCTACCGGTTCTGGATAACCTCGACCGGGCCCTAGAGCACGAGGGAGACATTCGCGAGGGCGTGCGCGCCACGCGGATACAGCTTGCGAACGTACTCGACGGGGCAGGCCTGCTTCCGGTCGCCTCCGACGGCCAGCACTTCGACCCAAACGTCCACGAGGCCGTAATGAGTCAGCCCTCCGAGGAGCACGAAGAGGGGACTATCGTTCAGACTTTCGAGCGCGGCTATCTGCTTAACGGCAAGCCCATCCGTCCGGCCAAAGTTGTAGTTGCAACTCAGGGTTAGGGATGGAGACGAAGGATCTCTACAAGGTTCTGGGGGTCTCTAAAGAGGCTTCGCGGGAGGATATCCGGCGCGCCTACCGTAAGCTGGCCCGCAAACACCACCCGGACGCCAACCGTGACGACCCCAAGGCCGAAGAACGTTTCAAAGAGATACAGCACGCCCACGAAATCCTCTCAGACCCCCGCAAACGCCGAGAATACGACGAAGGCCCCCGCGCCTTTTTCGGCAACCAGGGAACTCCTCGCCCGGGATCTGGAGGCTCCACCGGAGCAGGCGCCGAAGGCTTCTCGGATTTCTCGGACCTCTTCGGTAGCTTCGGGGACGTATTTGGTTCCGCTACCCGCCCGGCCGCACCCTCCGCGGCTCGCGGCAAGAACATAACAATAAGCGTCAACTTAAAGTTTAATGATGCCTTGAAAGGCGCGACGACGAGGGTTGCGGTGCCGGTAGAGGAGAGTTGCGACGATTGCCGGGGTACGGGTGCGGCTCCGGGGACGATGCCGAGGACGTGTCCTGAATGCGGCGGGCGCGGCACGCAGAGCCGGGACCAGGGTTTCTTCGCGCTCTCGACCACTTGTGGTAGGTGTGGCGGTGAGGGTAGGATCATCGAGACGCCCTGTCCGACTTGCAAGGGGAGCGGGCGGGTTCGGAAGTCCCGTCAGGTGACGGTCAAGATACCGGCCGGGGTAAAGGACGGGATGAAGATCCGGGTTCCCGGCAGGGGAAACGTCGGACAGAAAGATGGACCGGCTGGAGACCTCTACGTGGTGACCAGGGTCGAGGAGCATCCGGTCTTCAAGTGGCGCGGTGACGACTTTGTGGTCGAGGCGCCGGTGAGCTTCGTGGAGGCGGCGCTTGGGGCGGAGATCAGTGCGCCGAAGCCTGGCGGCGGGTCGGTGAAGTTGCGTTTGCCGGCTGGAGCCCAGGATGGGCGGCAGTTCAGGGTGCGTGGCGCTGGTTCCAAGAAGGTGCGCGGTGATGGTGCTGGCGACCTCATCGTCAGGATCAAGGTCGTCGTGCCGAAGAAGCTCAACCGCAGGGAACGGGATATCCTGGAGGCGCTCGCCGAGGAGCGGGACGAGGACGTTCGGGCGGAATTGTTCCGTAAGGCGGGTTCGTAAGATGAGAAAGGATAGGTCGTGAGTTTTCGTAGGCGTCCGGTGTTCATGATCGGGGTGGCGGCGGAGTTGATCGGGGTGCATCCGCAGACTCTGCGAATGTATGAACAGAAAGGTTTGCTCTGTCCGCGCAAAAGTATAAAGAATACCCGGCTCTACTCTCAGGAAGACGTGGAGGTCGGACGCTATATCCAAAAGCTCACCCAGGAGATGGGAATGAACCTGGCCGGGGTCAGGAAGGTATTGGACCTCGAACGGCGGATCGGACGTCTCGAAGCCGAGAACCAGAGCCTGCGTGAGGAGTTGGAGAGAAAGGAGATCGAACACGGCCAACTCGTCGCCGAGGTGCATCGCAGCTACAAGCGTGAGATTGTCGTAATGCCGCGCGGAGAGCTGACACTTCGCGCTCGTGGCCGGAAAGGACTCTAGTGGTCGAGATAATGCACTGCTACCGGCACCCGAAGAGGGAGACGCGCGTCTCGTGCGCCGCGTGTGGGCGGCCCATCTGCACCGAGTGCATGGTGCAGACCGAGGTAGGGATAAAGTGTCCCGAAGACGCAAGGCTGCCTCGTGGGGCGCGGGCCGGAGCGATGAAGGGGAATCAGATCGCCAAGACCTTCCTCGCCGGTATCGCTGTTGCGCTCGTCGGTATTCCGGTCGCTTACGTCATACTGCAGATAGGGTTTGGCAGGTTGATACTCTCGGGGCTCGCGGGTTATCTGGCGGGCACATTGATCCACCGCGCCGGTGGACGCAACGGAGGCCCGCTCGCCATGGTGATCTCCGGCGTGGCGGTCGCCATCGCCTACGCGCCGTTTGTCGTGGTGCCGATCCTGAACGGTAACGTCCCGGTTCACTACATATTCCCGGCGCTCGTGGCTGTTGGTTTCGCCATATACAACAGCCGCTAGAGGCTTGAGCGCATCGAGAGAAGAGACCAAGCTTCGCGGTGGCGACGGCGTAGCTGCGGCATCAACCTGTATCAATAGGAGGCGATGGTGGACCTGAGCAAACTCTCTCAGAACTCGCGCGAGGTCCTGGACGTGGCGCACGCCGTGGTGCGGCGAGGGAGGACGAACGTGCTCGGGACGGAGCACATCCTGCTCGGACTTCTTGCGCAGCAGGGCGGCGTGGTTCATCGGGTCTTCGAGGAGTTCGGCCTGAACATTGGGCTCGCCCAGACGAAGACCAACGACGCCATCCGAAGGAGCGACCTCTCACGCTCGCGCACGCACGCCGAGAGGATCGAGATGACCCCCAACGCCCGACAGGCCCTACGGCTCGCGGGCGAGGAGGCCGAGCAGTCTGCGGGAGACCACATCGGTACTGAGCACCTGCTCCTGGGCCTGATGCTGGTGGACAACTGCACGGCCGCCGGTATCCTTCGGGAGGTCGGCCTGACGGAGACGGACGTGCGCCGCACCCTCGGCAAGATGCGGGGCGAGGGGACTCTGGGCGAAGACCCCGACAGTCTGCTCGTCAAACACGGCCGGGACATCACCCGGCTCGCTCGCGAGGGCAAGCTCGACCCTGTGGTGGGTCGCGAGGACGAGATAAAGCGGATGATCCAGATACTCGCCCGCCGCACCAAGAACAACCCCGCGCTTATAGGGGAGCCGGGCGTCGGCAAGACGGCCATCGTCGAGGGACTCGCGCAGAAGATCGCAACCGGCTACATACCGGAGTCGTTGAAGGACAAGGTTCTGATCTCTCTGGACCTCGGTTCGCTCGTGGCCGGCACGAAGTTCCGGGGCGAGTTCGAGGAGCGCCTGAAGGGTGTCATAGACGAGGTGCGCAGTTCCTACGGAAGGATCATCCTGTTCGTGGACGAGTTCCACAATCTGGTCGGCGCGGGCGCTGCGGAGGGCTCGATGGACGCAGGTGAAATCCTGAAACCCGCCCTCGCCCGAGGCGAGGTCCAGGTCATCGGGGCCACCACAATCGACGAATACCGTCGCCACGTCGAGTCTGACGCCGCTTTCGAGCGCCGCTTCCAGACCATCCTGGTCGAAGAGCCAACCGAGGAGGAGACCGTCGAGATCCTTCGCGGGCTCAAGGACAAGTACGAGTCGCACCACGAGGTGGAGATCTCCGACGAGGCTCTCCGCGCAGCCGCCCAGCTCTCCCACCGCTACATCTCCGACCGCTTCTTGCCGGATAAAGCCGTAGACCTCCTTGACGAGGCTGCGAGTCAGGTCCGCATCGAGACGACCATGATGCCGGACGAACTTCGAGAGCTTGAGCTTCGTCTCCAGGAGCTGACCAGCGAGGGCGCGGCGGCGGTCGAGGAACGCGACTACGAGCGTGCCGCTTTACTGCGCGCCGAGGCGGACGCGCTACAGGGCGAGTTCCGCGAGGCGCGGGAACGCTGGATGAAGGAGAGCGGGGTCCGGGACGCGGTGGTGGGGCGTGAGGAGATCGCACGGGTCGTCAGCGCCCGCACCGGCATCCCCGTTACCCGGATGCTCAAGGATGAGGCCGAGCGCCTGCTCTCGATGGAGGCCGCACTTCATAAACGCGTCGTCGGCCAGGACGCGGCGGTCGTCGCCGTCTCCGAGGCTGTCCGCAAGGCGCGCGCCGGTCTCGCCAACCCGAAACGTCCCATCGGGAGTTTTATCTTCCTCGGGCCGACGGGGGTGGGGAAGACGGAGCTTGCCCGCGCACTCGCCGAGTACCTCTTCGACGACGAGGACGCCATGATCCGCTTAGACATGTCCGAGTACATGGAGCGTCACGCCGCGAGCCGGCTGGTCGGCGCTCCTCCGGGATACGTCGGCTATGACGAGGGCGGACAGCTAACGGAAGCTGTCCGCCGCCGCCCCTACTCTGTAGTCTTGCTGGACGAGATCGAGAAGGCCCACCCGGACGTGTTCAACATGCTGCTCCAACTGCTAGAAGACGGGCGGCTCACGGATAACAAGGGACGCACGGTCTCATTCGACAACACCGTGATCGTGATGACCTCCAATGCCGGAGCCCACCTCATCCCTGGCTCGGACGAGATGCGAGACCACGAAGAGGAGGTCCGGGATCGCCTAATGCAGGAGCTTCAGACCTACTTCCGGCCGGAGTTCCTCAACCGGGTGGATGAGATCATTGTCTTCCACTCCCTCTCCGACGACGACCTGACGGAGATAGCCACTCTCCTGCTGGAAAACCTCCGCGAGACCGCCGCTCAACAGGGCATAGAGCTTCATTTTTCGGAGCCGGTAGCCCGGCGCATTGCCGAAGAGGGACGGAACACACGCTTCGGAGCCCGGCCCTTGCGGCGAGCTATCGGAAAAATAATAGAGTCGCCTCTGAGCAAAGAGATTATATCCGGCCACATAAACCCTGGATACACGGTCTGGATCCACCTCGACGAAGCCGGGAACCTTACCTTCGAACCCGCCACCACCGCACCAGCGAGCCCTAACACCTCCAGGACCGGCTAGATCCCGGCTATACGCGGGGTTTAGGCTTACTCCACCATCCACACCCCTGTAGATAACTTCTCGAAAGCCCTATTGAAAAGCCTAAATCCTGTACAGTCATTGGCCGCGAAGGGCTAACTTGAGCCGTAAGTACAATTACACTTAACCTTAAGATGAAATTCGACCTGAAGTTTAGGTAAAGCTCCGAAAAATACTTTCAGAAAGCCTAGCGTAGCCTGAATAAGCGTGCTAGGGTTGGTCCCATGAGAGAGGACATGGAGTACATGAACGGAGTGTTGGACGAGCTGGAGACCATCGTTCAGGATGCGTCCAGCGTGCCAATGCGGAAGGGTCGGGCGGTCGTTGACCGGGCTGATCTCCTTGTAATGTTGGACGAGCTGCGGGGGTGTTTGCCTGCGGAGCTCTCGGAGGCTGAATCTATACGGCGGGAGTGCAGAGCGATAGTGGACGCCGCTGAGGAGGATGCGGCACGCATCATAGAAGACGCTCACCATCGGGCGGAGGCGAATGTGCAGGATACGGAACCGTACCGGCGCTCGCTGCGGCGGGCCGACGAGGTCGTGGACCGCGCGGAGCGTTACGCGGAGGAGATCTCCAGCGGCTCCGAGGTGTATAGGGATCGCGTCATGGGCCAGCTCGAGAACTGGTTCGAGGACTCCTTGACTTCCGTGGGCGAGTCCCGTCAGGAGCTTGGCGGTGTACCCGTTCGCCGGCCTCAGCCCCAGACCGTACCTGCGGAGGCCAACGAAGAGAACGGCATGGGACACGGCTGGCAGGCAAGCTCGGCCTGACCTCCACCCTGTTCTAGCAACCCAAAAGACTTGAGATCAGGGCCGAAAGCGTAGCCACCTTTGATCTCAATACGAAAGCCACCCTGACCCCGGACAGATTTCTCCGGTTTAGCCGGATTCCGAGTCCTCTCTTTCATTCTCCTTTCTTTAGTCAATCCTCAGCGGTGCGGCGGAGGATCATTGGGCGAATTCATCGTTTCCCCGAGAGCTTCGAGGCGGAGGTTTAGTTCGTCGAGGGACGTGTTTAGTTCGGTGGCTGTCATGGCCGCGTTGCTGCTATCTATGGAGGCACGCACTACCCGCGCTCGGAGAGTCAGGAACTGCTCGGAGGTGGCGGAGATCTCTACGTCAGCGGCTCGTATCTCGCTTTCGAGTTCCGTCAGGGTCGCCTTCTGTTCTTCGTTGGGCTCTCTGTTTTCCAGGTCCTTGACCATCTCGGCGGCTTTCTCGCGGCGATCGGCCACTTCAACCAGCCTGCGGGACGCGGCGTGCAGCTTTGGCACGGCGTCGTCGAGTACCGCTCTCGTTACGTCGTCCGACTCTTCGATAGCGGTAACCGCTTTTCGGTAGGTCACGAGCGCGTCTTCGACGTTCTGGCGGGTCTCTCCGCGAGGGAGCCAGCGAGCGCGGCGCTCCGGAGAGATGTCACGGTCCTGCTGAGGGGTGGTTTCAATAGCCCGCGATGAACGGCCTTCGAGAGTTCGTTGCTGGAAGACAGGGTCGCGGGCGGACAGAATTACCAGAGCCGTATACGTGACGAGGGTGAGGAGCAGTATCAGCCAGGCCAGGGGAGTGGCAAGGACACCGACGGCAAATATGCCGCCACCAAGTATTAGCATCAGTACGTTGATGGGGCGCAGGGCGGCTGCTCGTGTTATGCGGCCGCGTTCCTCGGGTGAGAGGAGAGGACGTTCGGGGATATCCGGGAGGCCAGATCCTGGTGAATCGGGAGACGGCATCCGTCTACGGCTCCTGTGTCTTGCTCAGAAGCACGGTGGCGCCTACTTTCAGAGAGAGGGCCTGGGCCGCGTTGCCTTTATTGACGGAGAGGCTCAAACGCCAGTGAGAGTCGGGGACGAGGATCAACTCGCCCGGATTCGCGGCGCCGAAGGTATCCACGTAACGAACGGACATGCCGCCGTCCCCCGCGTCGACTCTCAATACGTCCCCAAACTCGAAGCCGCTATCTTCTTGCATCACGGAGAGCCGGGCGTTTCCGAAGCGGTCGATGGCGATGATGTTGGCTCGCAGGCTCTTGCCGTCCTGACTCGATTCGACTATCGGCGGACTGAAGCGTATCAAGGATCCGGCATCCACCGTTTCTCCGAGCTCTTGGATCTCTACGCCGGATGCGAGATGCGCCGCGGCCGGGGCGAAGATGTCCCGGCCGTGGAACGTGTTGGATACGGGATGTATTTGATAGTCCCCGTTCGTCAGCGCCACGGCCTCCGAAATGCCACCCAGGGAGTCTGACGCCGGGATCAGGAGCCCGTTGTCAGGCCCTACGAGCAGCGCATTGCTCCGCGTGCGTATCGCCAGCTCTCTTCGTTTCGTACCCACGCCGGGGTCCACGATCGCCAGGTAGACGGCATCATCGGGCATGTATCGGGTGGCGTGGTCCAGCATCTCAGCTCCGGCGGCGACCTCGAAGTCCGAAACGTCGTGCGTGAGGTCCACTATCGACGCTCCAGGCGCTATCTTCAGGATTACGCCCTTGCAGGTGCCGACGAAGTCGTCAGCCAGCCCAAAATCCGAGAGAAAGCAGATCGGCCTCATGCCGTCAGTATAAAACGGTGGCGCGTTTCGCGGCGCGCCAGCTAGTCGTTTATGGGGCCGGAGGTTTTACCGCGCAGCTTCTGAACCGTGTAGTAGCCTTTTATGGCCGCTCGGGCGGCGCGGGCCTGTAGCGGACTCAGGTCCTTCTCGTGGGCTCCGGCGTAATGTTCCTCGACGCCGCCGAACTTCTTCTTGAACTGATAGACGCCCCAGAGTGGATCTCCCTCGCGCGGCTGGGATGGTCCCCACATATCGTAGCGGGTTGCTCCCCCGCGGCGGGCGGCGGCCAACGCCTCGAACTGCACCAGGTAGGAGGCGTAGAGGTTGTCCCCCTCCTTGGCGGAAGCGCCGTAGAGGTAGTAGGACTCGTCCCCGAACGTCAGGGTCATGGCGCCCGCCAGGAGACGTCCGTCCTTGCGCGCCACTATCAGAGCCGCCGGAAGGCGCTCCATGAACTCGCGATAGTATTCGCGGGGCCGTATCGCGAACTTCTGCCGCGCGGCGGTCTCTTCGAGGAGGGTGACGAAATCTTCCAGGTCTTCCGCGACGTTTTCGGAGGGGCCGGCCACCACGCCCTCACGACCGGCGCGCCGGACCCCATAACGAGTGTCTTTCGGGAGTGCCTTGAGCTGCTCCTCGGGGCCTTCGAGTACCTGCAATATCCGTGTGCAGCTTGGCTGGATGGTGCTCTCGCTCCTGGCGAACCCTTTAACTTTCAGTCCCGTTGACTCGGGTATTCGCGGCTCGACCCGTATCAGGGAAGCGCCCTCTTTCCGACTGTGATCCGAGATAGCGTCGAGCGCTCGGGTGAGGTTGGATCCATCCTGAAAGAGAGGTCCGTGAGGCACGTAGGCCAGAAACCCCAGACCCGGAAGCGGCATCTTCCGCAGCAGCACCTGGGCCGCAGCGTTGTTGTCGTCATCCAGTAGCCTGAGTGGCCGCCAGCCGTGACGGCCGCGGAACTCGCCCCACTCCCAGGACTGCAGAACGCTCCCTCCAAGGTCCACAATGGCTTTGTTCCACGCTTCTCGTTCTCGAATTTCTTGAAGGACGATGAACCTCCCTGGATTGATCTGGTATTGGGTACTAAGGTCCGAGGCCGGGCGCAATTATCCGAAAAGACCGGGGTTTTATCAAACGGGGTGGTGGATCACCGGCTCATGTCGAGACCAAGGGACTGGACCATGAGACGGAAATCCTGCGGGCGGCTCGAAGCGTGTAGCGCCTCTTCGTAGTCTATGCGGTCCTCCTGCACTAGCTTTAAGAGGGCTTGGTCGAAGGTCTGCATACCATAGTATTCTCCCTCGGCGATGGCCACCGGGATCTGGCCGGTCTGCTTGGCGTCTACGATGAAGTCCCGGATGCGCCCGGTCGTGACCATGACCTCGCAGGCCGCCGCCCGGCCCTTGCCGTCCTTGGTGCGTAGGAGACGTTGCCCGATGACGCCCTTCAGCGTACCGGCGAGCATGGCCCGTACCTGATCCCGCTCGTGCGGCGGAAAGAGATCGATGATCCTGTTTATCGTCTCCGTGGCGTCCACGGTGTGGAGCGTGCTAAGTACGAGGTGGCCGGTCTCGGCGGCGGAGAGGGCGATCTGAGCAGTCTCGGAGTCCCGGATCTCACCGATCAAGATTATGTCCGGGTCTTGACGCAGCACCCTCCTCAGCGCCCTGGCGAAGGAGGCCGTGTCCGTCCCGACTTCGCGCTGGTTTATGATGCTCTTCTCGTCATGGTGGAGGAACTCTATCGGGTCTTCGATGGTGACGATGTGCTTGGCGGTGGAGCGGTTTACCAAGTTGATCATCGAGGCAAGCGTCGTGGACTTGCCGCTTCCCGTGGTCCCGGTGACGAGAATAATGCCGCGTTCTTCCTTTGCGAGCGTGCGGATTGCCTCCGGCAGGTTCAGGTCCTCGAACTTCGGAATGCCGAAAGGTATGAACCTCATGACGATGGAGACCGAACCACGCTGCCGGAAAGCGTTCACCCGGAAGCGCTCAACCCCTTCGACCGCGTAAGAGAAGTCCGCCTCTCCTTCCGCCTCGAACTCGCCCATTAATTTCTCCGGTATGATCTCCGCGAGAAACTCTTCCGTATCCACTGGTCTCAGTACCTCGTAACCTTCCAGCCCATCGAGATTACCGTGAACCCGAACTGAGGGAGGAGCGCCGACCTTCAAGTGCAAGTCGCTACCATCCAGAGCAATCATCTTGCCTACAAACTCATTCACCTTACCGGTCTGAATCATCCAACGCTCCTTTCGCCCTTATATACACCGAATTCTATTACTTTAGCCCCCTTGCAACCTTTACACCAGGATAGTTCCACAAGTAGGTATGATCTGAGCCTCCGAAGATATACGTCGCTGTCCCACGAAGGCTGCATCCACCGATTTGTGGGCGATTGATTAAATCTCAACCTTAAACTCATCTAACCTTATACTAATGGTTTATGTATATTTAGTTTCACATTGCGATTCTGGTTTAGCCTCAAGATGTTGTGGGAGTTCTGCATAAGCCGGTAACATGTCGTGTGCTCTGTGATGCTGGAGAGTGAATCTGGCTTAGGTACAGGGTTTTCGTGGTGTTGCGCGGTGATGTCGAGAATGTTAATTTTCGTTTTGGGCAGGTCTGGCGGACCCGGGGCTCGGTTTAAAGCTTGGGTTGAGACGTGAGATCTGTCGGGGCCTCACCCACCGGGAGGGGACGGTGAGGTCCGGTATTCAGGCTCCTTCTGGGGAGGAGCCGTTCGGGGCGCTCCGGCGGACTCACCGGGGCGCCTTTTGTCTATCATGGGGTTACTCGAAGATTGGGGCCGCGGTGCTGGTGTAAGCGGTGAGCCAGTGAAGGTCTTCTTCGGTGAAGGGTTCAGTGGAGTTGCGGGTGGCGTATACGACGCCGACGGTGTGGTCGTTTCCGGTTACAGGTACGGCAAGGGAGTTCGTCCAGCGTGTATTGGTGCGGGCCTGGGGGAGACGCTGTGGGCCGGTTACCGCGAGGGTGGGATGGCGGGTCTTCATTACCAGTTCTACGACTCCGAGGTCGGCGATGGTGAGTTCCCGGTCGTTCGGTTCTCCTATTAGCGTGAGTTTCGGCACGCGGATAAGGCCGATCCAATCAGCCTTCAACTCTCGCCTTATATCTTCGGAGATCTGCTTTGGCGGGACCTCTGGATCCAGGTTGTTTGGTAGAGATGGTCGGAAGATGAAGCGTGAGGAGAGTATGAAGTTGACACTAGTGCCAGCCACTATCCCCAGGAAGTCGAAGAGGAGATAGTAGGGGAACTCCGCCGAGACGTATTTCACGAGCGGGTAGTAGACGGCGAAGTTCGCGCCGATGCCCAGGATCGCTACCGGGTACGCCAGGGCGCCGCGTAGGAGGAAGTGGATGCGGCTGGAGTGACGTATGTCGCGCCAAGTGAAGGCGTTGTTCAGGAGGAAGTTGCTCAGGATCGAGAGTCCCACACCGAACATCCAGGCGATGACCTTGTGCGCGTTGAAGTATTCAGCAAGAACGACGAGCGTGACCATGTTGACCAGTACGCCCGAAGCGCCGACCAGCGCGAACTTCCAGAAACGACCCGCCGACGGGACGTACCAGAACAGGCTGAGGATGTGTGTCAGGTAATCGAGGCCCTGACGGAGGGTCGCCTTGGAGACGCCCGCGTTCCGCGCCTGGAAGTCGAACGGCGCCTCGACCACCTTAAGCTCCGGGGCGCATACGAGTATCTCCAGAAGGATCTTGAACCCCGTCGGCCTGAACTGGATGCCGGAGATCGCCTCATTTCTGACCAGAAAGAACCCCGTGAGCGGGTCGGTGGTCTTGCGGGCTTCCTTAAAAGTGATGCGCGCCAGGTACTTGCTCCCTACCGAGACCGCCCGGCGCACCGGACCCGAGAGCCCGGCGTAGCTACCGCCCTCGGCGTAGCGGCTTGCGACCACCACGTCCGCCTCGGAGCCGCGTGCGATCTCCAGCATCTCGCGCACCTTCTCTGGGGGATGCTGAAGGTCCGCGTCCATCACGCAGGTGTACTCGCTGTCCTTGGAGACGGCGTCCATGCCGGTAGTGACTGCCGTGGAGAGTCCACCCTCGCGCTCCGACCCCTCGCGGTGGATGAGGGTTATGCGCCGATCCTCTTCCGCGAGCTTCCGCACGACCTCCGGCGTCCTATCCGTGGAGTCGTCTACGAACACGATCCGGTATTCGATTCCCAATAGGCTGTCGCGAAGCTCGTTCACCAGTCGTGGCACGTTCTCGGCCTCGTTCCGCGTCGGGACGACGAGCGTCAGCAGCACCCTCTCAAGGTCTCGCCCAGCACCGCGCGAAGAACCACTTTCGCGCCTCTCCACCCGGTCCCCGGCCAGCATCCGCTTCTCCGCTTCCATAACCGCTCTAGGCTAGCATATCCGCGAGAAGCCGCCCAGATAACAGGTAAACTTACCGGCACAGTTGGAAGTTCCACACGGAGGTGAGATGTGACAGACAGCGCTCATGGCGACCGGAAACGCGTACACGTCTACGTCTCGGGTCGCGTGCAGGGCGTCATGTTCAGAGACGCGACCCGAGAGAAGGCCAGGGAACTCAACCTCACTGGCTGGGTGAAGAACGTCCCGGATGGCCGCGTCGAAGCGGTCTTCGAAGGCCCGGCGCGGGAAATCGAGGAGATGGCCCGGTGGTGCGAGGATGGACCGCCTCATGCAGCGGTCGAGAACGTCGAGACCGAGTTTGAGGACGTGGAAGACCTGCGGAGATTCGAGGTCTTTTGAACGCCATACCCGGAGACCTCCAACGCCTGCTCGACCGGCACGAGGTCGAAGTTACCGGCAGCCGGAATATAGATCACGGCGAACAGTACCACTTAAAGCTCGGCGCCGAGTCGAACAACCTGAACGTGTTTCACACAGGTAAAGTTTCGGTTGACGGTAAGCCTTCCAGCCTGCGAAGTTTGCTCGAGGCCTGGCGCGTGTCTCATCAGGGAAAAGCCAGGCGTCAGCCCGGAGTCGAGACACGCAAAGCCACCGCAAGACCTCGAACGAATTCTACTCCTCGCATCGGCACGGACGAGGCCGGAAAAGGAGAATACCTCGGGCCGCTAGTCGTAGCGGGCGTGAGAGTCCTGAGCGCGGAGATAGACCAGGCGCTGCGGGAGATCGGAGCGCGCGACTCGAAGGAACTCGGTGTCGCGCAGGTGCGGAAGATAGCAGCCGGCATAAAAGAGATCCTCGGTGAAGGAAACGTCTGCGTGGTCTCACTCGAACCGAAGGAGTACGAGGCGCGCCGCGCCGCCGCAGGAAGCAACGTCAACCGTCTGCTCGGCGAGTTGAACGTCCAGATCATAGATAAACTTAAAGATGAGGTCGAATGTATAGTCGTCGATGCTTTCGGTAGCAAGGCTCGCTCGTACATAGAGCCGCACGTGCCGGAAGGAGTGCGTCTGGAGGTGCGTCCGCGGGCCGAAGACGACGTGGCTGTGGCGGCGGCGTCCATTCTGGCGCGGGCGCGGTATCTGGAGGAGATGGAGAGACTTTCGGAGTGGGCTGGCTTCGAGTTACCCAGGGGATCCACGCACGTAACCGAGGCGGCGGCGCGTGTCTACCGGGAGCGGGGGATGGAGGGGTTGAGAGAGGTTGCAAAGGTCCATTTCGCGACCACGGAGCAGGTCATCAGGGCGGCAGAGAAAACACGAGCGGGAGGGGGACCATGATAGATCTCAGGAGCGATACGGTTACGAGACCGACAGAGGATATGCGCCGGGTGATGGCCGAAGCGCCGGTCGGGGACGATGTATTCGGCGAGGACCCGATGGTCAACCGCCTGGAGGAGTACGTGGCGGAACTGCTCGGCAAGGAAGCCGCCATCTACGCGCCCTCGGGGACGATGACCAACCAGATCGGGGTCTTCGTCAACACGAACCGGGGCGAGGAGATCCTACTGCACGAAGGCGCCCATATCTTCAACTACGAAGGCGGAGCCCCGGCGCTGCTCTCGGGAGTGCAGGTGCGTACTCTCCCTGGCGAGAACGGAGTCGTCTCACCCGAGACCCTGCGAGCGGCCGTCCGTCCCGAGAACGTGCATTTCGCCCGTCCTAGACTCCTATGTCTGGAGAACACGCATAATTTAGCCGGTGGCAGGATCTTCCCTCTCGAAGACTTCGCGGCCGTCGCCGCCGAGGCGCGTGAGCTGGGACTGAAGGTACACCTTGACGGCGCCCGCCTTTTCAACGCGCAGGCAGCCACGGACGTTCCAGCCCGCGAGTGGTGCGAACACGCCGATACCGTCTCGGTCTGTTCCTCGAAGGGTCTCGGAGCGCCGGTCGGTTCCTTGCTGGCGGGAGACGAGGAAGTTATCCGGGAGGCGCGCCGGGCTCGCAAGGCGTTTGGCGGCGGGATGCGGCAGGCGGGTATCATAGCTGCGGCTTCCCTACATGCCTTCGAACACCATCAAGACCGCCTCACCGACGACCACGAGCGCGCCCGCAATCTCGCGGAAGGACTCGCCAGGGCCGGATATGACGTGGAGCCGCCGGAGACCAATATCGTGCTCGTCGGGGCGGAGGACGCGGACGGGTTCCTGGAGGCGCTGGCTCGCCAAGGCGTCCTGGCTACACCGCGCAGCAACAACTCGATCCGTCTCTGCACCCACCTGGACGTCGACGATGAAGACATAGAAGCGGCTATCGAAGCGGCTTCAAGGATCGCCGTAGGCGCGCCGGGACACTAATCTTGAGCTTTACGGTAAACCTAGTGCGAGGCGAAGACTTCGTCACTCCTTTACGCCTTCTGGAGGGTTTTCTCCGCGAGGGAGAACCTTTGCCGGAGTCTTTTATCGAGCAGCTTCGCCGGGCGGTACAGACCGGCGCGATGGAAGTTCTAGCTGCAAAAAGGGGAAATTACGCGATCGGTGTTGCCGTGCTGGCTTACCGTCTCAATGTATCCGTCGGCGGATTATTCGCCAGCATAGAGGACCTGTACGTGCTGCCGGAAGAACGAAGTCAGGGCGTCGGACGCGCGCTAATAGAGGAGGTCCGGGAGCGATGCGCGACGCGCCGTGTATCTTATGTTGAGGTTCAGGTAGAAGATGGCGGGGCAGAGGCTTTCTACTCCGTGCTGGGCTACGAGTTGGAGTCCGGCATGCGGGTGCTGTCAAGTTCGTACGTTTTTTGACCTCGGGAAAGACTTTTACCTCCTAGAACTCCAGCACCTCGTAGACTGAGACTTCGCGGAAGCCCAGGCGTTCGTAGAACTCGCGGCCTCTTGTATTGGCGGCGGCTACTTGAAGGGAGACGCCGTGGGCTTCCCTCTGTTGCGCCCATCTCTTTACGATTTCGAGCAGGGCGCGGCCCGCGCCGAGGCTGCGGAAGTTCTCCGCGACGAAGATGTCGTCCACGGAGGCCCAGGTCTTGGAGTGAAATGTCGGGGAGCCTTCACGGATCTCTCCCGAGACAAAGCCGACTATCTGGTCGTCACTAGAGACGGCGACGAAGAGGAATGAGTGGCTGCTGCTCGAGAGGTCCGCGAGGAAGCGGCGCATGGTGCGCTCGGCTTCGGGGGCGGTGGAGTAGACGGAATCGTAGGCGGCGTGTTCCCTGGCGCTCTGCATCCAGAGGCGGGCTGCCTCGGGGGCGTCGTCTCGGCGTCCGGGCCGGATGGTGAACTCTCTTTCGGGCATGGGTGAATCGTAGCGGATATGCGCGGGGTTGTTGGGTGTAGGCTGCGGTATGATGCCTGCGGCGCCGTCGGGAGAGGAGCGGGGTACGGAGAGCAAGACCACACGGAAGGGCGGACGTTTCTGGGAGGTGGACGCCGCGCGCGGCATCGCCATTTTGATGATGGCCTTCTACCACCTGAGCTATGACCTCGAAGCCTTCGGCGGCTACGGCATCGACGTCACCACCGGGTGGTGGGCGTTCTTCTCCGACACCATAGCGAGTCTCTTTCTGTTCCTCGTCGGGGTTTCACTGGCTATCAGTCATGCGAGGGCCGTGGCCGGAGATCCCGGACGGAGTCTGTTCCTTAAGTACCTCTTCCGGGGGCTGAGGATAGTTGGTTATGGGATGTTGCTTACTCTGGTTACTTGGTATCTGGGGGTTGGGATTATCGTGTTCGGGATCCTGCATTTGATCGGGGTCTCCATAATCCTGGCTTACCCGCTGTTGCGGTTCCGGCTCACGAACCTATTTCTGGGACTGGGCGTTTTTGCTGTAGGCGAGTACATGCGGTTGCAGAACGTATCATCCGCGAGTCCCGGGTTGCTTCCATTTGGCGTCGCGCCGGAGAACCTGTTCATGCCGGACTATCGGCCTCTTCTGCCGTGGTTTGGCGTCGTCCTGATCGGTCTGTTCTTCGGGAACGTGTTGTATGGGCGGCGGGAGAGCGTTATTCGAGAGTCCGGCGCGCCCCTGTTGGCGCGGCCGCTTGGCTTTCTCGGGAGAAACTCGTTACTCATATATCTGATCCACCAGCCTATCCTGATCGCACTGCTCGTACTCTTCGGAATCGTGGACTTCGGTGGCTTCTGAGGGACGGAGCCACCTTTCTTTTTTTGTGCGGAGCGGATACAGTTAAGGGCGAATAGTGTTCTTTGCAGGCCAGAACAGGGAGGATGAGCCGGAGAAAATAACTTCTGATCTATGAGAGATTAAACGAACCGGACGTGACTGTAGCGGTTTGCGAGATCGGCGGAGAGAAAACAAAACAAGCGCCAGGACTCCCGCGAGAACTAGTTTCTCGAAGCGGGAGTTGACGAGGTAGACGTTCATCGAAGTATTCGGCGGGTGCGTCTCGGCTTCGGGCAGTCGATAGGGCGGTGACAAATCCCGGTGGCGACACCGGGAACAAAACACCGGCCAGGCCCGGGTAACTCTCTCTTCTCCCCTGCCTTTCTCGGTCGCGTCCACGGACGACTTGAGGGAGGTACACATATGTGCGGGATCGTTGGTTACGTAGGTAGAGAGCGGTGCGTCGAGGTCTTGATGGAGGGCTTGAGGCATCTGGAGTACCGGGGCTATGACTCGGCCGGGCTGGCGCTCGCCGTACCGGGTGTCGAGGGCGTGGAGCAGGTAAAGCGCGTGGGACAGCTCAAGGAGTTGACCGAGGCCGTCGCGGAGCGCAACGGCCATTACGCGAGGGTGCGGGCCGGTATCGGCCACACCCGCTGGGCAACCCACGGCCGGCCAAGCGAGGAGAATGCTCACCCCCACGCGGGCGGCGAGGCGCCTGGAGCCGTCGCGGTGGTGCATAATGGCATCATCGAGAACTACGTTGAGCTAAAGAAGGAGCTGCGGGAACGCGGCGTCGTCTTCCGTTCCGAGACGGACACCGAGGTCATGGCGCACCTGCTCGCCGAGCGGGTGGAGGCTGGAGAGCCGCTGCGCGAGGCGCTCGCGCAGACTTTGAACAGACTACAGGGTTCCTTCGCGGTAGCGGCGGTAAGCGCGCGGGAGCCGGGGAAGATCGTCGCGGCCCGGCGCCAGAGTCCGCTCGTCGTTGGACTAGGGGATGGGGAGAACTTCCTGGCAAGCGCCGTGCAGGCACTTCTCGGGGAGACTCACGAGTTCATGGTGGTTGAAAACGGCGAGATCGTCGAGATAACGGACTCGTCGGTCCGCATCTTTACCGTCGGTGGAGATGTGGTCGAGCGTGATTCTTTCGAGGTCGATTGGGACGCGGAGGCCGTGGAGCTTGGCGGCTACGAAGACTACATGCTCAAGGAGATCCACGAGCAGCCCGCCGCTTTGCAGGCGACTCTCGCGGGCCGTCTCGATCCCGATGGCTGGGTGGATCTCTCGGAGATCAGCCTGGATCTCTCGAATGTGGACCGCATTGTCATCGTCGCTTGCGGAACGGCCTACCACGCCGGACTCCTCGGCAAGCACGCCATCGAGAAGCTCGCCCGCATCCCCGTCGAGGTCGCCATAGCGAGCGAGTATCGCTACGCCGGGCCGATAGGTGACGAGAAGACGCTCGTCATCGCCATAAGCCAGAGCGGTGAGACGACCGATACGCTGGGCGCGGTCGAGGCGGCGCGGGAGTTCGACGCTAAGGTGCTGGCAATCACCAACACACAGGGTTCGTTAATCACCCGCGAGGCCGACGCAGTGCTGCTAACCAAGGCGGGACCGGAGATCTGTGTCGCGAGCACCAAGGCGTTTATCACCCAGATCGCCGTTCTGGACCTGCTCGCCCTGGAGCTTGCCCGCTCTCGGGAGCACGTATCCGAGCCGGAGCTTCTGGAGACCGGACGCGCCCTGCGCCGGGCGCCGGAGAAGGTGGAGGAGGCGTTGGAGCTTCTCTCCGGCCGGATGGAGGAGGTCGTCGAGCTCTTCGAGGAAGCGCGCTGCTCGCTCTTCCTGGGACGCGGAATCTCTTATCCGGCTGCGCTAGAAGGAGCGCTCAAGCTAAAGGAAATATCCTATATCCCCGCTGAAGGATACCCGGCTGGTGAAATGAAGCACGGCCCGATAGCCCTCGTGGACGAGAACTGTCCCGTCATCGCCATACTAGGAGACGGCCTGCTCCGTGAGAAGACCCTCTCCAACGTGGAGGAGACCGTCTCTCGCGGCGCAAACGTCATCACCATAGCCCGCGAAGGCGACGAAGGCGCCGAACGCATAGCTCGTGTGGCGCTTCCAGTACCCGAAGCGCCGGAGATAACGAGCCCCCTCGTCTCCAGCGTGCCGCTCCAGCTACTTGCATACTACGTCGCCAAGAGCCGGGGTCTCGACGTGGATAAGCCGCGTAACCTGGCCAAGAGTGTCACAGTCGAATAGTAGAAGGAACTAGAAAGGGAGCCGGGATGTTTTGGATTCCAACCTGTTGATTTTTCTCGCGGCCTCGCTGGCGCTCATCGTTGCGCCGGGGCCGGATAACATCCTGGTTCTCACCTGCGGCGTTACGCTGGGACGCAGGACGGTGCTGGTCTCGGCGACGGGGGCGAGTCTCGGGCTGGTCGTGCATTCGACGTTCGCGGCGATTGGTCTTTCGGCCTTGCTTGCGCAGTCGGCCGTGGCTTACGGAGTGGTGAAGTACGTTGGAGCGGCTTATTTAATCTACCTGGGAATAAAGACTCTCCTGAGTGGAGATATCTTCGCTGTCTCCGATGAACCGGCTCCAACCGTGGGACTACGAAGCGTTTTCTTGCAGGGCATTCTATCCAACGTGTTCAACCCGAAGATCGCCATTTTCTTTCTGGCTTTCCTGCCCCAGTTCGCCAACCCGGAGGCCGGGAGCATGGCTCCTCAACTGCTGGCTCTCGGACTGACCTTCGCGCTGCTCACCTGGATGGCCTTTAGCCTTCTAGGTTACTTCTCAGGGACTCTCGGAACCTGGCTCGGAAACCGGCCGGGCTTCGCGGTTATTTTGCGCTGGCTGACCGGCGGCGTTCTCGTCGGTCTTGGTCTGCGGCTTGCTCTACCGGAGCGTCGCTAAAAAGCGGGGAGCTACCGGATCACCTCCAGGGCGCGGGGTTCGATGCGGAAAGACATCGGCAGCCGGCCCCAGACTTCGCCGTCGAGTTGTACAGGCACGTCGGCGCCGGGAGCGCGGGCGCGGAGTTCTTGGGCGGAGAAGGAGCGCATCGAGCGGTTTAACGGGTCGCGGGCTATGATACGGGAGAGGATGTCTATTCGCAGGAGGGCACTCACGCGCTCCACCAGAATAGTCTCCAACTCGCCGCTCGTAAGCGAGTCGGGGTGCGCCACCCGGAAGTCTCCACCGTAGTAATGGCCGTTGGCGACGATGGCGAACTGCGTAACGTAGATGGTGTCGCCATCGATCATGTGAACAGAGGGCATGTCTTCCTCCATCAGCACTTTGAGAGCCATGATCGGAAAGGCTAGCACCCGTAGGTAACGCTTCAGGCGCGGCGTCATGGTGCGTACCACGTTCGCGTCGAAGCCGATGCCGGCCATGCAGGCGAAGCGCCGCTCGACGCCTTCCCGGTTCGTGGCGACGCCCAGGTCTATCCGCGAGTGTTCTCTGTTCAGAATGCGTTGGCAGGCCTGCTCCGGATCGCGCGGAAGACCAAGCTCCCGCGCCAGCACATTCGCCGTGCCGAGTGGAAGAATGCCTAATGTAGCGTTTTTGGAGAGACCGTTTATTACTTCATTCACCGTGCCGTCTCCGCCAGCGGCGATCACTAACTGGTCTCCCGCCGCAGCGGCGAGTTCGGTGGCGTGGTCCGGACGTTCGGTGTTCATGACCTCGACCTTCATGCCGCCGGAGCGCAGGGTATCCGCGTAAGCCTCCAGATAACCCTTGTCGCCCGCGCGCCCCGAGTTCGGGTTGCCGATGATGACCGCGTTCGTGTTCTCATCCATCCTGCGTAATATAGACCTTTTGCGAGCGGCGTATCTCGCGTACTATACAAAGCGTGGATAACTTCATCGTGCCGGAGATAGGGGTTGACGTCGTGGATTGCGAGCGGATGAAGTTCGCTCTCGAACGCACGCCGCGTATCCGGCAGCGGCTCTTCACGGAGGCGGAGATCGCCTACTGCGAGAAGTTCCGTTTCTACGATCGTCACTACGCCGGACGCTGGGCCGCCAAGGAAGCCGTCACAAAAGCGCTCGGATGCGGGCTGATCCAATGGAACGGTGTCGAGGTCATGCGGCGTCCGCGCCGGGCTCCGACGGTTCGCATCTTCGGCAAGATAAAAGAGTTCGCCGATAGAGTGGGCGTACGCGAGGAAGACCTTTCGATCTCAATTACCCACTCCGAACTATCCGCTGTCGCCGTCTGCATCGTGCGCCGCAACCCTGCCGGATAGATGAAACTCTACTCCGCCGAAGAGATGTCCCGCGCCGATAACGGCGCGCAGGAACTCGGAATCCCCGGCGGCGTCCTCATGGAACGCGCCGGAGCCGCGATGGCCCGCGAAATCCTCGACCGCTCCGCTCCGGGGCGCGTGCTCGCCGTCTGTGGCGGCGGCAACAATGGCGGAGACGGATTCGTGATCTCCCGCGAACTACACCGCGCCGGAGTCGAGGTGGCGGTCCTGGCGACTAAGGATGAGTACACGGGAGACCCACAGACAAATCTTCAGGCTTTGCGACGTCTCGACGTGGCGTTCGTCAAGGCTGACGACCTGGAAGCGGAGTTGGAGCGCGTGGATTTGGTTGTGGACGCCTTGCTCGGAACGGGATTCTCTGGAGAAGTGCGCGAGAAAGAAGCGGCTCTGATCGAAAAGATCAACGTCGCGCGCGTTCCCATCGCGGCCGTGGACGTGCCGTCGGGGGTGGATGGTTCGACGGGTGAGGTCCAGGGCGCGGCCATCCGGGCGGACCTGACTGTCTGCGCGCACGCGGCGAAGGTTGGATGCGTCATCTCGCCGGGCCGGGATCACTCCGGCGAAGTCCTGGTGGTAGATATTGGCATCCCGCCCGAGGCGGACGTTGAGCCTTCGCTACTCTGGACGGACGCGGATTCCCTGCGAGGCAAGATACCGCGCACCGTCGAGCCCGCTCACAAGTACTCCGCCGGGTCTCTGCTCGTAGTCGCTGGCTCCAGCAAGATGGCCGGCGCGGCGGTAATGTCCGTGCGGGGCGCGCAGCGGGCGGGATGCGGAATAGTCTTCCTCGCGGCGCCGGAGAGCGCATCCGCCGTCCTGGATCTAAAACTGACTGAAGCTCTGGTCTACGGGATGCCGGAGAATACCGAAGGACACATGGTCCCCGAGGCGCTGGAGCAGATCCTGGAGCAGGCTGAAAGAGCAACCGCTCTGGTAGTCGGTCCGGCGATAGGGACCGGCGACGGCAGCCGCAGCCTAGTCGAGGGCATCCTGCGCGAAGTCGAAGTCCCGGTGCTGCTCGACGCAGATGCGATCTCCAACCTCGCCGAAACGAAAGTCCTCATCGGGAGAGAGGCCCCTACCGTCATAACGCCGCATGCCGGAGAGCTTGGCCGTCTGATGGGACAGGGCGCAAAGGAGGTCTCCGCGCGCAGGCTTCACTTCGCGCGGCGGGCGGCCGAGGAGCACGCAACAGCCGTGCTCCTCAAGGGCTCCGATACGCTCGTCGCCGAAAAAGAGAGGGCGGCGGTCAACTCTACTGGCAGTATCGCGCTCGCCACGGCTGGAACGGGAGACGTGCTATCCGGTGTGATCGGCGCGCTGCTCTCGCGTGGAATGGACGTTTACGACTCCGCCCGCGCCGGGGCCTGGGTACACGGACGGGCTGCGGAGTTGTGGCTCGAAGATACAGGCTGGCCTGTTGAAAGCCTTATCGCAACCGACCTGTTGTCTTACCTGCCTCGCGCCGTCGCGGAGCTACTGTGAAGCCCAGGCCGGGTTGCCGCGCCGAATGCCACGATTAGAGTAGTATCGGGATGGTAGCGTCTAAAAAGTCGGATACGATGAGTTTCGGAGGGCGGTAGAGGTGGAAAATCAGGACATCAGGGAGTTGAAGGTCGGGGACATCATGGGCTCCGATTGGCCCGCGCTTGGTCCGGATCAAACGGTGGAAGATGCGATCAAACTCTTCGCCGAATCCAGCATCTCTGGGGCGCCGGTCGTCGAGGGTGACCGGCTCGTTGGTGTCGTGACGGAGGGTGACCTGATCTTCCGGGACGCGGATATTAAAGCGCCGGGCTTCCTGGATATCCTGGGCGGAATGATCCCGCTCGGAAGCTGGGACGAGTATCGGCGGGAGACGATCAAGAGCGCCGGCGTTACGGTGGGAGAGGTTATGACCGAAAACGTCATCACGGTCGAACCGGATACCACGCTCTCCGAGGCTGCGACCACGATGGCGGAGAAGCGGATCAAACTGCTCCCTGTCACCGAGGAAGACCGCCTGCGCGGTGTAATCACCCGCATGGATATCCTCACCCTCCACATCCTCAACCCGCGCCAGTAACTTGATCGAGGAGCACGACACGGCTTCTGGCCTGGAGATCCCGAGCCGCACCTGGGCCGAGATCGACCTCTCCGCCATCCGCCATAACGTCCAATCTCTGAAACGCCGCGCCCTGAACTCGCGCCTTATGGCCGTCGTGAAGGCCGACGCCTACGGACACGGCGCGCTCCCCGTCTCCCGCGCCGCCATCGAGGCCGGCGCCGATTTCCTCGCCGTCGTCACCGTGGAAGAGGCGCTAGAGCTGCGGCGGGGCGACGTAGAGGTCCCGATTCTCGTCTTTACAGACCTCACGCCAGATAGGCTGCCGCTCGCAAAGCAGCATCGCCTTATGGTGACGGCGCACTCTATAGCGAGTGCGCGGCGGATCTCTACTCATCCCGGCTTGAAGGCGCATCTGAAGGTCAACACTGGCATGAACCGCTGGGGTGTCGAGCCGGATGAAGTTGGAGAGGCGCGCAAGATACTCGGCGGACAACTCGCGGGCGTCTACACGCACCTTGCCTCCGCCGACTCCGATGAGGAAGCTACCCGGCGACAGGTCTCAACCTTCGATGACGTCTTAATCGCCCACGATTTTGGCGGCGCGCTGGTACATGTGGCCAACTCCGCTGGCGCTCTCTGGTATCCGCGGGCTCATTACGACTGCATCCGTCCGGGCGTGGCGCTCTACGGGCTGCATCCGGCTGGTGATTCGGGAGATCCTCGTGAGGAGAACCTGCGCCCGGCTCTGACGTTGAAGAGCTACGTCGCGAGCGTGCGCCGTCTCGCTCCGGGCGACGGAGTATCTTACGGGCTGACCTTCCGCGCGCGGGAACCGATGTTCGCGGCGACGGTGCCGGTCGGGTACGCCGAGGGGTACAGGAGGTCACTCTCGGGGAGGGCGGAGGCGCTCATACGGGGCGCCCGACGGGCCTTGCTCGGGCGGGTTACGATGGACGCCTGCGTATTCGCGGTAGACTCATCCGTGGAGACGGGGGACGAGGTAGTGCTGATCGGGGAGCAGGGAGCCCGGAGCATCCGGGCCGAGGAGGCCGGACGATGGGCCGGCACGATAAACTATGAAATAACGACCGGAATAAATCCCCGGCGCGTCGAGAGGAGTTATACGGATGTTTGAAGGTCTTAACTGGGGCAACGCCTTCAAACGGGCGGCGATCTTCACCGCGATCTGGATGGGCCTCGTCTACGTCATGCACACCATCAACCCAAAGTTCTTTCAGCTAGGCGACAGTAAGGCGCTACTGTCGCTCGCCCTGAACAGCGTTGTATTCTTCTTTATCTACGCGCTGTTTTTCGCATTTATCGAGCGGCGTAAGGCCCGGACGCAGGCCGACGCTAAAGGCACGAAGAGCAAACCGGACAAGACTACGAAGACCACGGAGAATGGCGAAGAGCTTCAGAATGGCGCTCTGAAGGGTCAATACAACCCGAACAGCAGCCGCAAGAAGTCCCGCCGCCGGAGATAAAAGACTACGTGGATATCCACGAGGCTCTGAGGCCTCCGCTGGACATCGGGGCCGTGGAGAAGCTCGTGCCGGAGCTAGGGCTCGCGCGGGGTCTCGAAGGGAGCCCGTTCCACCATCTCGACACCTTCGAGCATACGCTGGAGGTGGTAAGAGGCATCGAGCGCGAATTGGAGGAGGGAGAGGTCGGAGCCCGCGTTGACCCTGGCCGTATCGAAGCGCTCCGTCTGGCCGGGATACTCCACGACGTCGCCAAGTTCGTAACGCGCGGCGAGGTGGACGGGCGAGTTCTCTTCATCGCCCACGACACGCTGGGCGCCCGGATGATCCCACGGATCTGTCGCCGCCTGGATCTCTCCGCCGGTCTCACGGATGCCGCGATAATACTGACCACGCTCCACCTGAAGATAGGCTTCATGGGGAACCCGCGTGCCGACTACCCGCCCGCCCGATTGGCTGCGGCGTCCGGTCCGTTCGGGGAGGAGCTTGCCGTCCTCTCCTGGGCCGACCGCCTCGCCGCCCAGGGACCACGCCTGAAGGACGAACACATCGAACGCCACCAGGACCTCTGCGTCGAGTTCCTGCAAACGAGCCGGGACCTCGGACCCTACCCGGAGCCGGACTACGAGGAGCTTGCCGTTAGGCTGGGCCTCTCGCCAGAGGAAGATGGAGCGGATATCGGCTACGCCGCGAGCCGCATCCGCCTGCTAAGGTCTCGCGGTCTGAGCGATGGTGGAGCCGTGGAGCAGGTTTCGGGATTTCTCCGGGATGCCAGAGGGTAGATCATGCGATGCAACGGGCAACCTGAAAACCGGTCATGTTAGAATCGCGTTGCAGGACGAGAGGCTCACGGGAGCCGGGGAGGTAAGGTATTGGGCATAAAACGAGCCAAGAGAGATCGCTGGGTGATGGGCGTGTGTGGCGGTATAGCGCACACTTACGGATGGAGTCCTGGAATGGTGCGCCTGGTGACGGCGATAGCGGCGATAGCGATTCCAGGTCCGAGTCTAGTCCTGACTGTGGTGGCGTACATCCTGCTCGGAGCCATCCTGCCAGAGAGCGAGGAGTTCTAGCGATTGGAGTTCGCAGAGGCTCAGAAAGAGGCGCTCGGCTGCACTAAATGCGGTCTGTGCCACTCCAGGACTCAGGTCGTCTTCGGCGAAGGACCACTAAACGCCGGACTCTTCATAGTCGGGGAGTCTCCGGGCTTCAACGAGGACAAAGAAGGGAAGCCTTTTCAGGGAGCTTCCGGGATGCTTCTAGGGCGGCTGCTGGAATCTTTGGGTCTGGATCGCGAGAAGATCTACCTCACTACCCTGGTCAAGTGTCGTCCACCCGATACTCCGCCGCGCTCTCCCAGACCTTCCGAGGTGAGTTCCTGCCGCCCGTACCTCATGTCCCAGGTCGCGGCGGTGGACCCGAAGGTCGTGGTGGCGATGGGAGATCTGGCGAGCCGGGTGCTCACGGGGCGCAAAGATCCCGTATCTCGCATCCGGGGGCGGGCCATACCGCTCGATGGGCGCTACGTCTTCCCGACGCTCGCCCTCTCCAAGGCTCTCTACGTACCCGCTGACAGGGACCTTTTGCTCTCGGACTTCTCTCGTCTGCCGGAGCTTCTCGAGTCCGAACGCCCTTCCACCTATGGGACTCTCAACATCCCCCAAGCCTCCGCCGCCGAGCGCGAAACTCTCCAGCCGGGTCTCTGGTAGGCCGTCCGTGGTGTGGGAAGGGCTGGACGAGCCGGCGCTCGACGCCCTCGCCGCGCGGGTGGCCGGAAGCCTTCGCCCAGGCGACATAGTGGTGTTGGCTGGCGAGGTCGGGGCGGGGAAGACTGCTTTCACCCGCGCCGCTGCCCGCGCCCTGGGCGTGAAAGAACGCGTCACGAGCCCTACGTACCAGATCGCCCGCTCCTACGAAGGGTATCGGAACGGAGACAGGTTGCTTGTGAATCACCTGGACCTGTACCGGCTGGAAGAGGCAGCGGAGAGAGACGCGCTGGAGTTGGACGACTACCTCGACCCGCGCGCCGTCACCTTTATCGAGTGGGCCGAGCCCGCGCTGGGTCTCGTGGAGGATCCTACCGTCGTATTTATCTCCCACGAAACTCCCGCGACGCGAAGGATCGAACTGACCGGCCCCGCCGCTATCCGCCTGAACGAGAGAGACGACGAACACTGATGTTGCTGCTTGCCCTGGACGCCTCTACCCCGAACGTTACCGTCGCCGTGACCCGCGTGGACGGAGACCGCCGTGAGGTCTTGGCCGAGGTCTCGACCACCGCCCTTGGAGCCTCCGAAGCCCTGCTGCCCGCCGTCCACGCTGCGCTGGACCTCGCCGGCGAGGACTTCGCCTCCGTTGGGCGGATACTGGCGGGTACCGGCCCCGGCACCTTTACCGGCATCCGCATCGCCGCCGCAACGGCGAGGACGCTCGCCCTCGGGAACGGCGCCGCGCTCTCCAGGAACTCGACCCTCGATGCTCTTGCCGCGCCTGCTCTCTGCGTCACGGGTGACGTGCTCGCCGTGCTCGACGCCAAACGCGGGCAGGTCTTCGCCCGACGATACCCCGGGAGAGGGCCGGAGAATCAAATAGTCTGCGTAAAACCGGAAGAGTTGTTATCGGAAGGGGAGCCGATCGTGATCGGCGATGGCGCCATCCGGTACCGTGCGGTGCTCTCCAGCCTCGGAGAAATTCCACCAGACGCCTCGCCTCTTCACCAGGTAACGGCCGCCGGGCATGTGCTCTCGGCGGACCTCGCGGTAGTAGATGCGGAAGAGCTTGTCCCGATCTACGTCCGCGAGCCGGACGCCGAGGTGCGCCGGGACCTCAACCCCTGGAGCCTCCGCTGAAAGAGCCGGGGACGTTGCTTCTGCCGCGCCCCATGCGCGAGGAAGACCTTCCGGCGGTCATGGAGATAGACGCCGCGTGCATGCCCCGGCCCTGGAGCGAAAAGATCTGGCGCGAGGAGTTTCACAGCCCTTTTAGCCTCTACCTGGTTCTCGAAGACGATGGCGAGGTCTTCGGCCAGATCGGGGTAAAGCGCGTGGCGGATGAGCTTCACGTCATGACGCTCGCCGTCAGGCCCGATTACCGCCGGCTTGGCTGTGCCCGCGTCCTCATCCGGGCCGCGCTCGCCGCGCATCCGGAGTCCCGGCGCGTGTATCTCGAAGTGCGTCCCACTAACACGGCCGCGCGGGCGCTCTATGAGTCTCTAGGTTTCGCCGTGACCGGTCTTAGACGCCTGTACTATGGCGACGAAGACGCGCTGCTTATGACTCTGGATCTTCTTTAGACCAGCGGCGGCGGGCGCGGTCTCTCCGCTCTTCCCGGCGGCGGCGCAGCTCCTCCGGCGGCTCGAAAGGCTTCAGTAGCAGCAGCGCGGGGACTAGCGAGGCAAGAAAAGAGACGAAAAGCCCGCTGGCGATCAACGGGTCCACCGGACCCCGGATCACGTAGATCAAAAACATAACCAACATCACCAGCGCGATGAGCGCGAACAACAGCGAGAAAGTCCGCATCTATCTAGTATAGCCGGTTAGCCAATCAGCACGTCAGCCACAAATGCGAGCAAGACTCGCCGGACGCTCACCGACAAGGTTACGAGCCAAAATGCTATAAACACCGTGTGATCCTGGCAATCGAAACTTCGTGTGATGATACCTGCGCCGCGGTCGTCGAACCCGGCGGCCGGCGGGCTCTCTCGAACGTAGTCCATACCCAGACCGAGCACGAGCGATACGGAGGCGTCGTCCCGGAGGTCGCCTCCCGAGCCCACCTCGAATGTATCGACGGCGTGATCGAGAGAGCCGTTAGCGAGGCTGGAATTACCCTGGACGACGTGTCTCACGTCGCAGTCACGACGCGTCCTGGTTTGATCGGCGCGCTCCTCGTTGGGGTAGCTGCGGCTAAAGGACTCGCTTACTCGCGTAGGCTACCGCTCGTCCCGGTCGACCATCTGGAAGGCCACGTCGCCGCCGCTTACCTGGCTGACCCCGCGCTAGAGCCGCCTTTCGTAGCCCTGATCGCCTCGGGCGGACACACCGCTCTCTACTCGGTAGATGAGGACTACGACATGCGTCTTCTCGGAGAGACGCTCGACGACGCGGCGGGTGAAGCCCTGGACAAGGGCGCACGGATGCTCGGCCTCGGCTTCCCAGGCGGACCGGCGATCTCGAAGGCCGCGAAGTCCGGAGACCCGGACCGATACGGCTTCCCCGTTGGTCTAAAGGACAGGAAAAACCTCGACTTCAGCTTCTCCGGCCTCAAGACGAGTCTGCTCTACAGGATCAGAGATATGGGGGAGGAGAGAATTCGGAAGGAAATGCCGCATCTCGCCGCGAGCTACGAGGCCGCCGTGGTCGAGGCGCTTGTCCGCAAACTGCTGCGCGCCGCCGATCTTCAGGAAGCCACCGCTCTCGTAGTGGCCGGCGGCGTCGCGGCGAACGCTCTTCTGCGCCGGCGATTGGAAGGGGAGTGCGAGAGTATCGGTGTAAAGCTAGTCATACCGCCGCCCGCGCTCTGTACGGACAACGCGGCCATGATCGGGGCCGCGGCCGCCCTCTCCAGGACGATTCCCTATCCTGACTACCTCGGTCTCAACGCCCGCAGCGTCTAAAGACCGGCGGAATCTTTGTCCAGCTATAGGTTTTGCTCTTGACGGCCGATGACTTACTGTGTGAGAGTGTAAACCTACTTTAAGTCTTCGGGTTCAGCGGTGTGGTTGGTTGGAGGGGAGAGGTTGATATCGCATCTGAGTTGGACTAGGGTGGCTTACGTTTTCTTCGTGCTGTCTCTCCTCGCCGCCCTCGTGAAGATCGGCGTTGGAGGCGCCGCTCAGTCTCAAGCCCTAGCGCTTCACTCCTCGCCGGGTGAAGAGATCACCGTAGCCCAAAGTGAGACCACTTCCGTCCAACACGTAAACGTAACGGATACCTCGCGCCAGGAAACCTCTGCCACGGCTATCACGGGTTCTCGAAAACCTGCTTTCTCACCGCCTGTTAAAAACGGCGCTGACCCAAACGTGGAGGTTAGGAAGACCACGGATCGCGCCGGTCCCGACAGGACCGTATCCGTTTCGAGTGACGAGCCGCCGGTCTTCTACCGTCCGACCGGTGGAGCATCTAATAAGCCAACTGGTGAAAGCCGGACGTTGTCGTTTGGGACCGGACCCGTCTGTGGAGACCTCGGCAACTTCCCGAACGGCAGTAAGGTGGTCTTCCCACTCGCGGATACTTACTTCAACTCTTATAGTGATACCTGGGGCGCTCCCCGCCCGCAGGGCAGCCACGAAGGAACGGACCTCATGGTACCCGCGGGTACGCCCGAGTTCGCGGTGACGGATGGCACCATCGTGCCAGTAGCCGGGGCTAACGGGCGTGGTTGGAATACTCTGGGCGGATACACGGTAATGGTTCAGGCCGACTACGGCATCGGACCCATCAAACAGGGCGACATCTTCTACTACGCGCACATGGAGAAACCGACCACGCTGAAGATCGGCACGCGCGTCCGGGCGGGACAGGTGCTCGGATTCGCGGGCGACACTGGCGAGGGACCGGAACCAACGAGCGGGCTCTTCCCGCCTCATTTGCACTTCGGCTGGTACGACACGACCGGCGCGAGGACCAGCCTGGCCTCCGGGGCGATGAACCCCTACCCGCTCCTCAACTGGCTCAAGGCCAACGGCGGGACAGTCGCCGGCGGTTCGGATGTCAAGTACTGCGAAGCTCCCCAGATCGGGCCTCCAGTCCCCTCGTCGGGCGGTGACAACTGGACGTACCCGGCATCTCCCGGCACGAGGCCCGACATCGACACCGGCGGCGAAGACGCTCGTCCGAGCCCGATCGTGAAAGAGAGCGACACCTCAGTAGAGCGCGCGCCCGGCCGCCAGGAAGATAAGCCAGGGCCGCAAGACGAGACCCAAAAGAAGGACGAACCAAAACCCGGCATAGAGCCGAAACCTGGTGCGGAACCAAAGCCTCACGTTGAACCAAAGCCTGAAATCACAAAGATCACGCCGGACGTCGGCAAGATAGACGAGCCAAAGCTGCCGCCCAAAGCCGTTCCCAACGAAGGTTCGTCCGTAGTGAACACCCATGATCTGGGTGTTGGCGGCAAGCCTGGAATCTCTGACGGGCATACCATCAGAGATTGGGTACACGGTATGGTCAATCGCATCCTGAAAGGTCCTGCAAAGAAACCGGACACTACCGGAGACCATAATAGATACAAGCCCAAGCCTGATATACACAAGGGTAAACACACAGAAGCCAAGAAGGACTCACACAAGAAACGAGAGAAAACCGAGGAGTCCACCAATCAGCACGCTGCCGGCTGCAAAGCCAGCAATGCAAAAGAAGCCTGCGACGAAAAACCCAAGAACGAGAAAACCACCCCAGCGTCCGAGCGCACAACTCCAAAATCCGACGATAAAAGCGAGACGGAACACTCCACCGAGACCACGGCTCCAGAGCCGGAAAACACGGAACCGGCTCCCGCTCCCGAAGCGGCCCCTTCGACCGAATCTACATCGGTGACCGAAGCGGCGCCTCCGACCGGGGCGGCTTCAGAAGAAAGTACGACTTCTCAGTAAGAGCCTTTGTCGAGTGTAGCGATAACTCTCTCCCGCTCCTCGCCGGTGAGGACCGTGCTCTTCGCGCATGCGATGCAGGTAGCGTGCAGGCTCTCGGGGTGGTCTTTGACGTAGACTAGCATCACCTTCTTCGGCACCTGATACAGAATGTGCTCCGTACGCTTCCCGCAACGCTCGCAGAACCGCTCCTCGCGGCCAAGCTCTTTCGGCAGGCGGCTCAGGCTCGGTAGTCTCTCGGGGCGAAATATACTTGCGTAACTCATGGTTTGAATTGTAACCCGGCGCGGACTATACTTTTCACGTCGGCACTCTTAGCGCTAGAGTGCCGAAAAGCGGTTATCGCCGCAAGATCCTGTAGTCTAGCAGAGGAGACTGATAATGGCGCACAAAGAGTTGAAGTTCCATAGCGAGGCACGCCGGGCGCTGGAGGGCGGGGTAAACAAGCTCGCCGACGCGGTCAAGGTGACGCTCGGGCCGAAGGGTCAGTACGTAGTGTTGGACAGGAAGTTCGGTTCGCCGACTATCACCAACGACGGCGTAACGATTGCGCGGGAGATCGAGCTAGAGGACATCTTCGAGAACCAGGGCGCGCAGCTAGTCAAGGAAGTAGCGACCAAGACCAACGACGTTGCCGGTGACGGCACGACCACGGCGACGGTGCTGGCGCAGATCATCGTGCGCGAGGGCCTCAAGAACGTCGCGGCGGGCGCGAACCCGGTCATCCTGAGGGCTGGCGTGGACAAGGCCGTTCAGGTGGCGGTCGAGGCCATCAAGAGCCAGTCCACCGAGATCTCCGAGAAGAACGAAATCTCCCGCGTCGGCGCCATCTCCGCCCGTTCGGAGGAGATCGGCAACGTCATCGCCGAGGCTATCGACAAGGTCGGCAAGGATGGCGTGGTCAACGTCGAGGAGTCGCAGACCTTCGGGATGGACCTGGAGTTCACTGAGGGCATGCAGTTCGACAAGGGCTACCTCTCGCCGTACTTCGTCACGGACCAGGAGCGCATGGAAGCGGTTCTGGATGATCCGTACATCCTGATCGCCAACCAGAAGATCGGCAACGTCCAGGACGTGCTGCCGGTGCTCAACGCGGTCATGCAGTCGAACCGTCCGCTCCTCATCATCGCGGAGGACCTGGAGGGCGAGGCTCTCGCCACCCTGATCGTTAACAAGCTGCGCGGCACGTTCAACGCGGCGGCGGTCAAGGCTCCGGGCTTCGGCGACCGGCGCAAGAGGATGATGGAGGACATCGCCATTCTCACCGGCGGCGAGGTCATCACCGAGGAGCTTGGTCTCAAGCTGGAGAACACGCAGCTCAACCAACTCGGTCACGCCCGCAAGGTCGTCATCACCAAGGACCAGACTGTCATCGTCGACGGTGCGGGTGACGCCGAGGCCATCAAGGGCCGGATCAACCAGATCAAGGCCGAGACCGAGAACACCGACTCGGACTTCGACCGCGAGAAGCTCCAGGAGCGGCTCGCCAAGTTGGCCGGCGGCGTCGCCGTCATCAAGGTCGGCGCGGCCACCGAGACGGAGCTTAAGGAGAAGAAGCACCGCGTCGAGGACGCTCTCTCCGCGACCCGCGCGGCTCTCGAAGAGGGTATCGTCCCTGGAGGCGGCGTGGCGCTGCTGCACGCTCAGGCTCCTGTCTCCGAGCTGGTTGACACGCTCGACGGCGACGAGAAGACCGGCGCGCGCATCATTCACCGGGCGCTTGAGGAGCCGATCCGTCAGATCTCCGCGAACGCCGGGGCCGACGGCTCCATCGTCGTGGACAAGGTGCGGGGTGAGAGCGGCAACTTCGGCTTCAACGCCCTGACCGGCGAGTATGAGGACTTGGTGTCCGCCGGAGTCATAGACCCGGCGATGGTCACCCGTTCGGCGCTTCAGAACGCGGCCTCCATTGGCAGCCTCATAGTCACCACCGACGTAGTGGTGGCCGAGCCCGAGGACGAGGCCCCGATGGGTATGCCCGGCGGCGGCATGGGCGGCATGATGTAAGAAGCTCTCCTATAGAGCTTTATGGGCGGCGTTCCTTCGGGAGCGCCGCTTTTTGTTGTATTGCTTGGTGACGCATGCTCTCGATTTCGGACAGGTATTCGAGAACTCTTGCATTAGACTGGTTCTTGTCTCGAGGTTGCCAGGCCTCGTGCTCGTGCACTGAGTTCCAAGAAATGTTCCCGCTTCGCATTCCGGAAAGCCGAGTACACAGACATCTGGGCAGGTACATTGCGATTTCGTAAGGAACATTAGGTGTTTCGGCGGGATTGTGAAGGGTATAAAATGCAACAAGTGAGCATAGAGCCAGAGGGAATGAGGTGAGGTTGGATAGGGGACTCGGCATAATGGTTACGGTATTCGTGTTGATCCTTCTGGTGGTGCTCGTGTTGCCGTTCGTTTCCCAGTAAACGGAACTTTTATGAGGGAGGTGAAGACATGCGGGGTGGGTTAATTCCTATACTTGTGGTGATTGTTCTGGTGATAGTTGCTCTGTTGCTACTGTCGCGGCTCATCGGATAGAGTCGCGTCCCGGGCGTCCAAGACGAGGAAGGACAGATATGAGAGGCGGAGTTGGAGGAATAGTCGGACTGATCGTAGTGATCATACTGATCATCGTGATCTTGAAGCTGCTGGGTATCTTTTAGACGACTGCCGGTGCTTGACCATTACCGCTTGCGGGGTGTAGCATAGCCTGGATTTGCAGCGGTTAGAGAAAAAGATTATCGGAGCCCACGGAGAACGTTCTCCGTGGGCTTTGCTGTACCGTTAGGATGACCGGAAAGGAAGCCCTTAACTAATATGGATATCGAGATCGGACGGGGAAAGACCGCGCGCAGGGCCTACGGGCTGGATGAGATCGCCATAGTGCCAAGCCGCCGGACTCGCGACCCGGAAGACGTAGACATCTCCTGGTCTCTGGGGAATCTGCACCTGGACCTGCCGTGCCTCGCCAGCGCACTTGACGCTGCTGTAGACCCGGTAACGGCGGGGATGATTGGGGACCTCGGTGGCCTGGCGGTGCTCAACCTTGAAGGCATACAGACCAGATATGAGGATCCGGGTCCCATCTTCGAGGAGATAGCGAGTCTGCCGGAGACGAAGGCGACGAGGGTCATGCAGGAACTCTACGCCGAGCCCATAAAGGACGAGTTGGTCTTCCGGCGCGTCCAGGAGATAAAAGACAAGGGTGTAATAGCCGCCGCGAGCCTGACTCCGCAGAGGGTGGAGCGCTACCACCGGGCGGCGATAGAGGCCGGTCTCGACGTGCTCGTGATCCAGGGTACGGTTGTCTCGGCGGAGCACGTATCGACCACGGTGGAGCCGCTGAACCTGATGGAGTTCGTGCCGTCATTGAACGTGCCGGTGATCGTTGGCGGCTGTGCGAGCTACTCGACGGCCTTGCACCTGATGCGGACGGGTGCCGTGGCGGTTCTCGTGGGCGTTGGACCGGGGCGCATCTGCACGACGCGCGGGGTGATCGGGGTCGGAGTGCCGCAGGCGACCGCCGTCGCGGACGCCGCCGCCGCCCGGACGAGGCACTACATGGAGACCGGCGAGTACGTCAACGTCATCGCCGACGGCGGGATGAGGACCGGCGGTGAGATCGCCAAGGCCATAACCTGCGGCGCGGACGCTGTCATGCTCGGGAGCGCCTTCGCCAAGGCCGAGGAAGCACCCGGACGCGGCTACTCGTGGGGTATGGCGACCTTCCACCCGACGCTTCCGCGTGGGACCCGGATTCAGACCAGGATCGCCGGCACGCTGGAGGAGATCCTCGTCGGACCCGCCCGCGAGAACGACGGTACTCTCAACCTCATGGGCGCTCTCAGGACGAGCATGGCGACCACCGGCTACCAGAACATCAAGGAATTCCAGAAGGCCGAGGTCATGTACGCGCCGTCGCTCGCGACCGAAGGCAAGGCCGAGCAGACCGCCCAGCGCGTCGGGATGGGGAAGTAGCCGGAACTTGATCCTCGTCCTTGACTTCGGCGGCCAGTACGCCCAGCTAATAGCCCGCAGGGTGCGCGAGTGCCGCGTCTACTCGGAACTCATCCCCTACGACACGCCAGTGGAGGAGATACTCGCCCGCAAACCGGAAGGCATCATCCTCTCCGGTGGGCCAAACAGCGTCTACCAGGATGGCGCGCCGAGGGTAGCGAGCGAGTTATTCGACCTGGACGTGCCGCAGCTTGGCATTTGCTACGGGATGCAGCTCATGGCGCTGGAGATGGGCGGCACGGTCGAGGCCGTCCAGATAAGGGAGTATGGCCGCTCGCAGATAGAGGTCAAAGAGCAGAAAATCCTCTTCGTGGACACCCCCGACGAGCAGGTCGCCTGGACGAGCCACGGCGACGCGGTCCTGGCCGCGCCGGAGGGCTTCGAGGTCACGGCGCGTACTCCGTCCGTGCCGATCATCGCATTCGAGGAACCAGAGCTTCACGGCGGGCGTTTTGGAGTGCAGTTTCACCCCGAGGTCCGGCACACGGAGTATGGGATGGAGATCCTGAAGAACTTTCTCTTCGAGGCGTGCGAGTGTACGCCGGACTGGACGCCGGTCAACATCATCACCGATTCGGTGGAGAAGATACGGGATCAGGTAGGAGACGCGAAGGTCATCTGCGGTCTCTCCGGCGGTGTCGATTCGGCGACGGCGGCGATGATCGTTCACCGGGCTATCGGCGAGAACCTGACGTGCGTCTTCGTAGACCACGGGCTGCTGCGGCAGAACGAGGCGGGGCAGGTCGTGGAGACGTTCGGCCAGAACTCGGAGGTGCCGCTCATCCACGTGGACGCCTCGGGGCGATTCCTGGACAAGCTGGCGAACGTGACCGACCCGGAGGCGAAGCGGAAAATCATCGGCGAGGAGTTCATCCGTATCTTCGAGGAGGAATCGCGAAAGATCGAGGACGCCGGGTTCCTGGTGCAAGGCACGCTTTACTCTGACGTGATCGAGAGCGGCACCCGCGATGCGGCGAAGATAAAGAGCCACCACAACGTCGGCGGACTGCCGGAGGTAATGGATCTGGACTTGGTGGAGCCGTTGCGTAACCTCTTCAAGGACGAGGTGCGGGTTGTTGCGGCGGAACTTGGAATGCCGGAGCGGATGGTTTGGAGGCAGCCGTTTCCGGGACCGGGACTCGCCATACGGGTCATCGGGGACGTCACGGCAGAGCGGCTGGAGATTCTCCGGCGCGCCGATTTCGTTTTGCAGGATGAGATCCGATCGGCCGGTCTCTACCGGGAGTTGTGGCAGAGCTTCGCAGTCTTGCCGGCGATACATTCGGTCGGCGTGATGGGCGATGCGCGGACCTACGCCTACCCGGTCGTGATCCGGGCCGTCACGTCAGACGATGCGATGACGGCGGACTGGGCGCGGCTTCCCTATGAGCTTCTCGAACGCATCAGCAACCGCATTATCAACGAGGTTCCCGGCGTGAACCGGGTGGCGCTGGACATCACGAGCAAGCCGCCCGGCACTATCGAGTGGGAGTGATCCGGCGCCAGGCATCGGAGATCAGCTTTGCCTGAATTCCTGAGAGTAATGACGTTCAACATCCGTGGCGCGCGGCGCAAAGACGGCGAGAACGCCTGGAAGCACCGGGCTCCGCTCAACGTTGGCGTCATCAGGCATTACGCGCCGGACCTGATCGGCTTTCAAGAGTTGCAGGACGCCAACCTTCGCACCTACAGGGCGGAGCTTCCCAAGTATGAGTACGATCTCGGTCCAGGTTACGGACACCGCGAACCGTACCTGCGAAACGCGATCTTCTGGAATCCTTCTCGCCTGACGCCGATGGAGAACGGAGGCTTCTGGTTGAGCGAAACACCGGAGAAACATTCGCGTTCATGGGGGAGCGAGCACGCCCGCGCCGCGAACTGGGTACGCTTCCACACGCTTCCGGAGAGGACTGAGTTCCTGCACCTCAACACTCATCTGGACCACGGCAGCGGAACGGCGCGGGTCGAGGGCAGCCGGTTGATAGTCTGGCGGCTCGCGAGTCTGGCGGATGGCGATCCGGCGATCCTGACCGGTGACTTTAATTGCAACCCTGGCTCCCGGACCTACCGCAACTTCGCCCAGGCCGGGTTCACCGATGCTCACCGCGCCGCCGGAAATCCGCGCTCGAACACCTTTCATAAGTTCCAGGGAGAGAGCTTTAGGCCGGACAAAGAAGCGCGTATAGATTGGATTCTGTTGCGTGGCGGAGAGCGGGGCGGGGAGTGGACCGTAAGCTCTTGCCAAATCGTCCGCGACTGCGAGCCGCCAGTCTATCCGAGCGACCATTATCCGGTCGTCGCGGACCTCACTTTAATGCAGCCCCCCGTTTAACATTGATTTAAATCGGAGTTTACATAACTGCAACTAAAAGCCGATAGACATGCTCTATTATCCTGCTCTGAATGATGGAGGATGATCTCTATTCGTTGAGAGAGGAGCGTGGAGTTTGAAGAGCGTTGCGCGTTGGAAGCTGGTTAGTGTCGGAGTGGCGTTGGCCGTGGCTGCCGCTGGATGCGGCTCGGCAGGAGGATCGCAGGGAGGAAGCGGTGGAGGAGGTGGCGGCGACCAGGCGGCGCAGAACATCAACGGCGCGGGATCTTCTTTCGTTGCGCCGTTCCTGTCTAAGGTTTCTCAGCAGTTTGCCAAGGATAAAGGTATCCAGGTCAACTACCAGTCCATAGGCTCCAGCGGCGGACGGGAGCAGTTCATCCAGAAGAGCGTGTCTTTCGGCGCCTCTGACGCGCCGATGGACGCGGAAGAAGAGAAGCAGGCTGGCGGCAGCCCGAAGCACATCGCCGTGATCGGCGGTGCGGTAGTGGCCGCTTACAACCTGAAGGACATAGGAGACACCCCGCTCAACCTTACGGGACCGGTTCTCGCGGATATCTTCCTCGGCAAGATCAAGACCTGGAGCGATCCGGCGATCGCCGAACTGAACCCGAACGCCAACTTGCCGGATGCCCAAATTCAGGTGGTGCATCGTTCGGACGGCTCGGGTACCACGAATATCTTTACCAACTACCTCTCGGCTATCAGCCCGGCTTGGAAGAACGGCCCCGGTCCCAGCGATGAGCTTGACTGGCCGGTAGGCATCGGCGCGGATGGCAACGAAGGTGTGGCGGGGCAGGTGCAGCAGAGCCCCAACTCCATTGGGTACGTTGGACTGGAGTACGCTGCGGAGAACGACATAAAATACGCTAATATCGGCGAGAAACCCGGAAAGTACGTGCAGCCGAGCGTCGGCAGCGCCCAGGCGGCTATCGAGCAGGCTGGGGAGAACGGCGACATTCCCGGGAACCTGAAGGTGACGATCTCCTCGCTGGCGCCGTTCAAGGGCGACGCCTACCCGATCACAGGTCTCACCTGGATGCTGGTGCGCCAGCAGATGGACGATCCCGCTGAGTGCAAGGCGGTCGCCGAGACTGCCTGGTACTTTACCCACGACGGTCAGGCTCTCGCCAAGGACCTGAACTACGTAGAACTGTCGGATAGCCTGGTGGCAACTGACGAAAAGTTTATCAAGGGCATGAAGGCCGGAGGCCAGAAATGCTACACGGGGTAAGGGCGAGACGGTCTTAGTGACTTGTTAGCCACAGTGGTAATCAAGGAGAGTGGAGGTAGTCAGCCGGGGCTGACTACCTCCACTTGTTTCTCGCGGATGACCCAACGTGTAAGATACGGACTTTGAAGAGTTCAGTCGATTTTCTAATATAGTTGGAAGAGGCAAGGATTTGAGTCTACTCAAGCGAGTACGCCGGGGACACACGAGCGATACTGTTTTCGCGAGCGTAACTTTATTCTTCGGACTTCTAGTTCTGGCGCTCATGGTTGGGATCATTCTCCAGCTCTGGATCCAAAGCGCGGAGGCCCGGCAGGAGTTCGGGTGGAGCTTTTTGTGGAGTACCACATACGATCCGGGCAACGATAAGTACGGTGCCTTGCCTTTTGTCTACGGTACACTGGTGACGGCTTTTATAGCGGTTTTGCTGGCCGGTCCCGTGGGGGTCGGTATAGCGGCGTATCTGGTGGAGATTGCGCCACGGCGCGTCAACCGGATAGTCGGGTTCGTGGTGGAGCTTCTGGCGGCAGTGCCGTCCATCGTTTACGGGCTGTGGGGCTTCTTCGCCCTGGCTCCGTTCCTGCGAGATCACGTAGTGCCTCCTCTACAAGCGGTCTTTGGATGGTTGCCGCTCTTCAAGGGCAGCTTTCCCGGCCCCACGGTATTTACGGCGAGCATTGTGCTATCCATCATGATCCTACCGACCGTGGCAGCGGTCTCGCGGGACGTGATACGGGCTGTCCCGCGTGACCAGCGGGAGGCAATGCTGGCTCTGGGCTCCACCAGGTGGGAGATGTTTTACCGGGCAGTATTGCCTTACGCCGCTAACGGGGTGCTCGGGGCGATAATTCTAGGTCTGGGGCGGGCTGCGGGGGAGACAATGGCGGTCACTTTCATTATTGGGAACTCTCCCAAGATTTTCACCTCGCTCTTTGACCAGGGAGCGACGCTGGCGAGCATCATAGCCGGACAGTTTCCGGAGGCGGGCGGAGTTCTTCTCTCCGCGTTGATCTATCTCGGCATGGTGCTGTTCTGTATTACGATCCTGATAAACGTGAGCGCCCGTATTCTGGTGGCGTTTCTTAGTAAGGTTCCGAAGGGAAGTGTACGAGCGTGAGCGGTGGCAGCCTGAAAATGAGTTCTGGTCATTACCAGCGAAGGAAGACGGTTGATCGTATCGTGACGGCGCTGGCCTACTTTTGCACCGCGGCCGCCATCATTCCGCTTACCTGGATCATTGTCTACGTTGTATATAAGGGACTCGGGGCTTGGGATATAGAGTTCTTCACCGGACTACCTCAACTCTATGGTAGTGGAGGCGGCATCAGGAACGGCATAGTTGGGACATTCGTGATCGTCGGCTTCGCCTCTCTCATAGGAGTTCCCATAGGGGTTATGGCTGGGATCTACCTGGCCGAGTACGGACAGAACCGTTTGGGGAGCGTCATAAGGTTCGTGGCGGATACTCTCACCGGAGTGCCTTCCATCGTGGTCGGCCTCTTCGCCATCGGCGTATTCCGGGTGTTGACGGGCGGGTTCAGCGCGGTCGCCGGAGCGTTCTCCCTGGCGGTCCTGATGATCCCCGTGATCACGCGGACCACCGAAGAGATAATACGGCTGGTCCCTAACTCCATCCGGGAGGCGTCGCTAGGCTTAGGCGTGTCCCGGTGGAAGACCATCATGCGCGTGGTCGTACCGACGGCTCTGAGCGGCATCGTCACCGGTGTGCTACTCGCGGTGGCGCGGGTCGCCGGGGAGACGGCGCCGCTTATCCTGACCATACTGGGTACGAACTTTCCCCTCAGTCATAACCTGTTCAACGGCCCGTACACGACCCTGTCCCTTCAGATCTACCAACTTGGCGGACAGCCTTCCCAGGATGTTGTCGAGATAGCGTGGGGTGCGGCGCTTTTGCTCGTTCTCATCGTCGTGGGAACGAGCATTCTGGCGCGTGTGATATTCAAGGGAGTCAGCGTAAGCGGCAGATGATGCGTATACGGGCTTCGGAAGAGATCTCCAGAAAGGCTGAGTAGACTTATAATGAATCCTAAAGAGACTATGAGGGAGAGAGAATTGGGCAGGGATCGGGCGAACGAGCCAGAACCGCAGCGCCGGCAAGCCGAAGGGCGCGCTGCTGGACTCGGGCGTCCCACGGAAGATAGCACCACGGAGCCTGTCCTCACCGTCGAAAACCTGAGCATGTACTATGGGTCGTTCAAAGCCCTGACCGACGTTGACATGGCTATAAAGCGAAACAAGGTTACGGCCCTGATCGGTCCCTCGGGCTGCGGCAAGAGCACGTTCATACGCAGCATGAACCGGATGCACGAGATCGTCCCCGGAGCCCGAGTCGAAGGCAAGGTTATGCTCGACGGCGAGGACATCTACGAGAGCGACGTGGACCCTGTGCAGGTACGGCGCAAGGTTGGGATGGTCTTTCAGAAACCGAACCCCTTCCCGACCATGACCATCTATGACAACGTTGTCGCCGGGCTCAAACTCGGGCGCAGGCACAAGAAAAGCGATTTTGACGAGATCGTCGAGAAGAAACTTCGTCAGGCGGCCTTATGGGATGAAGTGAAGAACAAACTCAAGGACAGCGGCACGTCTCTATCCGGCGGGCAGCAGCAGAGGCTGTGCATCGCACGTACTCTCGCAATGGAGCCGGAGCTTATCTTGATGGACGAGCCGGCAAGCGCTCTGGACCCGGTCTCGACGCAGAAGATAGAGGATGCGATGGTCGACCTCCGGGAGCGCTACACGGTCGTGATCGTGACGCACAACATGCAGCAGGCGGCGCGCATCTCGGACTACACAGGGTTCTTCTATATCGAGAACATGGGGGATCCGGGGCGGCTCTGGGAGTTCGACGATACGGAGAAGATGTTCTCTAACCCGAACCGCAAGGAGACCGAGGACTACGTGACGGGACGGTTCGGCTAGAGTCATGCCGAGGGAATCTTTTCAACACGAGCTTGACGCGTTGCTCGCGGAGGTCCTGGACCTGGGCGCGGAGGTCGAGATCTCTCTTCAGAACATGGTGATAGCCATGGAGAACCGCGACGCGAGCGTAGCCAATCGAGAATTGGGCGTGGACGTGCGCTACAAGATGCGGGGGGCGAAGATCGACGAGGAGTGCATGATCCTCCAGGCTCGCCAGGCGCCGGTGGCCCGCGACCTGCGGCTACTCTACACGGTGCAGGCGGTCACCAACCACCTGGTCCGCTCCGGCACGCTCTGCGAGCACATCTGCCACGCGGTCGCCGAGACCGACGGCCACGAGCGTGACGAAGATCTCGAAGCGGCCCTGGTCGAGATGGCCCGGACCGCACGGAACATCTTTCACGAGGGCATGGACATCTTCAAGAACCGCGACATAGATCGGGCTCGGGACCTTCAGGCCACCGACGACAAGGTGGACTTGCTCTATTCGGAGGCTTTGAACCTGATCGCCAACCCCGCCGATGGCGGCCTGGGCTCTCCCGAGTGGCGTATGCGCGCCTCGCTGATGGTCCACTACCTGGAGCGTATCGCCGACCACGGCGTGGACATCGGCGGGCGCACGGTGTTCCTCGTAACCGGCGAGCGAATAGAGAACGCTATGCAGCAATACATGAAGCGCAACACGAATCCCGAGGACCAGGAACTCTAGCGTCACCCGACGACTATCGTCTGTGCATTTCTGCTACAATCTAGGCTAGATTTTGCTCTGGCAAGGATAGGAAAGAATGTCGTGAGGCTTACACAGAAAAGCAAGTATGCGGTACGGGCGCTCATGGAATTGGCGCTAAATGAATGTGGTTCACCGCTTGGGGTAGCGGAGATAGCGCGGCGCCAGCGCATCCCGGAGAGGTTCCTGGAGCAGATCTTTGGCGAGCTTCGCAAGGCGGACATACTCGAAAGCCATCGCGGAGCCCACGGGGGCTACTGCTTCGCCATGCCGACGCAGGAGATCACCGTCCTCGACGTCCTGGAGATCCTGGACGGCAAAATCCGGCCCGCCCGGTGCAGCGCGGGCGGCGTCTGCTACATCGCCGACGCGCCTCTGTGCGCCACCAGCAAGGTCTGGGATGAAGCCCGCATCGCTCTGGAAGAGGTCTTCGGCAAGTACAGCATCGCCCAACTCGCCGAAGAGGAACGCGAACGCCGCGTCACCCACGAGGCCGCTGTCTCGCTGAACTAGACAGTTCCTCTTCTGGATAGGCTAAAGCTACACCTCGAAGGCCGCACGGAGCTTACCGAAACCGCCGTAAAAGCCGGAAATCGCACCTGCCAGATCACGCACCCCGCCTCCGCCGAGTCACTAATAGACGAAGCGGAGTTCGAACGCGACGAACGCCTGCCCTACTGGGCCGACCTCTGGCCGAGCGCCATAGCCCTCGCGCGCCACATCTCCGGCCGGGACCTCTCCGGCAAACGCGCCATCGAACTGGGATGCGGCCTCGGGCTGCCAACCGTCGTAGCGTTGGCGCGAGGCGCGGAAGTCCTCGCGACGGATCACTACGCACCCGCGCTCGACTTCACGGCACAGAACGCCCGGATCAACACCGGCCGCGAACCGGAGACCGCGCTGCTCGACTGGCACGCGCCGGAGGTCTCGGGCCTGGGGGATTTCGACCTCGTCCTCGCCGCCGATGTGCTCTACGAGCGGAGAAACGCGCCGGCTCTGACAACCCTGATTCCGTCACTGCTCGCGCCGGACGGCGAAGCCGTTCTGGCGGATCCGCGCCGCAAGGATGTGCCGGATTTCCTGGAGTCAATGGTGGAGCGCGGATTCCGGGTTTCGACGGAGAGCGTGACTGTGGAGCAGGGTGGAAGAGGGATCGAAGTGCTGCTCCACCGGCTGCGAATTTAGGCCGGGCGCTGCTATACTCTCGTTCTAGTGCTTCTGGAATCATTAAACCCGACGCAGTTAGATGCCGTAAAGCATACTGAAGGGCCACTCCTCATCTTGGCCGGGGCCGGGAGCGGAAAGACGCGCGTGCTCACGCACCGCATCGCCTACCTCATAGATCAGGGACTCGCCGAACCCCAGGAAGTCCTGGCGATAACCTTCACCAATAAGGCCGCGAACGAGATGAAGGACCGGGTGGCGCTGCTCGTCGGATCGGAGTCGCGCAGGATGTGGGTCTCGACGTTCCACGCCTTCTCCGCGAGGGTCTTGAGGGCTCAGGCGGAGAAGCTCGGGTACAAGCGGGAGTTTACGATCTACGACGGCGCGGATCAGGTCCGGCTCGTCAAACGCTGCATCGTCGAGCTTGGCAAGGACCCCAAACGTTTCAATCCGCGTTCGTTTCAAGCCCAGATCTCCGACGCCAAGAACCGCCTCATGAGCGCCGACGACTACCTGCGCCAGACCGAGGGCTACATGGCCGAGAATGTCGCCGAAGTCTACGATCTCTACCAGAAGCGTCTCTACGAGAACAACGCGATGGACTTCGACGACCTCATAATGCAGACCGTCGCGCTCCTTGACCTCTTCCCGGAGGTCTGCGAACGCTTCCAGACGCGCTTCAAGTACATCCACGTTGACGAGTACCAGGACACCAACCACGCCCAGTACCGGCTGGTGAACATTCTGGCGGCTGTACACCGTAACTTATGTGTCGTTGGTGATGACGATCAGTCAGTGTACTCGTGGCGCGGAGCGGATATTCGGAACATCCTGGACTTCGAGCGGGACTACCCGGAGGCGCAGGTCGTGAAGCTGGAGCAGAACTACCGCTCGACGCAGACCATTCTGAACGCGGCGAACGCGGTGGTGGCGAATAATGCTTCGCGTAAGCGTAAGGAGCTTTGGACGACGGGTGAGGAGGGCGAGCGCATCCGGGTGTTCACGGCCTCGGACGAGTATTCGGAGGCGCGGTTCGTGGTCTCGGAGATCGAGCGTCTGACGGACTCCGGGGCTTCAGCGAGGGATGTCGCGGTCTTCTACCGGACGAACGCTCAGAGCCGGGCCTTGGAGGATGTGCTGGTGCGGGAGGGGGTGCCGTACCAGATCGTTGGCGGGGTCAAGTTCTACGAGCGGGCAGAGATAAAGGACGCCATAGCCTATCTGGCCGTGATCGCCAACCCCGACGACTCGGGCTCCCTGGAACGCATCATCAACGTGCCGAAGCGCGGTCTCGGCGCGACCTCGGTCGGCAAGCTCCAGGTCTATGCCCGGCGCAATGGCATCTCGCTCTACGAGACGCTTGCGGAGACTGACGAGGTGGACATTACAGGGGCGGCCCGGAAGTCCTGCCAGGCGGTCCGGCATCTCTTCGAGGGCTGGCGCGTGGCGGCGCGGGAGGTTCCGCCGGCGGAGCTTATAGGGGCGGTGCTTGAGGAGTCCGGCTACAAGAAGGAACTCGAAGTAGAGAACACCGTCGAGGCGGAATCGCGCCTGGAGAACCTGGAGCAGCTTATAAACGCTGCCCGCGAATACGAGAGTGTGGAGCTGGATCCAACCCTTGCGGGGTTCTTGCAGGAGCAGGCGCTCTATTCGGAGGCGGATAACGTGGGGAGTCAGGGCCGCGTCACGTTGATGACGCTCCACAATGCGAAGGGGCTTGAGTACGAGCACGTCTTCGTGGTCGGGATGGAGGAGGGGACCTTCCCGCACGCCCGATCGCTGGACGAGCAGAATTTGGAGGAGGAACGGCGGCTCTGTTACGTGGGGATCACCCGCGCCATGAAGACGCTCACACTCTCCTACGCAAAGATCCGGTCGAACTGGGGCGAGCGCGAGTTCCAGATGCCCTCCCGGTTCCTGGATGAGATCCCGGCCGAGTTCAAGTCCGGCGTGATCTCCGGTGGAACTACCGCAGCGGCAGGACGCGGCGGATGGGGCATGGCTTTGCCAAAGCGCCCTGAATCGCGGCAGGCGTCTTCCGGGATGGAGTCTTACCGGGCCGGGGAGAAGGTCCGGCACGCGAAGTTCGGCGTTGGTGAGGTCGTCGAGGCTTCCGCCGGGAAGGTCGTCGTCAGGTTCGGTAGGGAGGAGAAGACCCTGGTGCCGGAGTTCGCGCGTCTCAGCAAGGTCTGAACAGGGTATGATTATGAACGGAGCGGGCGGTAGGGGAGCCGACCGCTGGGTAGTAGACAGTCTGTAGGAGGAAAGTTTGCCGCACGTCTATGTAACCGGACATAAGAACCCGGACACGGATACTATTGCATCGGCCATTGGATACGCCGAGTTCAAGAACCTTGTGGATCCGGACAATTACTATGCTCCGGCACGACTTGGGGAAGTGAACGCCCAGACCGCGTGGGCGCTGAAGGAGAGCGGGGCCGAGGAGCCTAAGCTGCTGGAGCACATCATGTTGCGGGTGAAGGATGTGATGGCCGAGGAAGTTGCAATGGTGAACAAGAACGATCCGCTACGCAACGTCGGGCTCGCGATGGCGAAGCGGAACATCAGTCAGGTCCCGATAGTGGATGACGACGGCTCGCTGGTAGGGATCATCACGGAGCGGAACCTGGCGCGCATGTACGTCCGGGAGTCGAGGGAAGCCTCGACGTTCGCACGGAGCCCGGTCTCGGTGGGTTCGATGGTCGAGGTGCTGGAAGGTGAGCTGCTGGCCGGAGAGGACAGGGAGACCGCCGGTAAGCTGTGGGTCATCTCGATGGATGTGGGTTCGATGGGCCAGAACATGGAGCCGGGCGACGTAATGGTCATTGGGGATCGTCCCGATGCCCAACGCCGGGCGATAGAGCTCGGGGCCGGGGTACTCGTTATTTCAAACGGGGTGCGGCCTGAGGATGAGATCCTGAAGCTGGCGGAGGAGAAGGGGACGTCGGTCGTGCTCTCGCCGCTGGATTCCTACGTGACCAGCCGTATGATCCAGCTTGCGATTCCGTGCTGGGAGGTCATGAGCGAGAACCCCCTGACGGTGAACCCGGACGACCTCATCACGGACATTACCGAGCAGGTGATGGAGGTACACTACCGGGCTGGCATCGCGGTGGACGAGGACAACGTGCCGATCGGTCTCCTGACCAGGACGGATCTCCTCAACCGGCAGCCGCGGCGTGTGTTGCTGGTGGATCACGCCGAGGTCGGACAGAGCGTCAAGGGCGTCGAGAAGGCACAGGTAGTAGAGATCCTGGACCACCACCACATCGGAAATGTTGAGACCAACGCTCCCATCCCGGCCACGTTCGATCCCGTCGGCTCCACAGCGACGCTCATCATGGAGCGCTATAAGGCGGCGGGTCTGAGTCCGGAGGAGTCGACGGCGAAGATGCTGCTCGCGGCCGTGCTCTCGGATACGGTGATCCTGAACTCTCCGACCACGACCGACCGGGATAGGGAAGTCGTGAAGTACCTGGAGGAGTTGCTCGACCTGGACGCCGAGAAATTCGGTATGGACATGTTCGAGGCTTCATCTGACGTCTCCGAGTTATCGGCGGCGGAGATCGTGAACCGCGACGCCAAGGAGTACGGGACCAGCACCGGCGAGACCATGAGCATCTCCCAGATCGAAACGGTCGGCAAGGGACTTCTGGAACGTAAGGACGAACTGCTCGACGCCCTGGAGACACTGCGCGGGCAGAACGGCCACCTCTTCTCCGCGCTCATGGTGACGGACATCCTGGAAGGCGGCACCGAGCTTCTATGCACCGGAGACTGCGCCCTGCTGGAGCAGGCCTTCGATTCCCAGTCCAAAAACGGCGTCATAGACCTGCCGGGTGTAATGAGCCGAAAGAAGCAGGTGGCGCCCAAGCTCCTCGCGGCGCTCTAAATGGCGGAGATCCTCGACGGTAAGGCCGTCGCCGCCCGGATACGCTCCGAAGTGGCTGAAGGAGTACGGGAACTCGCGGAGCGTGGCCAGCGGGTGCGCCTGGACGTAATACTTGTCGGCGAAGACCCTGCTTCGATGACCTACGTGAACATGAAGCAACGCGACTGCGACGAGGTCGGCATCGAATCCAAGTCCCACCGCTTCCCGGCGGACGTGTCCCAGAAAGAACTCGCCGCCCTGGTAGAGCGACTGAACGAAGACGAGGAGGTATCCGGGTTCTTCATCCAGCTACCGCTTCCAGATGGCCTCGACCACATGCCTCTCATATCCATCATCGCTCCCTCCAAGGACGTTGATGGCTTGAGCCCCGAGAGCGCAGGTAGACTCGCGGTAGGACTGCCTAGCCTGCTGCCCTGCACTCCGCACGGCGTCATTCAACTCCTCAAGCGCAACGGCATAGAGATGGCGGGTCGCGAAGCCGTGGTCATCGGCCGCTCGAACCTCGTCGGCAAGCCGCTCGCGCAGCTACTTCTGCGCGAGAACGCTACCGTAACCGTCTGTCACTCGCGGACTGGCAATTTACCGGAGGTGGCGCGGCGCGCGGAGATCCTGATAGTCGCGGCGGGACGTCGGGAGATGGTCGGCGCAGAGTACGTGAGAGACGAAGCGGTCGTCGTCGACGTAGGCATCCACCGCAAGGAAGAAGGTGGCCTCACAGGCGACGTAAGGTTCGAGGAGGTCGAGCCGGTGGCGTCGCACATAACACCCGTCCCGGGAGGAGTTGGACCCATGACGCGGGCGATGCTGTTGTACAACACGGTTGAGGCTGCAAAGAGGCAAACTTAGGTTGAGTACGAAAAGTTCTATCCAGTTTATAAGCTATCCTCGTACTGAGCCGCCACCAGAATTCGTATATGAAGTAGTCGAAGCGTTCCGAAAGCGCGAACCGTTGATATCTACGCTTGATCTACCGAAAGGGCTAACGAGTGATCAAGTTTTAGCTGTTCTGCGCGATGACCTTACAGCTGTCGGTTTTGAGGTAGAAGCTGGGAAAGAAAAAGCACAGAAAATAGGACGTCCTGTATTCTATGGTAGCAATGGTGTGCCAACACTGCGTTATGAGATTGATGCCTACCATACCGATTGGCGGTGCGGTCTAGAGATCGAGGCTGGACGTGGATGGATGGGGAACGCAGTTTATCGTGACTTGGTCCAAGCAATGGTTATGGTACAGGTTGATTTTCTAATTCTTGCTGTCTCGAATTACTATAAGTATAAGAGTGGCGGACGCGAGACCGTAAGCAGAGATTTTGAGAATACACGAAATTTGGCCGAGGCTTTGTACGGTCACTCAAGGTTCACACTACCATACAGTCTCATAATCATAGGTTATTGAATCGACAAGTGTTTGTATCAGATACTCAACTCAGAGAAAGTTAAGATAAGTTCTCACGCGATAGTTGGAGGTAAAAGATGATATCCGAGGAACAGGTGCGCCACGTGGCGAATTTGGCCCGATTGGGGCTGAAGGATGAAGAGGTTGCGAGGATGGGCGAGCAGCTCGGGGCTATCCTGGAGAGCATAGAGAAGATCCAGGAACTGGACCTCGAAGGCGTGCCGCCCACCGCTAACCCGCTGAACCTCACGAACGTGCTCCGGCCCGACGAGCCGCGCGCAGAGTTACCGCCCGAGGAGGCTCTCTCGCCGGCCCCCGAGCCCGTAGACGACCTCTTCGCCGTCCCGAGGATAGATTGATGCTGGATCTCACGGCATACGAGCTTGCGAAGAAGATAGAGGCGGGCGAAATCTCCGCCCGCGAGGCTGCCGAGGTCGCCAACGCCCGTATCGAAGAGGTGGATGAGGATGTCAACGCTTTTCTGACCGTGACGCCCGAGCTGGCGGTAGAGCGGGCAGACAGGGTGGATGCAAAGAACGGTGACGGGAAGCTCTGGAAGGGCGTGCCGCTCGCCGTCAAGGACGTTCTCAGCACGCGCGGGGTGCGGACGACCTGCGGGTCGAAGATGCTGGATAACTTTACGCCGCTTTACGACGCCTCGGCATTGCTCAACTTCGGAGATCCGGTCATGGTCGGCAAGGTGAACATGGACGAATTCGCGATGGGCTCCTCGACTGAAAACTCGGCCTACGGCGTGACGAAGAACCCCTGGGACCTGGGGCGCGTGCCGGGTGGTTCCTCGGGTGGTTCGGCGGCGGCGGTGGCGGCGGGCGAGGGGTGGTGGGCTCTCGGGACGGATACGGGGGGCTCCGTGCGCCAGCCGGCCGCTCTGTGCGGTATCGTGGGGCTAAAGCCGACTTATGGGCGGGTTTCGAGGTACGGACTCATCGCGTTTGCTTCGAGCCTGGATCAGGTCGGGCCCATGACCCGCGACGTGCGCGACTCCGCTCTTCTGTTGCAGGCCATCGCCGGACACGATCCCCGCGACTCTACCAGCGCGAACGTCGAGGTTCCGGACTACCTGGCGGAACTTGATAACGGTGTCTCGGGCCTGCGGGTCGGGGTCGTGAGCGAACTGATGAGTGGCGAGGGCATGGAGCCTGGCGTGCGCGAGGTGACCGAGAAGATCGCGCGCGGTCTGGAGGAAGCCGGAGCGGAGGTAGGGGAGGCGAGCCTGCCGCATTCGGGGTACGGTCTTCCCGCCTACTACATCATCGCTCCGGCGGAGGTCTCCTCGAACCTCGCCCGCTTCGACGGGGTCCGGTACGGCTTGAGGGTGCCGGAGGACGGCGTCCACGAGATGTACCGCGCGACCCGCGAAGAAGGCTTCGGGGACGAGGCCAAGCGCCGCATCATGCTCGGGACCTATGCCCTGTCCAGTGGCTACTACGACGCCTATTACGCCCAGGCTCAGAAGGTCCGCACTCGCATAATCCAGGACTTTCGCAGTGCGTTCTCGCGGTTCGACATGCTGCTTTCGCCGACCTCGCCTACGGTGGCGTTCGAGATCGGGGCGAAGGTGGACGACCCGCTCGCCATGTACTCCCAGGATATCTGCTCTATCCCCGCGAACCTCGCCGGTATCCCGGCTATAAGCGTACCCGGCGGCCTCTCCGATGGTCTCCCGGTCGGAGTGCAGCTAATGAGCGACCACTTCACCGAGCCGATGCTTCTGAGGGCTGCTCGTGGTGTCGAGCAGGTTGCGGACTTCGAGTTTACGCTGAAGCCCTGAATCCAGGCTAGTCGCTGACCGCGTTGCCGCCGAGGTGTTTGGCGCGGTAGAGAGCTTGATCGGCGGCATGGGTGAGAGCGGTGCGGGTGTCGCCGTCTTCGGGGTAGGTGGCGACGCCCAGGGAGAGGGTTGGTTCGGATGTCACGCCGTCGCGCTCGAAGGTGTGATTCTCGATGCGGGCACGGATCTCCTCGCCCACCTTCAGCGCTTCTTGTTTGGTGAGGTGTGGCATGAAAGTCTGGTATTCGTCGCCTCCGAAGCGTGTGGCCTGGCGACCCTCTTCCAGATGGAACTCGCCGATGATCCGACCGATCTCTCCTACCACAAACTCTCCCATGAGGTGGCCGTGAGTGTCGTTCGTCTTCTTCAGGTTGTCTATGTCGGCCATGAGGGTGCTTAGTGAAAAGTCATTTGTACGGGCCGCTTTCAGGCAGTGTTCGAACTCGTCGTCAAAGCGGTTCTTGGTTAGGAGGTTGGTGAGGTAGTCCCGGTTCACGAGGTGGTGCAATTTGTCGTAGAAGGAAGCCTTGACCGGGTCGTGGTAGGAGAATTCGATCAGGGAGTCACCCAGAGAGATCCTGTCTCCATCAGAGAGAAGGCGGCCGGCGCCTTCGACTGGCTCGCCGTTCACCAGCACTTCCTTCTCGCCGAGGTCCCGCAGAGCATATCCGCCGGAGCCTGGTTCCCGGTAGATCCCCGCGTGCCGCGGCTCGAGCTCGATGCCTCGCACCACGACATCCGCCCGGAAGGGATCGCTGCCGAGGACCACCTCATCCTCATCGAGGACGTAGAAGTCTCCGAGACTGGGTCCCGACAGGATCACCAGATGCGGTCTGTCATCATCGGATATCTCATTCCTCCTTCTTGTCCTCGCCCACGGTGTTAGAACGATTCTAGCATCCGGTCCTCACGCAAGACGATGCTAGAATGGAAACTCGTTAGCAGGCGACTCAGGCAGCGAGGTCGAACACTTGGAAGTACAGGAGAAGCGCACGTATCAGGCGGTCATCGGGCTGGAGTTCCACGTCCACCTGGCGACCACGACCAAGATGTTCTGCGGATGCCGGGTGACCTACGGCGACCCACCGAACACCCACACCTGCCCGGTCTGCCTGGGACATCCCGGCGCGCTGCCAGTCATCAACGAGAAAGCCATAGAGCTTGGGGTGATGGCGGGGCTCGCGCTGAACTGCGATGTCGCCGAAAAGGCCGAGTTCGCCCGGAAAAACTACTTCTACCCGGATCTGCCGAAGGGGTATCAGATCTCCCAGTTCGACCTCCCAATCTGTACCGGCGGCCACATCGACGTGCCGACCTCCGAGGGAACGGTGCGAGTAGGTATCACGCGGTTGCATCTGGAGGAGGACGCCGCCAAGAACGTCCACGTCGGAGAGTCGGGCCGGATGCATGGGTCGGTCGGGTCGCTGGTGGACTTCAACCGTGGCGGCACACCACTCATGGAGATCGTCACCGAGCCGGACATCCCATCGCCCGAGGCGGCGAGGGCGACGGCCAACCAGATCAAAGCCATCATGCGCGCGATAGGCGTCTCGGAAGCCGACATGGAGAAGGGCCAGCTCCGCTGCGACGCGAACGTCTCCATCCGCAACCCCGATGGCTCCTTCGGAACCAAGACCGAGCTCAAGAACATGAACTCCTTCCGCTTCGTGGAGCGCGGTCTCACCCGCGAGCTGGAGCGCCAGCGCGAAGTCCTGGAAAGTGGAGGAAAGATCGAGCAGACCACCCTCCACTACGATCCCGAGACCGATGAAGTACACGAGCTTCGCAGCAAGGAGTTCGCGCACGACTACCGCTACTTCCCCGAGCCGGACTTGCTCCCGCTGGAACTCTCCGAGGCGTGGGTGCGCGAGATAAAGAGCCGCCTCCCCGAGTTGCCGGATCAGATGCGCGCCCGTTTCATGGAGGAGTACGGCCTCTCCGAATACGATGCCGGCGTCCTGACATCCGACAGGGACCTCGCCGTTTACTACGAAGAGGTCGCGGCTGAGACGGACCCGAAGCAGGCGGCTAACTGGATCTCCGGTGACCTGCGTGCCCGGCTCAACGACGCTGGGGTAGAGATCTCCGACTCCAGAGTAACGCCAAAGCACATGATAGAGCTGATCGAACTCGTCTCCGAAGGCGCCATCTCTCGCTCCGCCGCCAGAGACGTCCTCGGCCACGTCTTCGAGAGCGGCGAGTCAACATCCGCCGTCGTCGAGCGCGAAGGACTCGCCTCGATGGGTGGCGACGAGCTTTCAAGTACAGTGGATGAAGTCATCTCCGCCAACCCGGAAGAGGCCGAAAGGGTGTGTGACGGTGACAGGAAAGTCATCAGCTTCCTCGTCGGACAGGTGATGAAGGCGACCCGGGGCAACGCTGACGGGGGGAGGGTGCGCGAGTTGCTCATGGAGAAGCTAGGCTCCTAGACACCTTGCCTGGGACAATTCCCCGCATTGGCGTGCCATTCCTCGAACCGTCGGGCTACCCGGACGCCATCCATAAGGCGGGGGGAGAGCCTGTACCTGTACGCTTACTACAGGAACGTCCCCCCGGAGGGATCGCGCTCGTCCGGGAGTGGATCTCCGATGTGGCCGAAGTCTCCTGCGCCGGGCAGAACCTCGGTGCCCTGCTCCTTGCAGCCGAGCAACCGGAAGAGCTCGCCGGTCTTCTGATAGCAGCCCGGCGCCTCAATCTGCCGTCCGTCTGCGCTGCTTCGGAGGCGACTCCTTTCTCAGTCGCGCTCGTCGCGCTCGGGTTGCTGCCGCTCTCGGAAGACGCGGCGGACGTGGCCGTGCGGCTCGGCGAGGATGGTAGTCCGCGACCTGGCTCTCTGGTCGAGGAGTTCTCTCTGGCTAACGCGCTGCGGGCCGGGCTCTCGGCGGGTGGTGGCCCGGAGTTGATGGTTCACCTGTGTGCCATCGCTCGGGAATCCGGCGCGATCGGGTCTTTCATGCGGATGATGCGAGTGCTGACTCCGGAGACCCGCTCGCTTGCAGGTCCCGAATGGCTGCGGGAGCATGGGATCGCCGAACTCCTATCCCTCATGGGCGATACGCTTCACGATACTCCGACCGTTGCGCACTGGTTGAAAGAAACCTTGCCAGTGGCGCCGCCGGTTCCACAGCAAGCGAGTTCCCGCATAGTCTTCGTGCGTGGCCGGTCCTCTGGAACCGAGGCCGTTTGCCGGGTGCCAATGATTGCTCAGGAAGCGGCGGGAGAGTGCCGGGTCTTCGACTCCGAGAAGAGCGCCATCCGGGCGGTGCTCGACGCCGAAGTCCAGCCTGGTTCGTTCATCGTGGTAAACGGCTGCGGGCCGAGGGGCGGACCGGGACTTACGCGGCTGGACCAGCTAGGGAAAGGCCTTCGAGAGACTGGATTGGATCGGGAAGTCACCGTTCTGACTGACGGACTTCCTCCCCGCGAGGCGGAGGGAATCTGGATCTCCCTCGTAACCCCCGAGGCTGCGGCGGGCGGTATCACAGGGCAGCTTCGGGACGGCGATACCTTGAGGATAGATTTCGAGGAGGGCCGAATCCGTACTGGTGTCAAGGCGAAAGAGCTCGCGGAAAGGGAGTCCATGGAGGGCGCAACTCCTACCGGAATGGGCTACGCCGCCCGATACGCCCGCTCGGCGCTCCCGGCTCTCGAAGGAGCCGGATTCCGCTAACGCGTAGTCTTCCAGGCTTGCCGGAGTTTACGTCACCATATCTCCCGGACGCTGGCATTTCTCGAAAGAGAGAATGAAGGCTGGATCTCTCGAAACTAAAAGCAACAGCATGTAGCCATCGCGATCTATTAAGCGTAAAATAGGCGCCTAGTTGTCCGCGGTAAGAGAGGAATCCTTAAAACCCATGATGAACAAGTATCGTCTTATGTCGCCTGGCCCGACTCCGATTCCGCCGGAGGTTTCGGCTGCGGGGGCGCTGCCGATCATTCACCACCGCACGCCGGAGTTCGGTGACATCTTCACGCGGGTGAACGAGAACCTGAAGCAGATCTTCATGACCGAGAGCGACATCTTTACCTACTCCGCCAGCGGCACGGGAGCGTTCGAGGGAGCGATTCAAAACCTCTTCTCGCCCGGTGACAAGGTGCTCGTCGTGAACAACGGCAACTTCGGCAACCGCTGGGTCAAGATGAGCCAGGCTTTCGGCCTCGAAGTGACCGAACTGAAGTACGACTGGGGCGTCAAGTCGGACAACGATGAGGTCGCCGACGCTCTCGCCAATGATCCGGAGATAAAGGCCGCCATGTGCGTCCTCTCCGAGACCTCCACCGGCACCGTCAACGACATCGAGGGCTTCGCGAAGGCCACCGGGAACGTCCTCACCATCGTGGACGCCGTCTCGGGCCTCGGCGCGTGTCCCTTGAGGACGGATGAGTGGGGCGTGGACGTGGTCGTCGCGGGATCGCAGAAGGCGTTGATGACGCCTCCGGGCCTCGGGTTCGTGAGCGTCTCCGAGCGGGCGATGCGGGCGCACGAGGAGTCCCGGATGCCGCGCTACTACTTCGACTGGACGGCGGCGAAGAAGGCCTACGCCAAGACCCCGCCGCAGACGCCGTGGACCCCGGCGGTTAGCGTCATAATCCAACTCGACGTGGCGTTGCAGCAGATCCTGGACGAGGGTATCGAGAACGTCTTCGAGCGGCACGTCCTGCTCGGGCGGGCCTCGCGCGAGGGCGTGAAGGGCATGGGCCTCAAGCTCTTCGGACCGGACGAGGACCTCAACTCGGCGGTAACAGCGGCGTGGGTGCCGGAGGGGATAGACGGCAAGGAGCTCGTGCGAATGGTGTTCCGGGAGCACGGGATACAGGTCGCAGGTGGCCAGGGACCGATGGAGGGTAAGATCTTCCGCATCGGCCATTGCGGTTACTTCGACGCCTACGACATAATCGCCACGATAGCGGCCACCGAACTGGCGCTTGAGGCCTTCGACCACCCGGTCGAGCTTGGCAAGGGCGTCGGCGCGGCGCAGCGGGTCTTCTCCAAGAGCGGGGTAACCGCTTGAAGGTCCTCATACCCGAGAAGCTCGCCGACTCCGGCATAGAGCTTCTGAAACGGGAGTTCGAGGTCGACGTATTGCTCGACCTCTCCCCCGAGGACCTCCTGGAGAAGATCGGGGAGTACGACGGCCTCATAATCCGCAGCGCCACGCAGGTCACGGCAGAGGTCATAGACCGGGCCGATAACCTCAAGGCCATCGGCCGCGCGGGTATCGGGGTGGACAACATAGACATCGAGGCGGCGACCAAACGCGGCATCATCGTCGCCAACGCCCCCGAGAGCAACACCGTGGCGGCCGCCGAGCACACCCTGGGCATGATGCTGGCCGCGGCGCGGCGTATCCCGGCTGCCGACGCTTCTCTGCGCGAGGGCGAGTGGAAGCGGAGCGCGTTCAAGGGCGTCGAGGTGGACGAGAAGACGCTCGGGCTCGTGGGGCTCGGTCACGTCGGGGCCATCGTGGCTCGCGGCGCTATCGGGATGGGGATGCGCGTGCTCGCCTACGACCCTTACGTCTCGGAGGACCGGATGCGTTCGATGAACGTAGAGCGCGCGGAGAGTGTGGACGAGGTGTTCGAGAACGCGGACTTCATCTCGCTGCACGTCCCGCGCACGCCGCAGACGATGGGGATGGTCAACGCGGAAGTCCTGGAGAAGATGAAGCCGACGGCCTACCTCATAAACGTGGCGCGTGGCGGCATCGTGGACGAGACAGCGCTGTATAACGCGCTCAAGGAGGGTGAGATCGCCGGGGCCGCCCTCGACGTTTTCGCGTCGGAGCCAACGACGGACTCCCCGATCTTCACGCTCCCGAACGTCGTCGTCACGCCGCACCTTGGGGCGAGCACAGCGGAGGCGCAGGACAGGGCCGGTATAACGGCGGCAGAGCAGGTCGCAGTGGCCTTGCGTGGCGCGGTGCCGGTACACGCCATAAACGCGCCGGTGCCTTCGGGCGAGGGAGCGGAGTTCGTGGCGCGGTTCTCGGGGCTGTGCGAGTCCCTGGGAAGCCTACTGTACCAGATCACGGATCGTCCGGGCGACATGCTCAAGGTCGAATACCACGGCGAAGTCGCCGGCTTCGACACGCGCCTCCTGGACGTCTCGGCGCAGAAGGGCCTTCTGGCGCCGATGGTGCACGAGCCTCTGAACTTCGTGAACACTCCGCTGCTTGCCAAGGAGCGAGGTCTGAGGGTGGAGACCTCGCGGATCTCCGAGAGCGCAGACTACACGAACCTCGTCGTGCTGCGTCTGGATAGCGCGGGAGGGGAGAGCGCGGTGAGCGGGACGCTCGTGGGCCCCCGCCACCAGCCCCGGCTCGTCGAGGCGATGGGCTTCGACCTGGACATCGTCCCGGAGAAGTACATGCTTTTCATCCGCAACGAGGACCAGCCCGGTATGATCGGCAGGCTCGGCGGCATCCTCGGGGAGCACGGTATAAACATCGGAAACATGGCGGTGGGACGCGGCGAGCCCGGTTCCCGCGCGGCGATGGCCGTGACAGTGGACGAGCCGGTGCCAGAGGGAGTGATCCAGGCTCTACTAGAGACGCCCGGATTCAACGAAGCAAGAGCCGTCACCCTTTAGATGGCCCACAGCCTCGACGACATACTCGCCCGCTACCGACCCTACGGACCGAGCTTCAAGCCAGGCGAGAAGGCGCCGTTCTCCGGGACGTATATGTGCGACCGGGGGACGATGTTGCCACCGGTCCGCGTCCAGCTCTCGAAGAGCGAGGAGTTCCCGGAGGCTGAGGGCCTTGGAGAGCACACTCGCTGGCACGAGACGAACATACAGTCGTAAGAGCCGTCAGCTCTTAGCCGGAGGTCAGTCTCTAGCCGGCGCGCTCCCGGATGAACCGGGTCGTTAGCTCTGCGATCAGTTCCTTGTCGTTGTCGAGCGTGGCGACGTGGTAGGAGTTCTCCAGACGTACCAGCTCTTTATCCGAGCTGCCGAGGCGATCCAGGATGTATGGACCGTTCTCGGGCGGGACGACATGGTCCTCCAGAGATTGCAGAACGAGCGCCGGACAGGTGATCGCCGGCAACAAATCGTCGGTTACACGCATGATCGCCATGAAGTCCTTGACCGCGGGCATCGGTACTTCTGGGTAGACGAGCTCCTCGATGCCGGGTGCCTTTATGTCCGAACCTACACCCGGCACGCTCGGAGGAGCCTGGGGGTCGAAGACGAGGCGGGCCAGGTCGGGATTTTTGAGAAAAACGCAGGCGTTTATGGGGATGATGCCCTGGATCAAGTCCGGGCGCGTGGCTCCGAAATAGAGCGAGAACATTCCACCCATGGAGAGTCCGGCGAAGAACACGGAACTGGTGCGCCCTTCGAGCCAGGCAAGGTCTTCTTCGATAGAGGAAATCCAATCTCGGGCCGTGCTCCGGGCGTGGTCCTCCATGCTCGTGCCGTGTCCCGCCAGGCGCGGTCCTGCCACCGTGAATCCTTCGGCGGCGAGTGCCTCTCCCAGCGGCCGGACACTCTGCGTCGTCCCGGTAAACCCGTGCGAGACGAGCACTCCGATATCGTTCCCCTCGAAGCGAAACGGCTCCGCACCCTCCATGACTCGCTGCTCCATCCCGAACCTCCCATTAATCTCGACCACCTTCTTTGGTCATTATAGCGACAGGAAATTTCCGCCGCCTCCGAGATCTGCTGCCTTCACCACGTACTATCGGCCAGTCTCCGACCTCTTCGTGTTCTTCTTCGATCTCCGTTTTCCCATTACAAAGCCAACGCTAGCAGACAGCCGCAACCTCTAGCTACTTATCTTTCGCGCCTCAGTCGATTCCTACGAAAGCAACCCCGGCCTCAGCCAACGCGCCTTCCAGTTCCTCGCTTTGGTAGTCCAGATCTCCCAAGAGCCTCCTCGCGAGTTCCTCCCCAAGTCTCGCTTCACCGAGCAGTTTACCGACCAGGCTAACCTCCGCCACGTTAGCACGTGCCCGGTCATCGATCCGTCCGGGTTCAGGCTGGGTTCCCGGTCGGAGTCGCGCTTGTGCTCCGCGATGGCAGCCGCGACGGACCCGTCGAGCAGGGGACGCGTCTCCTATACCAGCCCCCTGGCCTCGGTGGTGGGTATGTCAAACTTCACGATCAATCCCTTCTGGGTAGCCCGTTTTACTGGATCCAGCCTCTCCCGACGCTGGGACTGGCGGTGGTTGTCTATCCCCCCTCATTTACTAAGAAGGATGAAGATAAACCTGTCAGAGAGCGAATGGTGGAAACCAGGGTAACAGCATCGATGGAGAATCTCGCCGTGACCATGATGCAGGCGAATAACCTGGCTGCCGATTCACCGCAGTACGAGGCATTGGCCCGGACGGCGTCTTACGCCCTGGATCTCGCAGAAGTAGGATTATCAAGTGAGACGAATACGTTCAATTCGTTGGAGCCAACGAAAGCTTGCTGATCCCGAACGTTCACTACTTACTACCACAGAGGTTGCCAAGGCACGTACTCGTGAACATCCTTTTCGCGTCTAGAGTCCTGCGCCAACTCCCGGAACACCGTCAGCACCTCATCCTTCCTGTCTTCCTCCCTGGCAGTGGTAATCGTACCTTCCCATGCAGACTCCATCCAGCGTAAGGTCCTCGTCCTAGCCTCGGCCCTCTGGCTTTCGGTTTTCCTCACCCTTCGCCTCTCTCGCCCCTGTTACACGCAGTAGCTACAACTCCTCATCATAAGCTTAACAATTTGTGTTAATCGATGCATCATGCACGGTATGTAGTGCGCGATTTGAGAGTGGCCTAAGATATGGATGTTTCGCTCCCCACATAGGTGCGCAGGGTGCTGAGCAAGGCATAGTGCAAAACAGTTGTACTTATACCCAAGGGTTACTGTTGGAATGACGATTTTCAGGGTTCCTACACCACTGATTGGTGAAGCTTGTCCTCATATAGTCCGTGTGTTGAGTGTAGACACGGACACCTATCTGACGTGGTGCAGAACCTCCGTTCCAATGGTCTAAGGGCATGATGAACATAGCTCTCACTGGCTTACCCTGAAGCTGAAGTAGAAAGCATGGGCGGTGGCTAGAAAAAGGCTCTCTCTTAGATTATTCTCGCTATATATGGTGTTAATTCTCCGCTGGTATCCACAACCTAATATTGATGGCCTGTGGATAACGAACTATTTGTGAGGGGGTTAGTTTGCAAGATATGTCGGCTAGGCACAACGACGATCGTTACCATCATGAGGCAATGAAGCTCGGGGATCTGGTCACGGATCTCTACGGGGCATTCGTCGCGTGGGGTTCGTTGTACGGGGACACCGATGATGGGGAAGAGCAGAGGATGAGGCAGGAGCGGGTGACCGATCTGTTAAAAGAGTTGTTTACTCGCTATCTTCCACAGTCTATATGGATTGAGAAAACTGATCGGAAGAAGATCGAGTGCTTCATTGGCAAGGCCGAGGATCTGTACGGGAGGTTCTCGAAAGAAATAAAGGAGATGGGTTACCCTCAGGTCAGATCCAACATAGCCTACCGGGTGAGCAAAGACTTAGGGCCGCTCAGGAAAGAGGCCGAAGCATGCCTTGGAGCCGAGATGTCAGGTACACACAAGGACCGGAGGAGCGGACGTTTGCGAGCGATAAGAGAGGAGGCACAAGAGAAAGAGTAGGTCTCTGTTAAGATCGTCAAAGACTATGCCGCTGACAGCATCTTACGATGTAATTCCTCGCCACATCCGGGGCAGTGGGCGATACTTTTCGTATAGGTGTCGCTCGTTTTATCGTCATCGAAGTACACCCAGCCGTGCTTCCCCTCGTCCGCCTTCCACCAGAATTCCGCCCAGATCGTGCTCTTCTTCTTGCACAGACAATGGAGAGCAGCCATTCGTTTCCCTTCCCGAAGTTTTCTCGATAGAACGCAGCCTGAGATACCGATTATCTATACTATGTCACGTTTGCGACATAAGTCTATGCGTCAAAGTATGCAGGTTGTCTTTGTAACCAGCTACTAGGCCCGGTGACGATGTACCGAGTCCTGGGCCTTTACAGGGGTACCGGCCCGCTTTTCGGATCTTCTCTAGCCGACTTGTACGGGAACCCGCTGGACGACGTTGATCCCGTACCCGCCCTGGTTCCAGGCTTCTTTACCATCGACTGGTTGTGTCTTTCCGGATGTGTCCGTCGCCCGGACGCACAACTCATACTCGCCGGGGCGAGCTTCCCATTCACAGGTCCACGGTGTCCAGCTGTAGGGTCCGAGCGCATCTCCAAGGTTCGCGTCGTACCAGGTCTCTCCACCATCAGCGCTGAACTCGACCCGCTCGACAGGGCCGAAACCGGACCAGGCGCGGCCTTCTATGGTTATTCTTCCGGCCTCTACGTGCCGCTTGCGGGAGAGGAAGTCCGGGATGCCGGGTGGGACCATGAGGGCGTGCGGATATTTGCGGGTTACGGGTGTGCCGGAGTCGTCCTCGGACTGCCGGTAGTTATACGTGAGTATTTGCTGGACGCCCTCGAAGGGTTCTTCTATGGCCCTGATCTCCTTGAGCCACTTGACCGACGCCATACCGTACCAGTCCGGCACGACGAGCCGGAGAGGAGAGCCGTGCTGCGGAGGGAGCGGCGCCCCGTTCATCTCGTAGGCGAGGAAGACCTCGTCGCGTAGGGCATCCTCTACCGTCAGGCTCCGCTCGTAGTTGTGCTCGACGCCCTGATCTAGGCCTCGGTCGTAGCCAGAGAAAAGTATCTCAACGACATCATCCAGCAGGCCGGCTTCCTCAAGGATCGGACGCAGGGAGGTGCCCGTCCACTCTGCGCATCCGACTGCCTCGTCGTACCAAGGGGCGGAGATGGGACGCGGAGAGAGGTGCGCCCGCCCGTTGCCGCCGCACTCCATCATCACGGGCATGGTGACCTTTGGGCGCGCTTTTATATCTTCGAGGGTCAGCTTGAGCGGGTTGCGGACCCGGCCCTTCACCGGAAGCTGGTAGGTAGCCAGGTCAACATGCGGGATGTCGAAGTGGATCAGCAGATAGTGCATCCCGATTGGCGTGATCGGATAACGCAACCCTTCGAGTTGCATGCCAGGATTCCGAAGAGCGAGCCCTACCTCTTCCCGGGAGAACTCCGGGGTCGTGCTGATCGGGGCCATGTCGTTTATCCTCCTTTAACGGATAGCCTCTAATTATTTCACAGGACCGCTCTCCCGGAAGGCGGCGCGAAGTTTAACGGACGGGCTAGCGTAGTTATCCTGATAGGCCGCTGGCGTGGTTTACAGCAATTTGCAGAAGAACTGAACATGAGAAAAGCACCGCGGTTCTGTGTCTTTGCCGGTAGCCAAATACCGGATGTTCGAGGCTCAAAGACAAGAGGGTTCAGTTGTTTCGAGAAGTGCTCTAAGAGTAAAAATAAGGCCATCCGGTCTGCCGCCGACCAAGGGAGTTCCGGATGGCCTACGAGCACCATATCCGACGCCCCGCCACTTCGAACAGGCGGCGCAACTCGTCACGGAGGACATGATCTCCGAGTCTGTTATCTGTGGCTCGGAGCCGGAGCCGCACCGGGAGATGCTTCGCCAGTTCGCCGAGGCCGGATACGACGAGGTATACGTCTCCCAGATCGGGGGCAACTTTGAGGCTTTCTTCGATTTCCATGAAAAGGAAAGCCTGCCCACGTTCTGCTAGAGATGTGTCGCGGCTATCATGGAACAATCTCCTCGCACTACTTCTGGTAACTATGAGCCACGATGTTCTTACACTCTCATGGAAGGCTTTGTTCTATCTTGGCTGATTTCAGCTTGCCGTACAGCTAGCCCGTCGATCAATTACCCGCGGCTGGCCGCAGTATGGCGCCATCCATCAGTTGCGCGCCTCGGCGGAGCACAAGCGCCACGGCGCCGAGGACCTCGGCCCGTTCGCCCAGAATACCCTTGACGACCTCGACATCATCGGCGGCCGAGCGGATCGTGCCGAGACGCAGCGACTCGCGTAGAGGCTCCAGCAGTAACTCGCCAGCGGCGCTCAGATCGCCGCCGACGACGATGCGCCGGGGATTGAACAGGTTGCACAGCGTCGCCACGGATGTGCCGATCGTCCGGCCGGCGTCCGCGACCGCGCGCTGGCATCCGGCGTCTCCGGCGAGGGCGCGCGAGATCGCCTCCGTAAGCGTGAGTTCTTCTCCGTAGGTCTCGCGCAGGGCGGCCAGGATCGCCGGCGCGGCGGCCATCGTCTCCAGGCATCCGCGGTTCCCGCACCGGCAGATCGGCCCGTTCGGGTCCACGACAGTGTGACCGATCTCTCCCGCCGTACCACCCGCGCCTACGTATGGCTGCCCGCCGATAACAAACCCGGCTCCGATACCGTTCGCCACCTTCAGGTAGACCATGGGGTCCGCGCCGCGCCCCGCACCCCACAGCCTTTCGCCCAGAGCGCCCAGGTTGGCGTCGTTCTCCACCTCGGCTGAAAGGCCAAGTGCGTCGCCCACGGCCTCCGCCGCGCGCACCCCGACCCATCCGGGCAAGATAGTAGAGTCGCCTAACTCACCCGACGGGCGATGGACAGGACCTGGCAGGCCCATCCCAACGCCGACCACCTCCGCGCGGTCTACGCTGGTCTCGGTCAGGATCTCCTCGGCCAGTCGCACGGCCAGGGCGATGGCCTCAGTGGCCGGGAGGTCGGCGTCGAGCGCCCGATGACGCTCTGCCAGCATCGTGTGCGAGAGGTCCGAGAGCGCCAACCTGAGATAGCGTTTGCCAAAGTCGATCCCAAGCGCTAACCCGGCCCTGCGGTGCAGCGCGAGGAGCACCGGCGGACGTCCGAGCACCCCCGATGCCGGAGCCACGGCTGACGCGGGCGGCTCGACCACGAGCCCCTCCGCCTGCAACTCGCCGACGATAGCCGACACCGTCGACGGCGCGAGCGCCGTCCGGCGCGCCAGCTCCGCTCGTGATACGGTCCCGGCCTCGGCCAGAACACCGAACACGCGGGCGCGAGCGTCAAGGCGTGAGCGACTCTGCATCTTCTTTTCTCCTTCCAAGAGTATCGAAGCTATATATACACCATTCAGGCCCATTATCCTGCATTTTTTAGATAAATGAGAACAAAATAAGCCTTGACAAAACAAGTAATAGGTTCATATACTGCGAAATCGCATAAAAGGGAAGCGGTGAAGGAAGGGAAAAGTCTACCCGGCGTTACGGCAATCGCCGGGCGGGACATCCAGGAGGAGTAGAGTAATGAGCCGAATAGTGGGGCGATGGCGGGTGCATGTTCGGTTACGGTCACGCGAGGTCGCGGTGCCACGTGCGCCATCTTCAGCAAGTACACCCGAGATCCCAACACGCTCGATGTTCATCAGACCGGCTCGGACGCAGGCGCTCGACTGGCGGACGACGACCTCGCTGGCGTGGTTGCCGACACTGCGGTTGGCACCATGAGCGCGCGGCGCCTCTTGACGGCCCGGTCACCGTAACGGTGGCGTCGCCCGGCAAGAGCGACGCGACTTCAACATACGTTCAGTTTGTACAGTAGAGAAGGAAAAGGAGAAAGAGGATGAGGAAAACGAGAATCCTGGCTATCGCGGTAGCGCTGGGTCTTGTCGTGGTCCTGGCGGCTGCCTGCGGTGGCGGCGGAGGCGGTCAGGGCGGAAGCCAGGGTGGAGGCAAGAAAGGCGGTAAGATAGCGCTGCTCTTGCCAGAGTCCAAGACCACCCGCTACGAGCGCCAGGACCGGCCGATCTTCGAGGCGGCGGTCAAGAAGCAGTGCGCGGATTGCGATATTCTCTACTCCAACGCCGACCAGGACGCCTCCAAACAGCAACAGCAGGCGGAGGCGGCGATCACCAACGGCGCCCAGGTTCTGGTGATCGATCCGGTGGATGCCGAGTCCGCGGCGGTTATCGCGCAGCGCGCCAAGCAGAGTGATATCCCGGTCCTCAGTTACGACCGGCTCGTCCAGAAGGGCGACCTCGATGGATACGTCTCCTTCGACAACGAGCAGGTCGGCAAGCTCCAGGGCCAGTGGATCGTGGACAACGTCAAAAAGGGTAGCGACATCGTCATGATAAACGGCTCTCCCACCGACCCGAACGCCGGCCTGTTCAAGAAGGGCGCGCACAGCGTCATAGATCAGAGCGGCCTCAAGGTCGGGGCCGAGTACGACACGCCCGACTGGAGCCCCGATGAGGCCCAGCGCGAGATGGACCAGGCCATAACCCGGCTCGGAGGCGAGAACATCGGCGGGGTATACGCGGCCAACGACGGCACGGCGGGCGGCGCCATCGCGGCGATGAAGGCCGCCGGTATAAAGCCCCTCCCGCCAACGACGGGTCAGGACGCCGAACTCGACGCCGTCCAGCGCGTCCTCGACGGGACGCAGGGTATGACCGTCTACAAGGCCATCCGCGACGAGGCGACGACGGCGGCGAAGATGTCCGTCTCTCTCCTCCAGGACGGCAAGCTGCCCACGGACCTCAAGACCACCGGCGTGGATAACGGCAAGGGAAAAATCTCCTCGGTGCTTTTGAAGCCGGTCGTGGTGACGCCGGACAACGTCAAGGACACCATCATCGCGGACAAGTTCTACAAGGTCAGTGAGATCTGCACCCCCGAGTACAAGGACGCCTGCAGAAAGGCCGGGCTGACGGGATAGAGATGACGGATAGCGTAAAGACGACCGAAGCTCCTCTGCTCGCCCTGCGGAGCATAAACAAGAGCTTCGGTCCCGTACAGGCGCTCACCGGTGTGGACTTTGAGGTCCACGCCGGTGAGGTCGTGGGCCTCGTCGGCGACAACGGCGCCGGCAAGTCCACGCTCGTAAAGACTATGGCCGGCAGCCACAGAGCGGACGAGGGGGAGATCCTGTTCGAAGGCCGCAGGGTCGAGATAAACGGTCCGCAGGACTCGAGCGCCCTCGGCATCGCCACCGTTTACCAAGACCTAGCCCTCTGCGACAACCTGGACGTGGTCGCCAACCTCTTCCTCGGGCAGGAGAACCTCGCTGGTGGCGTCGGGAAAGTGGCGCGTTGGATAGAGGAGCCTTCGATGGAGCGGCGGGCACTGGAGCTTCTGGACTCGCTCTCAGTGACGACCATCCGCAGCGTTCGAACCCCGGTCGCCGCGCTCTCCGGCGGCCAACGACAGTCGGTCGCCATAGCGCGCTCGCTGCTTGGGGAGCCGAAGGTGGTGCTGCTGGACGAGCCAACAGCAGCTCTCGGCGTCGCCCAGACGGGGCAGGTCCTCGCTCTCATCCGGCGTCTCAAGGAGCGGGGGCTCGGGGTCGTGGTCATCAGCCACAACCTTGCCGACGTCTTCGAGGTGACCGACCGCATCGTCGTGTTGCGGCTCGGGCGTCGCGTGAGGGACTTCGACGTGAGGAACGCCAGCCAGGAACAGGTGGTCGGGGCCATCACCGGCGCGGAGTTCGGCGCGCCAAACGGCGCGCCGAACGGTGGTCCAAATGACGATCCGAATGGTGGGCCGGCAGAGAACGGAGACACAGGGGAGGAGAGATGACCACGGCAGAGCGAAGCTCCACGCAGGAGCAGGCAAAGAGCGCGGGTATCCTCGCCAGGACCTTCGGGCGTCTGGGGCCGGGTGGGCTAGGTCCGCTGCCGGTACTCATCGGGCTGGCGGCTATCTGGGGGGTCTTCACCATTGCCAACCCGCGTTTCCTCTCGGCCGTCAACCTGACCAACATGATGCTTCAGATCGCCGCGGTCGGCACCATCTCCGTGGGGATTGTGCTGGTCCTGCTGCTCGGCGAGATAGACCTCTCGGTTGGCTCGGTGAGCGGGCTCGCCGCAGGGGTCATGGCCGTGTTGAGCGTCAAGAGCCAGATACCAGCCGTACCCGCGCTCCTCATCGGGGTGCTGGTGGGCGCCGCCATCGGTGCGTTCAACGGGTTCGTCGTGACCAAGTTCAAGGTCCACTCGCTGGTCGTAACACTGGCGGGGCTATTGGGGTTTCAGGGAGCGTTGCTCTACGTGCTGGGCGACACGGGGACCGTGAACCTGGGGAACCCGATCGTCACGGGTCTCGCCGGCACCTTCTTCCCGCCGCTCGTCGGATGGGTGGTGGCGGTGGCCGTGATCGTCGCTTACGCCGCCTCCTTGCTCCTCAGCAGGCGAGGAGAGTTGGCCGCTGGGCTCGAAAGCCCTCTGGGTCCCGTGGTGGTTCGGGTCGTCGCGGTAGCCGTGGCGGTTATCGTGGGCGTGTCCGTCCTCAACGCGGATCGGGGGCTTCCCCTGGCCGTCGTGATCTTCCTGGGGGTCCTCGTGATCTTTCACCTGCTCACGAAGAAAACCCGCTTCGGGCGCTACCTGTTCGCCATCGGAGGCAACGCCGAAGCCGCCCGGCGTGCCGGCATAAAGGTGGAGCAGGTGAAGATAGTGGCCTTCACGCTATGCTCAACGCTGGCGGCGGCGGGCGGTATCCTGGCGGCCTCGCGTCTTTTGGCTGTCAACCAGGCATCGGGGAGCGGGGATATCCTGCTCAACGCCATCGCCGGACCCGTGATCGCCGGTACCAGCCTGATGGGCGGCCGGGGCTCGGTCTGGTCAGCATTGCTCGGGGCTCTGGTCATCGGGTCCATCTCCAACGGCATGGACCTTTTGGCGTTCGACTCCTCGATCAAGTTCATGGTCACCGGCGCGGTCCTGCTGGTAGCGGCGACGATAGACGCGGTGAGCAGCCGCCGTCGTCGCGAGTCTTAGGCAGAGAGCACGAAACGACGGGCCGGGCATCCGGCCCATCACGAGCACAGACGTTGGCCGCGACCACAGCCCACTCAACCTCCGCCTCGGACTTGTAGATCGCGCCCGAGCAGAAGCCGAGCGGAAAGTAGAGCAGGCCGCCCGCGAGAACGGCATCCTCGACAACGCCGAGGACTCTATCCGCGCCTTCGTTATCACTCTGGGGTTCAAGGAAGTTTGCTTCGTAGGTAGTTGACGTCAAACGGTCACGACGAGCCTGCGCTCGTCCCTACAGCGCCGCCTTTGCATCGGCGATTGCTTTGAGTTTGCCGAAGGCGATTTCGCGCGGCAGGTGGTTGAGGCCGCAGGAAGTCGTGATAAGCGTCTGCTCTGGCGAGAGCCACTCGTGGGAGCGGACGCGTTCGGCGATCTCCTCTGGCGTCTCGACCTGCTTGTTCTGGACGTCGGACGCTCCAATAGCGAGCTGCTTGTCTCCAAGTAGGCCTTCGTAGGTGTCCACGAAGTCGTACTCGACCATCAGGGCGTCGCACTCGATGCGGGATATGAGGTCCGCCGGGTACTCGCCGAAGTCGAAGTAGCGGTGACCGATCTGATCTCCAGAGTCGAATTCGTCGCTGACCGAGTAGTTGCCCTGGCAGATATGCACCCACTTGTACATGTCGATGCCCTCGAAAGACTGGTTTATAGCCTCGACCGCCGCCTCGACCTCGTCGCGTTCGACGGCGGCGAAGAGCGGTTCATCGACCTGTATGTGCTTGCAACCCGCCTCTTGCAAGTACCGGAAGTTGCGGTTGAGCACCTTCGCCAGGTCCTGCATGACCTGCTTTATGTCGCCGTAGTATTCGTCGTGGGCGACTTTCGCGAGCATGTGCGGGCCGGTCATGGTGATCTTGACTTCCTTATCGGTAAAGCGGGAGACCATCTCGAACTCCTCGACCAGCCCGAGGTCGCCGTACTCGATCTTGCCGTTCAGGACCGCTCCCGGATGGGTCACGTCCGAGTCTTTCGGCGTGATCGGCTTCGGCCGGGTCTCGCTGGAGAAGCCGGGGATCTTCGCCCAGAAGTGGTTTAGCATGGCGTTCGGTGGCGCGTGGCGGTTGTTCGTTCGCCGGTGCATCTCGCCGCCGCCTATGATGTCCACGCCGGACGCCTCCTGGTCGGCGATGGCCGCCTGGCTGGCCCTGAACTGCACGTCCGCCATGTCCTCGGCCGAGAGCGCGCCCGACTCCACCTGCTTCTCCAGCGCTGCGTACCACCGGGGAACACTGTACGAACCCACCACCGAAGTCGTGTACTTGTCAAGTGCCATCCTTGATCCCCTAACGTCCGGTCGAGAAGACATCAGGCCGCTACCGTGAAGACGCTCCCCTCGAATAAGATTTTCTCGTTGGAGTGTAGTGAACCCCACCAACTCGGTCAACCCGACGAGCCACGAGGGGCGATGTGGTTATCCGGTGAGCTTGCTCACGGACCGCCGGATCGCTGCGTCTCCGTTGCTGACCCTGAACCGAAGCGGGATTATACACTTGACGCACGGTACGGTAGAATGAGCGGGTGGCAACGATATTATGGCCCGCACTACTTGGCGTCATCAGTTTTTGTCTTTCCGCTGCTCTTGGCTTGGCGGGGATAGGGCTGCCGATGGCGGGCGTGGGTGGTCATTCCTTCGGCATAACGCTTACCGTTTTGTCCGGCCTATTTTTCGTGCTTGCGATGATAGCCGGGGCGACATGGGCGTGGCCCTGGATCAAAAGGGTAAGGATTGGACTCGCGCCGCCAGACGCCGAACTCAAAAAACTAAGGCGGGAAAACGAAGAGCTAAATGCGAATAAAGCTGCACTCGAAAAGGAACTAGAGGAGGCTCAACCCACTGAAGGCCAGATAGGTAAACTTGGTGTTGTCAGCGCAGAGGATCCGCTGAGAACGATAATCCAGCAGCTAACAGCGGAGAGGGACGCACTCAAAGAGGAAAAGCGCCAAGACCTACAGGACCAACGCCGAAAGCGAATAGAGGATTGGCGCTCTGCGATTAACAACCATGAATTTGGCGGTTATCCCAGATTCGCTAGTACGGTCGCATACTCCCAAATGAAGCCGCATTTACGACTGGAAGTTGTCGAGATGTTGGAGGCCCCAAGGACATTTCATGTAGGCAATGAGGCGCGCGGAGACTCGGCTTACGGGTACACCTTGTTGGATGAAGTTGCGAGGATTGAGAAGGAATGGGGTTTGGTTTAGTTTTCAATCAGTTTCGCGTAAGGCAAAGTCTCTGCCAGCAACAGCTTGAGCATCGCGTCGCGGAACATGTACGGGTTCTCGCGGTTGTTGAACCGGAACTCAAGTTCATCGCAGTAAGCGTCAAGGTGCTTTGCAGAGACCTGATGATAAGAGCCGATGATAGAACGCTTGAGAAGCGACCATACGTTCTCTATGGAGTTGGTATGAACTTTGCCTCTAACGTACTCGCCGGTTCGATGCCTTACCGCTTTGTGTTCGGTGTCCTCATCTGCGATGCCACGGTAAGCGGGCCATTCGTCGGTATAGATAGCTTCGGTGTCGCCGCTAGTATTAGCTCGGATGAAGCCGTGCAAGGTTTCCCGATCCGTGCCGCGCACTACTTGGAGGCAGATGTTCCCGCCGCGCTGCATAGCACCTACCACCACGGTTTTGTTGCCCTTGTACCCACGTCCCTTGCCGTGCATCTCGCCACCGACGAAGGTCTCATCCACTTCAACGATGCCCTTCAAGAGTTGCGCGTCAACTTCATTCAGAGCGGCGCGTATGCGGTGGCACAAGTACCATGCGGTTTTGTAGCTCACCCCAAGAGTGCGCTTCATCTGATTAGCGGAGATTCCCTTTTTGGACTCTACGATAAGATAAACTGCAAGGAACCACTTCCAGAGTGGAAGGTGAGAGTCGTGAAAGATAGTGCCAGCGGTAACGGAGAATCGGTAGCGGCATGAATCGCAGTCCAGTTGACGGCGTGTTGTTATGTGAGAGATGGTCTCGCCACCGCAGCGCGGACACTTCAAGCCATCGGGCCAGCGCAACCCTTCAAGGTACTTTCGGCACGCATCCTCATCGTGGAAGCGATCTATTAACTCGACAAGGTTTATCTCTTGCTCTTTTAGCACGGGAGGTCTCCTGAATGGCTAGACAGAAGAAGCGACCCGAACAGCATCCTATGGAGCTTACGACCGACGAAGCTATGGAGCGGTTGTTCTCTAAAGAGGTCCGCGACAAGCTCAAGGAAGTAGCCCAAAAAGCCGATAAAAATAAGGAAAAGTCGCCTCATAAGTAGAGTATACAGGGTACTCTACCGTGCGTCAAGTATATAATCCGGCTTCCTTTCAATGTAGCGCAAGTATTCTCCTTCATCAGAGGACGGCCCCTCTCCCTCGGCTTTGAGCGATCCCCGTAACCGGCTCGTTATCTCTCCGTGCCGTCGCCCCTCCGGGGGCGTGCTCTCGATGCTTTCGAAGAAACTCGCGACCATCCTGGAGACCGAGGTGTTCCGCTCCCCGGCGACCCGCTTCGCCTTCTCGATCAAAGCCCGCTCCATCCGCAATGTGAGCTTCTCACTCTCCATCTTACCCTTTCTTAGTGACGTACTGCGTCGATAATATTGTACGCCGCGAGCAGTTTTGATGCTGTTTTCACGCTCTGTTAAGCTACTCTAAGTCCAAATTTTGCACGACTTGATTGGTAAAATCGCCCAGCTTTCTGCCTTGCTGATGATGCGCTACTATCCAAGTTTGTTTCCCGCGTTTACCTTGGGTCATCACGTGACTACGCTGGCTTGATGCGGAGTTCTTACTTTTACATTCTACGCCAAAATGATCCAGAAACGGTCTGGACCAGTCACAGCCGGTCAGTAGAAGCACGTACTTAGGTTGCCATTCCTCTATTTCCATCCGTAACAATTCAAAGCAGGCATTTCGCTGTGCTATTTGACATCGTTTCGTTGGATTTCCGCCTCCATACGTAGCTACTTTGTAGAGGTTCGACCAACACATATAGCTAGACCAGGTTTCCGGTGTTTCTGACCATTTGTGAATCTTCGTCAGTATCCGTTTGTTTAAAGCCCAGAACTGAGACCGATTCGTATTGTATTTGCCTTTGCTCGGTCCTGAGCTTTTTACGACCCAGGATAGCGGACACGCGGAACCTCGACGGTGGATCTCTAGCTCTTTACGTATATTCACAGTGTGGTCTGCGTGATACTTCCAGCGGTCTTGAGCTTCGCTTTCGGATAATTCTCGAACACCTTGTACTAAGTCGGCTCGCTTTTCATCGTTCTGAAGATCCGTAAGAGACCAAGACTCTTTGGTCCATTTGTTTACTGCTCGGCCGACGACCATCAATCCTATAGTAGGTGTGAAATGCTCGCCACGCATCGGCCAGAAAGTCGTGAACTCCCTATTGTGTAATCTTGGTTCTTGAGAAACGTCCCATAGCATCTTACCGAACTGCTCGCTGTAGCTTTTCGGTAGCGTGGAGTGTTTCATCTAGCGGACTTGCTCACGGCCTGCGGGATCGCCGTATCGTCCGTGGCCGGGTCCTCGGGGTCGTAGGCCAGGTTCGGGGAAAGCCACTTCTCGGCTTTTTCGAGAGGCCAGCCCTTACGGTCGGCGTAGTCCTGGGTCTGATCCTGCCCGATCTCCGCGACGCCGAAGTAGGTGGAGTCTGGGTGCGAGAAGTAGTAGCCGCTGACCGCCGCGCCAGGAGACATGGCGCAACTCTCTGTTAGCGTAATGTCGGCATTCGACTCGGCATTGAGCACCTCCCAGATGGTGCGCTTCTCGGTGTGCTCGGGGCAGGCTGGGTAGCCAGGAGCGGGCCGGATGCCCTGGTACTCCTCCCGGATCAGGTCCTTCGTATCCAGCTTCTCATCTGCCGCGTAGCCCCAGAACTCTTTTCGGATCCGCCGGTGCAGCAGCTCGGCGAATGCTTCGGCGAGCCTATCTGCCAGCGCCTTGATCATGATGGCGTTGTAGACGTCGTTTTCCTCCTCGAAGCGCCGCGCGGCCTCGTCGGCGCCGATACCGGCAGTCACGGCGAAGAGGCCGATGTGGTCTTCGAGACCCGTCGCTTTCGGGGCGACGAAGTCGGCGAGGGAGTGGTTGGGGCGGCCCGGCGGCTTCTGCTTCTGCTGGCGCAGGAAGTGCAGCTCTGTAAGCACCTCCTCGCGCGACTCGTCAGTGTAGACCTCGACGGAATCGTTGGGCAGGAGGTTTGCGGGGAAGAGGCCGAAGACGGCGCGGGCCGTTAGCCACTTCTCGGCGATGGCGCGGTCGAGGAGTTCCTGGGCGTCGGCGAAGAGCTTGCGGGCCTCCTCGCCCTTCTCGGGGTCATCGAAGATCCTGGGGTAGCTCGCCTTTAGCTGCCAGGAGTGAAAGAACGGTGTCCAGTCTATATAGTCCCGGATCTCTTCGAGCGGGTAGTCGTCGAACGTTTGCACGCCGAGGACGTTTGGCTTCGGCGGAGTGTAGCCGTTCCAGTCGATCTTCATCCGGTTGGCGCGCGCCTTCTCTATTGTGGTGAGCTTGGTCTTCGAGCGGCGACCGGCGTGCTTGACGCGCACCTGCTCGTACTCGGCGGCGATCTGCTCGGCATAGGCTTCCTTGCGACCGCCATCGCTCACGAGGTTCTGGACGACTCCGACGGCGCGCGAAGCATCTTTCACGTGGATCACCGGCTGATCGTAGCCCGGCGCTATCTTGACCGCCGTGTGCGTCTGCGAAGTCGTGGCCCCGCCGATCAAGAGTGGTATGTCGAAACCCTCGCGCTGCATCTCCTTCGCGTTGTGAACCATCTCGTCCAGGCTGGGTGTTATGAGCCCCGAGAGCCCGATGATGTCTGCGCCCTTCTCTTTGGCAGTCTGCAATATCTTCGCCGACGGCACCATCACCCCGAGGTCGATCACCTCGAAGTTGTTGCACTGCAACACGACCCCGACGATGTTCTTGCCGATGTCATGTACGTCGCCCTTCACCGTCGCCATGACGACCGTGCCGTTGGGCTTGCGGGCCTCGCCCTTCTCCGCCTCGATAAACGGTAGCAGGTAAGCGACGGCCTTCTTCATCACGCGCGCGCTCTTGACCACCTGCGGCAAGAACATCTTGCCCGCCCCGAACAGGTCCCCGACGACGTTCATCCCGTCCATTAGGGGACCCTCGATGACCTCTATCGGGCGGTCGAACTCCTGCCGCGCCTCCTCCGTGTCGTCTTCGACATGATCCGCGATCCCCTTGACCAGCGCGTGCTCCAGCCGCTTCGTAACCGGCCACGTCCGCCACTCAAGGTCCTTCTCGTTCGTCGATGCGTCGCCCTGCCCCCGGTACTTCTCCGCAAGCTCCAGCAGCCGCTCGGTCGAGTCGTCCCGGCGGTTCATCACCACGTCCTCGACGGCCTCGCGTAGCTCCTCGTCCAGCGCGTCATAGATGGCGAGTTGGCCGGCGTTCACTATGCCCATCGTCAGGCCGGCGCTTATGGCGTGGTAGAGGAAGGCGGCGTGGATCGCCTCGCGCACCGGGTTGTTGCCCCGGAACGAGAACGAGACGTTCGAGATGCCGCCCGAAGTCTTGGCGTGGGGGAGGGTCTGGTGGATCTCCCGCACCGCCTCGATGAAGTCCACGCCGTAGTTGTTATGTTCCTCGATACCGGTTGCGATGGCGAAGACGTTCGGGTCGAAGATAATGTCCTCTGGTGGGAAGCCGATCTCTTCCGTGAGGATCTTGTACGCCCGCTTGCAGATGGAGACTTTCCGCTCCTTCGTGTCCGCCTGGCCCTGCTCGTCGAAGGCCATGACGATTACGGCGGCGCCGTACCGCTTGAGTAGCCGCGCCTGCCGGACGAACTCCTCCTCGCCTTCTTTCATGCTGATGGAGTTGACGACTGGTTTACCCTGCACTAACTTCAGACCTGCCTCGATGATTGACCACTTGGAGGAGTCGATCATGACCGGAACCCGCGAGATGTCCGGTTCGGCGGCGACGAGGTTCAGGAACGTGACCATCGCCTCCTCGCCATCGAGCATACCCTCGTCCATGTTCACGTCTATGACCTGGGCGCCGTTCTCCACCTGTTGACGCGCCACGTCCAGCGCCGTCTCGTAGTCGTCGTTCAATATCAGGTCTTTGAACCGCGCCGATCCCGTGACGTTCGTCCGCTCCCCGACGTTCACGAACAGCGAGTCCGGCCCGATGTTGCACGGCTCAAGTCCCGAGAGCCGCATCAAGGGCGGAAGCTCCGGTATCTCTCGCGGCGCATGACCCGAAACGGCCTCGGCTATCGCCCGGATGTGATCCGGCGTCGTGCCGCAACAACCGCCGACGATGTTCAGCCAGCCGCTCGCGGCCCACTCCCCGATCTCCTGAGCCATGAACTCCGGGCTCTCGTCGTACTCGCCGAACTCATTCGGTAGCCCGGCGTTCGGATATGCACTGACAGTAACGTCTGCTATCCGCGAAAGCTCCTCGATGTACTGGCGCAACTCCTTCGAGCCCAGGGCGCAGTTGAGGCCGACGCTGATGGGGTTCGCGTGACGCACGGAGTTGTAGAACGCTTCCGTGACCTGTCCCGAGAGTGTGCGCCCGCTCGCGTCGGTGATGGTGCCGGAGATCATGATCGGCACGTCCAAGTCTTCCTCTTCGAGGTACGACGTGATCCCGAAGATCGCCGCCTTCGCGTTGAGCGTGTCGAAGATGGTCTCCACGAGCAGCAAGTCCGCCCCGCCATCCACGAGCCCTCGCGCCGCTTCCCTGTACGCCTCCGCTAGCTCATCGAAGGTAATATTCCTGAAGCCGGGATTGTTCACGTCCGGCGAGAGCGAGGCCGTGCGGTTCGTCGGGCCGAGGGCACCCGCCACGAAGCGCGGTTTGTCCGGCGTCTTCTCCGTATACTCGTCCGCCGCCTCGCGGGCGACGCATGCCGCTGCATAGTTCAATTCGTAGGCCAGGTCCTCCATCTTGTAGTCGGCCTGGGCGATGGAGGTCGAGCTGAAAGTATTAGTCTCGATTATGTCCGAGCCGGCGTCCATCGCAGCTTCGTGGATGTCCCGGATTATCTGCGGCTGCGTGATCGAGAGCAGGTCGTTGTTGCCCTTGAGGTCTCCGGGGTGTTCGGCGAACCGCTCGCTCCGGTAGTCCGCGTCGGAGAGGCCGTAGGACTGGATCATGGTTCCCATCGCGCAGTCCAACAGCAGGATGCGCTGCTTTAGCGCGGCCCGAAATCTGGATAACCGGGCCTCACGTTGTTCGTGGATTGTGGTGCTCTGTAGAACCATGTTCCTCTATTCTAGCCTGTCAAGCCTTAGTTCTTTAGTTGACCGGCTGAAGCGCTTCTATCACATCCCCCGCCAGGTCTGGGGCGCTGGTTGGCGGCATAATGTACGCGCCGTTGACGAGCGGCTGGGCTTTCGCCAGCAGGTTTTGGGCTACTTCCACGCCGAACTTCGGGGCGTCTTCGGACGATAGCTCCGCGAGCTTTTCGCGGATGTGCCTGGGGATGTTTATGCCGGGGACTTCGTGGTGGAGGAACTCGGCCTGGCGGGCGCTCCTCAGAGGCATGAGGCCGAGCAGGATGTGGATGTCCATATCGTCTATCTTCTCCAGGGCGGTCTCCAGAGCCCCGATCTCGAAGACCGGCTGCGTCCAGAAGGCGTGCGCCCCGGCCTCTACCTTGCGCCGGAGCTTGCCCACCTCGAAGTCGAGGTCCTCGGCGGTAGGGTTGAAGGACGCGCCGATGAGGAACCCTGGAGGATCTCCGATGGGGTTGCCCGCCAGATCTTCGCCCTGGTTCATCTTCGAGAGGACGTGGACGAGGCCGACGGCGTCGGTGTCGTAGACGCCCGTTGCTTCGGGGTAGTCGCCGATCTGGGTGGGGTCTCCCGTTACCGCGAGGATGTTTTTCACGCCTAGCGCCGCCGCGCCGAGCAGGTCCGCCTGCAGCCCGATGATGTTCCGGTCGCGGCAGGAGATGTGGGCGACGACCTCCATCTCGATCTCGTCCTGCACCAGCTTGGCCGCCGCTACGGGGTGCATCCGCAGGCGGGCGCGCGCTCCATCGGAGATATCTATGGCGTCGACGCCGCGAGCTTTCAGCCGCCGCGCGGCCTCTATGACGCTCGTGATGTCGTTGCCGCGCGGCAGGTCAACCTCCACGGTGACGGCGAATCCGGTTTGAATCTTCTCGGCGAATTGCGTCGTCGGCTCGGTGGAGACCTCCACTCGTCCGGCATTCTCCGTAACGACGGCCCGCCGGTAAGTGGCGCGTCTGTTTGGCTTGAAGTCGCGCAACGCCTCAGAGAGCGCCTTGACGTGATCCGGGGTGGTGCCGCAGCAGCCGCCGATGAGATGAGCGCCGGCCTCGGCAAGTTTCACGCCGTATTCGGTGAAGTGGTCTATGTCCCGGCGGTAGCGGATGTGGCCGTCTATAAGCTGCGGCAGGCCGGGGTTCGGAAAAGCGGCGACGGGACCGGCCCCGGCTGACATCTGCTCAATGATCTGAACCATCCTCTGCGGTCCGACGGTACAGTTCGCGCCCGTAAGGTCCGCGCCCCAGGAGGAGATCTCCCGCGCCGCCCGTTCCGGCAGCCCCTCCGCGAGCGTTTCGCCATCCTCGACGAAGGTCTTGTAAGCGAGAACCGGCACGCCAAGACCCTTTACGGTTTCGTAGGCCAGCCGCAGTTCCGCGAGGTCCGTGAAAGTTTCGAGTAGCAGGGCGTCGGCCTCGCCTTCGAGGAGCGCCTCGGCCTGCTCCAGGAAGACGGCACGCGCCCCTTCGTGCGTCAGGGAACCTATTGGCGTGAGTGGACGTCCCAGGGGACCGATCGCGCCGAGCACCAAAGCCTGGTCGCCGGTATGGCCGACGTTATCCACCGCCGTACGGGCGAGGCGCGCTCCTTCTATGTTGATCTCGCGTACCTTGTCTTCGAGTTTGTGGTCGGATAGCTTGAAGCGGTTGGCGGAGAAGGTGTTCGTCTCTATTATGTTGGCGCCGGCCCGCAGATATTCTTCGTGGATGCCGGAGACCAGCGCGGGGTGGGTGAGGTTGGCACGGGCGTAAGGATGCCCATAGTCGACGCCGCGCTCTCCAAGAAGAGTCCCCATCGCGCCGTCACCGATCAGGACTCGCGAATCCAGCATCTCTTTAAGGTTCAAGCCCATGAAAAAACCTCTCTCTGTCTTTATGCGCTCGCACGGAGGAGAGAGGTTGCGTCGATTCTTTTTCGACTCATCTCTCGGAGTATCCTCCGCGGGAGTTGGCACCTGACACCAGACTTTCGCCTGACCGGTTGCCGCGGTTTCACAGGGCCCATCCCTCCACCGCTCTCGATGAGTGCCGCTTTTCAGGCGACCTTTAATTCAGCAATTGAAGCACGCTCACGAGGGTATTGCAATTTTTTCGTCCGCATCCGCGTCAGCGTCCACGCTTCCGCGGGCGAACAACTCGCCCGGATTCCGCGCCGCGCACGCCGCCGCGATCCCTACTTTGCTGGCGAGAGAAGTTTCCGCCCGGCTCGTATAGACATCGTAGTTCTGGACCTCAATCCTATCGAGTATCGCCGCGTAGAGACGGCGCGCCACATACACTGGATATCGCCGCCCGCGGGGGATGTACTTCATGCCCCTGTCCGCGACCGCGTAGAGACGGCGCGCCCGGTCTATCTCGAACTTCATCAACTCCACGAACCGTTTATCCACCACGCCGTTGCGGAGGTCTTCCTCCCTGTACTCGAACCTTTCCAGGTCCTCTAGCGGTAGATAAACCCGCCCACGCCGCCAGTCCTCGCCGATATCTCGCAGGAAATTTGTTAGCTGCATCGCCACGCCTAGCGCTTCCGCTGGCCGGTTTGCCTTGGCATTCTTGACCCCGGCGACCCGGCACATCATCAGGCCGACGACCGCCGCGCTGCCGTAGGTATAGATCTCCAGGTCTTCGTAGGTCTCGTAGCGGAAGGTGTCGGTGTCCATCTTCATGCTCTTCATGAAAGCTGTAATGCTCTCCAGCTTGATGCCACGTACGCGGACCGTGTGGGCGAAGGCTTGCAGGACCGGGTTCAGGACTTCCTTGCCGGATATGGCGGCCACGGTCTCTCTTTCGAATCGCTCCAGGCCGGCGAGTTGCTCATCCAGGCTCAGTGCGCCGGGGCTGTCAACGATCTCGTCCGCGTAGCGCATGAAAGCGTAGAGGGCGTAAACGTGCGGACGTACCTCCTTCGGGAAGAGCCGGGTCGAGAAGTAGTAAGTCCTGCTGTGGGACATCTGAATTTTACGGCACAACTCGTAACAGCCCAAGAGCGTGAGCTTCCCATCCAGGGTCTGTCCGCTTGCTGGATCCAACCTCACCGCTAGACCTCGCGCCCGATGCGCTCCGCTACGAGCCGCGCCCCGATGGTCACGAGCGGCACGCCCGTCCCCGGACGCGTGCTCGCCCCGACGAAGTAAAGCCCATCCACGGCCCGCGAGACCATCGGCGGCCGGAAGTACCCAACCTGCATGATGCCATGACCGATGCCGAACGCCGCGCCCTCTTCGAGGTTGTAATCGTCGCGCCAGTCGAGCGGCGTCCTGACCTTCTCGTAAACGACGTGGTCCCGGACGTTCTCGATACCGCACCGCCGCTCCAGCAGATCGTAGACTTTCTCCTTAAAGGCCGGGCCGTCGCGTTCCCAATCCACGTTCGGCCCGAGGTGCGGGACGGGTACGAGGACGAACAGGCTATCCATGCCCTCCGGCGCCATGCGCGGCTCGGTGCGCGAGGGGGAGACGGCGTAGAAGGATGGATCATCGGGGAGGGCGCGATCGCGGAAGATGGCTTCGAAGTTCTTCTCGTACTGCTCCGAGAGGTAGAAGTTGTGGTGGAGCATGTGGTCGAGTTTGTGATCTATGCCGAGGTACAGCATGAAAGCCGAGGCCGTGTACTGGAGCTTCCCGCGTTTGCGGAACTTGAAGTCTTTGTCCGCCGCGCCGCCGAGAAGCTCGCGATACGCGTAGGGAAGGTCGGCATTCGCGAGTACCGCATCCGCTTCTATCTCCTGGCCGTTCACTCGCACGCCGCGCGCCCTGCCCTTGGAAACCACGATCTCCTCTACCGGGCTGTTCGGGTGGAACCTTACGCCAAGCTCTTTAGCCAGACGCTCCATCGCCTCGACGAGAGCGTACATCCCGCCCTCCGGGAACCACAGGCCGTCCTCGGCCAGCTCGGTGTAGGGGAGGAGTGAGTAGACGGCTGGAGCCCGGAAAGGTGAGAGGCCCAGGTACATCGTCTGGAGGCTGAACGCCTGCCGTAGCTTATCCGTGCGGAAGAATTTCGAGACGGAGCGGTAGTAGTTGCCCAGGGCTTTCGTCTTGAGCAGGAGCCGGAGGTTTCGTACTCCGAAGAAGTCACGGACCTTATCGAAGTCGCGCTCGACGAACTCGCTGCGGCCGAGGCGGTACTTGTAGCAGGCGTCTTCCAGGAAGCGGTAGAAGCGCGGAGTGACGCCGGGTTCGATGCGTTCGACCTCCCGGATCAACTCGGGGAGCGTGCGCCGGATCGTCATGGAGTCACCGTCTCCGAAAGTTACGCGGTAGTTCGAGTCTAGCGGGATGAGCCTCACGTAGTCGTCCAGATCGCGTCTGGCGAAGTGGAATAGCTCGCGGTAGGTGTCGGTCATAAGGAGGAGGGATGGGCCGGTATCGAAGGTGAAGCCGCTCGCTTCCAGGCGGCCCATACGTCCGCCGGTCTGATCGTTCTTCTCGAAGACTTCTACATCGAAGCCCATCGCGGCGAGACGGATCGCCGTCGCCAGACCACCCATCCCGGCGCCCACGACCGCCACGCGCCTCTTTGCCGATGTAGCCAAACCGCCGTCTACTTTCTTCGAGGAAAAAGCTATATTAAGTATACGTGCCAGATGCTAACAGAGTTCACCATCCCATTGGGTAAAGGGGGTTACACGAGTTTGAATCGCGAGTCGCCAAAAGCGATCGTAAGCAACAGAGGGGCCGTTCGCGCCCGGTCTGGACACCCCTGGATCTACCGTTCCGACATCGCCGACACTACGGGAGAACCGGGCGATGTCGTGCGTGTCGTGGATCGCAAGGGCAACTTCCTCGGGTCCGCCTTCTACAACCCGCGAAGTGAGATCTCTGTCCGCATCGTCACCCGCGACGAGGAACCCGTGGACGAGAACTGGTTCCGATCCCGCCTCGAACGCGCCATCGCCTACCGCGAATCACTCGAAATAGACGCCGACGCCTACCGCGTCATGCACGCCGAGGCGGACGGCGTACCCGGCCTCGTCATCGACCGCTACGGCGATTACCTGGTGCTCCAGATTGGCTCGGCGGCGGTGGAGAAGCGTCTCGACTGGGTCCTCGCGTCATTGAAGGAATCGCTCGCACCTGCCGGGATACTGCTGCGGGGAGACTCGGCCGCCAGAAAGAGAGAAGGTCTCGAAGTCGGGGTGCGTACTCTCCGCGGCGAGGTCCCGGATACCGTCGTCGTCCGCGAAGGTCCAGTGCGATACGTTGCGCGGCTCCGCGAAGGTCAGAAGACCGGCGGGTTCCTCGACCAGCGCGAGAACCACATTGCCGCTGGGCGTTACGCGCGCGGACGCGTCCTGGACGTGTTCTCCTATGCCGGTGGCTTCGCCCTGCACGCCGCCGGCCTCGCCGGAAGCGTGCAGGCCGTGGACTCTAGCGGACCCGCCCTTCAGGCCGCCCGCGAGAACGCGGAGCTGAACGGCCTCACCAACGTCACCTTCATCCGCGCCAACGCCTTCGACCTCCTGCGGGAGCGTTCCGACGCCGGGGAGCGATACGATACCGTCATCCTCGATCCGCCGGCCTTCGCCAAGACGAAGCGCGAGCTCTCCGGAGCGCGCAGGGCCTACAAGGAGATAAACCTCCGGGCCATGAAGCTGCTAGCTCCGGGCGGCGTTCTCATTACCTGTTCTTGCTCCTTCCACTTCTCGCGGGAGCTTATGGAGGAGACTCTACGCTACGCCGCGGCCGATGCGGGAGCCACGATACGTGTGCTGGAGTGGCGCGGCCAGGCGCCGGACCACCCCGAAGTCCTGACTATCCCCGAGACCCGTTATTTGAAATGCGCCATTCTGCGACGCGTCTAGTTTACGGTCTCCTGCAAGAGCGTACCGCTATACTGGTATTCTCTAGCATCAAATGGGGTAGGAGAAGGAATCTCGAAGGGCCGCGCCGCGTTCAGGAGGTTGATAGGTCTAACCAGCGTGGCGCTCGCCGGATGGTTCTTGCTGCGCCATCTGCTCTCGTTCGGAATCAGCCGGTCTCGGCGGAGCCGTGCATCAGCCCGTTCTCTGATCCAGGACCCGAGGGTGGTCGAGGCGGCGAAGAAGCATGCCCGTGAGCGCGTCATCTCCGTGGAAGAGGCTATGTCCCTGGCGGAGCGTTACGCGCGGGAGATCATACCGTCCTTCAACCCCTATCTGTATTTCCGGTTGGCTATCCCCCTGGCCCGGTGGGTCTACCAGCCGCTCTACGAAGTCCGCGTCGTCTCCGCCGAGGGGTTAGAGGCGTTGAACAGCCGCGATGCTAGCGTGGTCTTCATGATGAATCATCGCAGCAACCTCGACTACGTCATCCTGGCCCATCTCGTCGCCGGAAAGAGGCCCCTGAGTTTCGCGGCGGGCGAGTGGGCGCGGGTGTGGCCGCTCGGACCTCTCGTGCGGGCGCAGGGCTCATTCTTTGTGCGGCGCGGCTCGGGCGACGACCTCTACCGGCGCGTGCTGGAAAGCTTCGTTCATATGGCCGTCGAGGACGGTCTCACGCAGGCCGTCTTCCCCGAGGGTGGGCTAAGCCGCGACGGCAAGCCGCAAGACCCGAAGATAGGTCTACTCGATTACATGTTGCGGAGCTTCGACGCTGACGGTAAGCGCGACCTCGTGTTCGTCCCGGTCGCCATAAACTACGATTGGGTACTCGAAGACTACAGCCTTCTTCAAACCGGCGGACCGGAAGCCGGATGGCGAGGCCGGGGCGGGCTGTTCGCCTCTGCCGCCAGTTCCTACGTTCGAAACCTCCGTGACGCGCCTCGGGGAGTTCGGCCACGGCTCGGAGGCGCCGCGGTGAGTTTCGGAGCGCCGATCTCCACCCGCCGGTACATGAGATCGACTGGGGTGGATTTTCTAACTCTGGACCGTGAAGCGCGGATAGAGCAGGTGAAAATCCTAGCCCGTTTCATAATGCATTCCATTGGCGAGTCAACACCGTTCGTCTCCGTCCCGATAGTCTCCCGCGTATTGCTCGAAGCGTCGAATGAGTCTCTCTCGAAGTCCGAGATATATGCTCGCGTTCGGAACCTCTCTTCGGAGTTCGAGGAGCGGGACATCGGGGTTGGGCCTGTTGACCCCAAAGCGGCGCTACAAATACTTTCGCGCCGCCGCCTGATCCGTATGGAGGATGGACGATACAGGATACTGCCTGAGAGCGAGAAGCTACTCGGTTACTACGCTAATTCGATCTCACACCTCTAACGTAGTCACCTGCGGGACAGCGGTTATCCGCGAAGCCGCAGCCGTTGATGAATACGGAACCTGTATCAATAAAACCATCGGCGGCGCTTTCTCTCTCGCTCACTCGTACTGCACGGCCTCTACGATGCTCTTGCGGGCGGCGGATCGAGCCGGGAAGAGTCCGGCGAAAACACCTATAAACAATCCAGAGGCGAGCGCCGCAAGGGCGGGAACCTTCGGGTAGTAGAAGGCGACCTCGAACCCTCCGGCCCCTGAGCCCCGGACGAAGAGGTAACCGAGGAGCGAGCCGATGATCACTCCTACGAGGCATCCGATCAGGCTTATGACTATCCCCTCGTCTATGATGAGGCGTCCGATCTGGAACCGCGTCGTACCCACCGCCCTGAGTATCCCGATCTCTCGCGTCCGCTCGAAGACGCTCATGGAGAGCGTATTTACGACCCCGAAGGCCGACACCGCCACCGACACCCCCATGATGGCGTAGAAGAAGACGTACTGGCGGTCGAAGTCGCTCTCTATCCGCGCCTTCCACTCGGCGTTCGAGTAGACCGTGAACTGCGGGTAGTCTTGGAGGACCTGCTTAATATGGTGGGCAATGGCGTCGCGGTTCGAGCCGGGCGCTGCTTTTATGGCGAGGAACTCGCTGTCGGTCTCGTCGAAGTCGCGGGCGAGGACTTTTTTGGAGAGGTAGATCCCGGACCCTCCACCCAAGATGTCGTTGTCCACGATGCCCGCCACCCGGTATTCCTTCTCACCCTTCGGTCCCGGCAGCTTTATCTTCGAGCCGACGCGGAGCTTTCGCGACTTCGCGAGCTGCTTCCCCACGAGCGCCTCGCCGTCCTGAAGTCTGGAGAAAGCGTCTTTACCGCCTGCGGTGTAGTTGAGTCGGAAGATCTCCGGGTAGCTGTCATCCACACCGAAGACCGCGTTTACCTCTTTTCCGCTCCGGCGGAAGGTGGACACGAGGCTGGTCGTCCTCTGTACGCCGGACAGCTTCCCGACCTCCTCAGGCAGCTTCGGGGAGAAGGTCACGTCCGAGTTCTGGTTGGAGGGTTGAATGACGTAGTCGCTGCCGAGCGAGTCGTCGAGGTAGGAACGGATCGAACCGAGCACGCTTCCGCCAAGAGCGCTGAACGCCACTACTAGCGAGATGCCGACCATCAGGGCCGAGGCGGTAAGCGCCGTGCGTACCCGGTTTCGCGTCGCGTTGGCCGCCGCCATCTGGCCCTCGATCCCGAAGAGGAGCCGCAGTGCCGGGGAAAAGAGGACCGCTAGCGGCCTCACGAGCGCCGGGATCACGAGCGAGACACCCAGGAAGGTCCCTATGACGCCCGCTATCCCCGAGGCGTAGACGAGCCCGCTGAGGTTCGCGGAGAGGTTCTTCGCCAGGTAGTAGATCCAGGGCGCCCCGATGCCGACGAGCAGTAGTCCGACTAGCGGAGCTATGATTGAAATGACTCGCGTCCGCCGTTTCCCCGAGCCGCCCGCCGTCCCGGAGCGGGCGCGCATCGCTTCGACCGGGCTCACCCCGCCCGCGCGGAGAGCCGGATAAAGCGCGGCCAGAATAGTTACGGCAACACCGACGATCAGGGCGGAGACCAGGGCGAAGGGGGAGAGGACGAGCGTGGTGATCTGGAACAGGAAAGCCTTGCCGAACAGGTAGACGAGTCCCTTAGCCATCCCGTACCCGAAGAGCACCCCGAGCGCCGAACCTATTATGCCGAGCAGCGCGGCCTCGATTATCACGGAGCGGGCGATCATGGCCCGCGTGGAGCCGAGAGCCCGTAGCATCCCAAGCTCCCTCGTGCGCTCTAAAATGGTCATTGAGAGCGCGTTGAAGACCAGGAACGCCCCTACGAAGAGCGCGGTCCCGGCGAAGAAGAGCAGAGAGATCCTGAACCCCTGAAGCTGACTGCCTACCTGCTGCGTTCGCGTCTCCGAACGCTCGATCTGCAACCCTTCGCCCAGGCTTCTGTCCAGTTGCTGCCGAAGCTCTGCAACCGGCACGTCCTTGGCCGCCTCCACGGCGATGCCGGAGATCTTACCGGGCTTATCGAAGGTCTTCCGCGCGTAAGACAGCGGCGTCATCCCGAAGCCGAGTCCCCCGAAGGAGCCGCCCGGTATCCGCAGCAGCCCGACGAGCTTCATCTTCTTCGGTCCCTTTGGCGTCCCGACCGTGACCTTGTCGCCGACCTTCAGGCCGGCGCTCTCGGCGGAGCCGCCGTCCAGGGTCAACTCCTTGCCGCTCTGCGGGAACCTGCCGTTCGTCAGCTTGAAGCCCGTCGCCAGCGCCGCCGACTCCGGTTCGACCCCGAAGAGGCGCATGCTCTGGACCTTCGGCAGCCCGTCTTTCTGCTTGCCGGGCAGGATCAGGGAAGCAGGTAAAGATAAGCGAGGCGCGGCGGACTCGACGCCTTTATAGCCACGGATCTCCTGAACCACCCCTTCGTCGAACGTACCGCTGCCGCCCGCCGCGGTAACCGTCAGGTCCGCCGAACCGTAGGCGCGGGAGAAGAGGGTGGTGAAGGTGCTGGACATCGTGTCGGAGAGAGTCAGGACCCCGAAGACGATCCCGACGCCGAGCACGATGCCCACGACGGTGAGCAGCGTCCGCTGCAGCCGGGCGCGCAGGTTGCGGAAGCTGAGGCCGGAGAAACGACGGAGCTTCAAGTGACTGTCACGACGCTTCGAGGGTCTTTATACGCTCCAGGATCTCCTCTGGGGTAGGCTCGCGGGCCTCGTCCACCACCCGCCCGTCGGAGAGGAAGACTACCCGATCCGCGTTCGACGCCGCGAGCGGGTCGTGGGTGACCATGATGATCGTCTGCTCGTAACGGGCAGCCGATTCCTTCAAGAGGTCCAGCACCCCCGCGCCGGTCTTCGAGTCCAGGTTCCCGGTCGGCTCGTCGGCGAGGATTATGTCTGGGTTGCGTACCAGGGCTCGCGCTATCGCGACCCGCTGCTGCTCGCCGCCGGATAACTCGTCCGGCCGGTGCGAGCGCCGCCCCGTGAGCCCCACGAGGTCTAGCAGTTCGTCCAGACGCCCCGCGTACTTGGCGGCCTTCTCTCCGGCGATGAGCGCGGGCAGCAGAATATTTTCCTCGGCGGAGAGCGTTGGGATCAAGTTGAAGAACTGGAACACGAACCCCATCCGCTGCCGCCTGAGCAACGTCAGTTTCCTGTCCGAGAGTCCCGACAGATCCGTGCCTCCGACTACGATTCGTCCAGAAGTAGGCTTGTCCAGTGCGCCGAGTATGTGGAGCAGGGTGCTCTTCCCCGACCCGGAGGGACCCATGATTGCCGCGAACTCGCCGTTTGGGAACTCCAGCGAGACACCCTTGAGCGCCCGCACCGCCGTGGAACCTTCACCATAGACCCTCTTCAGGTCCACGGTCTTTACCGCGATGCCAGCATTATTCTCCACCCGCCGAGTATATCCCCGTCCATAAGCGGAAAGGTAAATACGGCGACAGTTTTTCGAGACGCTTTGTCGACTATGAATGAACCAGGATGCCGTTTGTAACACCTCGCTCCCGCTGCTAAACTATTCCGGTAAATCAATAGGCCCCTGCTTCTTCGTTGTGAGGAAGCCGACACTAGACCGGAGGAGGCAAACATCGACACTTACGAAGCTATGCTCATAGTTATACCGGAGCTCGACGAGGAGCAGGTCGGGAGTACCGTGGCACGCTTTCGCACGATCATCGAGCGGACGGGTGGCGAGGCCGGAGAGCCGAACCACTGGGGACGGCGCAAGCTGGCCTACGAGATAGACCACCGCAAGGACGGTTTCTACGTGGTGATGGAGTTCACCGCCGGGGAGCGGACGCTCGTGGATCTGAAGCGCATCCTGCGCGTCTCCGACGATATTTTGCGGCACATGATCGTGAAGCTCCCGCCGAGCTACGCGCACCAGCCGCTGCCGGAGCCCGAGCCCGTCGAGGCGTCGGCGTAGAGCCTTTCAGGAGAGGAGTTTCAAATGGGTAAGAGAAGGAGTCCGAGCGGAGGGTCCCGCAAAGAGCGCCCGATAAAGAGCAAGCCGTGCATCTTCTGTAAAGAGGACATAGCCTACGTGGACTACAAAGACTACAACGTACTGCGCCGGTTCACCTCGGATCGCGGCAAGATCCGGGCTCGCCGGGTTACGGGTCTGTGTCCGCAACACCAGCGCGAGTCCGCCGTGGCGATCAAACGCGCCCGCGAGATGGCGCTTCTGGCCTACGTGGCCGGGCAGTAGGGGGTAGCTGATGCAGGTGATCCTGACTCAAGACGTCGAGAAGATAGGCCAGCGCGGTGACATCGTGGACGTTAGCCGCGGCTACGTCCGAAACTTTCTCGTCCCCCGCAAGCTCGCCGACGTGGCGACTCCGGCCAAGATGGAAGAAGCCCGCCGTGAGATGGAGGAGGCCGAGGAACGCGACCGCCGCCTGGCCGAACGCGCCGAGGAAGTCGCCGCCACGCTGAACAAGAGCGTAATCACCATCGAAGCCCGCACCGGCGAGGACGAGCGTATCTTCGGCTCCATCACCGCCGCGAATATCGCCAGCGCCATCGAGAAGGCCCGCGGGGTCCATCTGGACCGCCGCCGCGTCCGTCTTGCCGAACCTATAAAGTCCCTCGGAACACATCAAGTTCCAGTTCAGGTACACGGCGACGTAGAGGCCAACGTAAAGATAATCGTCGTCCCGAAGCTGTAGCAAGAATATAGGCTGTAGCTGAACTGTAGCTTTAGTCACAACCTCGACCAGAAGTTAAAGGGTCTCGTCTTGTAACGAGGCCCTTTTTGCTGCATTCTAGGGGATTATGGAGAGACGAGGGAGGATGCGCAGCGTAGAGACGGGGACCGAGGCCACCCGTGTACCGCCGCACGACCTGGACGCCGAGCGGGCTGTCATAGGGGCGATGCTCGTTTCGGAGACTGCAGTATCGGCGGTCGCGGAGAGGATCGAGGCGGCGGATTTCTACTCCGAGACGCACCGCGTCATCTACGGGGCCATGATGAGGCTCTATTCGCGGGGCGAGCCAATCGACCAGCTCACGCTCACCAACGAGCTTCGGAGCGTAAACGAGTTCGACAGGATCGGCGGCCGCGCCTACGTCTTCCAGATCGTCGAGAGCGTACCGACGGCGGCGAACGCGGCGAGGTACGCGGAGATAATTCGCGGCAAGGCGCTTCTTCGGGCCGTAATAGACGCAGGGAGCCGCATCAGCGAGGACGCATTCCGCGAGCCCGAGAACGTAAACGAGGCGTTAGACATGGCGGAGCAGTTGATCTACTCCGTCTCCAACCGTTCGCTCAAACAGCAACTCTCTCCCGTCTCGGAGCTTGCGCCGGGGGCTCTGGAGATGATCCAGAAGCTCTACGAGCAGGAAGGCGAGGTAACCGGAGTCGAGACCGGCTTCGACGACCTCGACCGCCTCACGACCGGCTTCCACAAGAGCGACCTCGTGGTTCTGGCCGCGCGGCCCGCTATGGGAAAGACTGCCATGGCGCTAAACGCCATCTGGCACGCGGCGGGTGTCAAGAAGATGCCGGTTGCTATCTTCTCTCTGGAGATGAGCAAGGAACAGCTCGTGCAGCGGCTCATCTCGCAGACCACGCGAATCCCCACTCAAGACCTCCGCAGCGGCAACGTCAAGGCCGAAGACTGGCCGAAACTGGTGCGGGGTGTCGGGGAGGTCAGTAGCGCGCCTATCTGGATCGACGACACCGCCGGAGCTTCGCTCATGGAGATGCGGGCGAAGGTCAGGAGGCTTTCGAGCAGCCTGATCGCCCAGGGAGGGCCACCGCTCTCTCTCGTGGTCGTCGACTATTTGCAACTCATGATCGGTAACAACCGCGAGAACCGCCAGCAGGAGATAGCGGAGATCAGCCGCGGTCTAAAGGTACTCGCCCGCGATCTCGACGTGCCGGTCCTCGCCATAGCGCAGCTTAGTCGCGCCGTGGAGCAGCGCCACGACAAGCGCCCACTGCTCTCGGACCTCCGCGACTCGGGCGCCATCGAGCAGGACGCGGATATGGTGATGTTCCTCTACCGCGACGAGTACTACAACCCGGACTCAGACGACAAGGGTATCGCCGAGGTAATCGTCGGCAAACACCGCAACGGTCCGACCGGAAAGGTCCAACTAGCCTGGCTGGAGCAATACACTAAGTTCGCCTCGCTCGCCCGCCGTGCCTAGAGAGTACACGTACACGGCAACCCAGAGCAAGATATTTGTAAGTTATAGCCATCACGATGCGCGTTATCTCAAGCGATTGCGTGTACATCTGCGACCACTGGAGCGAGACTACCCAGTGGAGGTTTGGGACGATACGCATATATCTCCTGGGACGAAGTGGCAGAAAGAAATCGTAGATGCCCTAGCGTCCGCGAAGGTGGCAATATTGCTGATTTCAGCAGATTTTCTTGCATCCGATTTCATCATGGACAATGAACTTCCGCCGTTGCTTGAAGCTGCAAGCAATGGTGGAACTACTATCCTCTGTGTCATCGTGAACCCCTGTCGTTTTCAGAGAACTCCTGAATTGGCCCAGTTTCAGGCGGTTAATAGTCCCAATAGACCACTATCGAAACTGCCGCTTGCAGAAAAGGAAGCTGTGTGGGTCAAGGTAGCAGATGCAGTTGAAGCAACGTTTGAAGACCGCGAAGCAACAGAAGGCTGGCTCGTGCGCAATGAACGCATCTTGTTCGAAGCGTTGCGGAGGCTTGTGCATGAGGGACAAGATGAAGGGTTCTTGATAGCCGAAGCTGGCGACTATTACGTACAGTTCCTGCTTGAACATACGGAGGATGGAAAAGAGCTGTACAGTGAAGCTGTCTCGAATGCATACCTTCCTGAGAGGCTCCAACTCGACAAAGAGTCGTCCGATCTTCTTCTTAGCATCGGCTTCGAAGAACCACCTGACGAAAACAGTAATTACCATCGCACTTACCAAATTGACGGGAACAACGCAGAATTACGTGAGATTGCCAATACAGCGGTTAGGTGTTGGCGGATGTGTATGAAGTTAGTGAACGTACAGGGTTAGATATGGAGCTTGATCTGGAAGGATAGTTTGACGCTTCCACTATGGAAACTTCCATTGCTGGATACTTCGCCTGAAATACCAAAGTTCGCTTCATTGGCGCGCCGCAACTAGAAGCCTCTCGAAAAGGTTCCCCAAAAAGTCCTCGGATCGCTAAAGTTTTCTCCCGATGGTCCGATAATTATCCCGTAGGCTGTCGAACACTTATTTAAGGAGAGAAAGTTGAAGAGATCCATAATTTTCTTGCTGGCCGCGTCACTACTGCTGGCGATGGTCGCCGGGGTCGCTCAGGCCAAGGGGCGCCCCGTGGACAAGGGTAAGCCGGCGGGCAAGGGAAACCCGGTCGTGACCTACGTCTTCAAGGGCGAGATAGCCACCGTGAATGATGGTTCGATCTCGGTCGACGTCGAGAAGGGCAACCACTTCGCGAGTTCCTACGCCGGTCAGCAGGTCGAGTTCTCCGTAAGCGATGCGAGCAAGATCGTCAAGGACGATGCAGAGGTCTCGGTTACGGATCTCGCCGCCGGAGACAATATGCTGGTACAGTCTCGCGCTCCGAAGCAGGGCGCCGAGAGCTTTGCCGCCCGTGCGGTCGTGGTCGAAACTCCAGACGACCAGGAGGATACGTCTTCCGGCGAGTAGGATAAACCCAAGCCGCAACTAAAGGACTGGTCCTCTCATGGGGTCCGGTCCCTTTTAGTGCTACTTGATCGGCGCTCCCATCGCGTGATAGCCGCCGTCCACATGGATCAACTCGCCCGTGGTCGCCGGCCACCAGTCGGAGAGCAAGCTTACTACCGCCCGACCGACCGGCTCGGGGTCGGTAGTGTTCCAGCTTAGAGGGGCCTGCCGCGCCCATTCGCCCTCTATGCTCTCGAAGCCGCTGATCCCTTTCGCGGCGAGTGTTTTTACGGGGCCGGCGGAGATGAGGTTGACCCGTATGCCGCGCTCCCCGAGGTCGCGGGCGAGGTAGCGGGAGGTCGACTCCAAAGCGGCCTTCGCCACGCCCATCCAGTCGTAAGCGGGCCAGGCGACCCGGGCGTCGAAGTCGAGGCCGACGATGGACGAGCCGGGCTTCATGAGGTCCACGAGTCCGACGGCGAGGGCCTTCAAGGAGTAGGCCGAGGTCTGGACGGCTGTCGCCACGGAGGGCCATTCGGCGGTCAGGAAGTTGCCGCCCAGGGCGTCCTCGGGGGCGAAGGCTATGGCGTGGACGATTCCGTCCAGCTCGCCCCAGCGTTCTTTTAACTCCTCCGCGACGGCCTGTATATCTTCGGGGTTGTTCGCGTCCAGCTCGAGGACGGGTGGCTCCGGGTCCAGGCGTTTGGCGGTGCGGCGGGTCAGGGCGGCGGCGCGGCCGAAGCTGCTCAGGACGATCTCAGCGCCCTGTTCGGAGGCCAGCCGCGCCGTCGAGTAGGCGATGGACCGTCGGTCCAGGACGCCGGTTACCAGGATCTTCTTGCCTTCGAGTAGTCCGCTCATATTCCATCCTCCCGTAACTCTCTTAGAGTGACCCGTTCTT